>Ga0255771_1005217_pt1 | contig 11405 bp, 10 predicted proteins | sample 011ome_19_FD_179969 | JGI IMG/M metagenome (GOLD analysis project Ga0255771, IMG submission 179969) | Coastal salt marsh microbial communities from the Groves Creek Marsh, Skidaway Island, Georgia - 011510BT metaG (version 2) | ecosystem: Environmental > Aquatic > Marine > Intertidal zone > Salt...
CCCTTGCTTCCCCTCTTGCTCTCCTGAAGCACTCGACAAAAGGAAATGCGCTGCTAATGCGTGCTTGCCGTTGAGTGATTGGCTGTTCCCGTTCTTTAAACCGGCCGCATCGAGCGATAATCCGGCCGCTCCCCCCGTCGTGTTAACACCAGTTGCCACAACTGCGACTGCCCAGACCGAAAGGTCGCTGCGCAGGTGTGCAGGTAATACTTCCACATGCGATAGAAGCGCTGGTTGTAGCCGCCGGTGCGGGCCAGTTCTGGCCAGCCGTTGTCGAAGTTGTGCCACCAGGCCATCAGGGTTTTGTCGTAGTCCTGGCCAAATTCATGCCAGTCGCGAATCACCAGGTGGGGTTCAAGGGCGCGGGTGACTTCCTGGGCGGCGGGGATTTTGCCGTTGGGAAAGATGTAGCGCTCAATCCAGGGGTCGGTGAATGCGCGGGTGATGCTGTTGCCGATGGTATGCAGCAGCATAAGGCCATTGGGGCCGAGCAGGTGCGAGGCATGGGCAAAATATTCGTCATAGTTCTTTGGCCCGACATGTTCGAACATGCCCACCGAAACAATCTTGTCAAAGCTGCCGGTGAGATCGCGATAGTCCATCAGCTCAAGTTCAACGGGCAGGCCGGTGCAGCATTGCCGGGCCAGGGCCAGTTGCTCGCGGGAGACGGTGATGCCAAAGACTTCGGCACCATAGTGCCTGGCAGCGTGGGCCGCCAGGCCGCCCCAGCCGCAGCCTATGTCGAGTAAGCGTTCGCCGGGTTGCAGTTGCAGCTTGCGGCAGATCATGTCGAGCTTGGCCAGTTGGGCCTGTTCCAGAGTGTTGGCGTGGGCCCAGTAGCCGCAGCTGTATGACATGGTTGGGTCAAGCATGGTCTTGAACAGATCATTGCCGATGTCATAGTGACGCTCTGCCACATCAAAGGCCCGTTGGCGTGACTGCAGGTTAACCAGTTGTTGGGTGATGACTGCTGTGGCGAGGTTCAGCGACAGTCTGAATTTCGGCAGGGTGCTGAGCTTTTTGTCGATATCGGTACGCAGCAAGGTAGTAAACAATACATCCAGTTGCGGGCAATCCCACAGTTCGTCCATATAGGCTTCGCCAAAACCCAGTGAGCCGCGGGTTAAAACCCGCCGGTAAGTCTCACGGTCATAAACCTGGATATCGTAGGGCGCGGTGCCATTGAAGTGGATGCCGGTGCCTTGCAGCAGGTTGGTCAGCAGTGCGGGTGGTGGCACTTTAGGGCGTGCAATGGGTGGTGCACGATCAGTAGTTCGAGCCAGTTGGGAGACATTCGACATGGGCTGGCACCTCCTTGTGCTTGCACAGAGCCAATCTGGCAGGGTTTGCAGCCCTGTGCCTTGATGCTTATCAAGGTGGCCTCGAGGGGTTACATTGGTTGCATATTAGTTTCCGGATAGGTGATGCAGGTGCAGATGGATATGACATACAAAATTTATTGCGGCGAACTCAGCTATTTCACCCACAAGCTGGAAGCGGCGATGATTTTTTATGGCGCGCCGTTTGAGATGCGCAACAAGGCCGACCATCATCCTGCGAAGTAACCGGGTCGGGGTGAAATTACGGGTCTATTTTACCCCGACCCTATTTGTTTCGATTTTTTCTTCAAAGGTAATCAATTGATGATGACCGCTGACCTTGCCCCATCATTAGTGCCATCTCTTCGATGAGAAATTTCGACTTTATGCTGCTTGCTGTGCGATCACAACAGGTGGCAAATAGTTAAGTGAGCTATGCGGGCGGACATGGTTTTAGTGCTCTCGCCATTGATTGATTTTCACTCTCGCCGCCTGCAGCAGTAGCCATACGATCTGATATGAACACTGGCGTTTTACAGCAGATTACATTGGTTCAAAATATTTTTTGACTAACTTAAATGAATTTAGTGTGTTAACGATGAAGGCAATGTCTGCACTTTTGTCCTGAGTAAATCGGCTAGCGAGAGGGTTATCGTCGAGTCTGTTGTTAAGATCGGTTTCGATCCAACTTATACGTTTTTCCAGCTCTTCAGAGATTATCTTGTCGCGAACGTCTTCAAGATAATCTTCCATCATGTTGTTTGTATCTTTCAAATTCAAACCTGTTAATCGGTAATTGATTTCAAGTACTGTTGCGCTGAACAATACTTCTTGTCAACAAAAAAGCTTCATCGACTCAAGCAATCACAATATCTCGTAAGGTAAAGCCTCTTGCCGTGCTCGCCAGCACGCATTATTGTTAGGCCGCAGCCTGCAATAGCGTTATTCTAATCTGGACCATTAGGTTTAACAGATTCAACCCGGCAGCGATGGTTGGTAGTCGTTCGGTATGCTGCAAGGTCACACGAGCCTATCCTCCCAACCGGCCACTCGCCACTCAAAGAGACTCACCGCCATGGCAGTCATCACTCAGCATCGCTTACCCGGGCTTGTTTTAAAAGACCATCTGTTTGACCTGCCATTACGCCATGCCAAGCCCAATGACCGCAGGATCGAGGTCTTCGCTCGCGAAGCTGTAGCGCTGGAGCACGAGCACGCTGAACTTCCCTGGCTGGTGTTTTTCCAGGGCGGGCCAGGTTCAGGCTCGCCCCGCCCTATGGGTCGCACCGGCTGGTTGGGTGCTGCCTTGAAGAAATTTCGTGTGCTGCTGCTTGACCAGCGTGGCACAGCGAGAAGTTCTCGAATCGATGCCACGTCACTGGCCATTGAAGGCACGCCTGAGGCCCAGGCAGATTATCTGGCCTGCTTTCGTGCCGATGCCATTGTCGAAGATGCTGAGGCGATTCGCCGAGAACTCTGTGGAGATCTGCCTTGGACGATCCTTGGGCAAAGTTTCGGTGGTTTCTGCGCCCTCAATTACCTGTCGTTTCACCCGGCGGGCCTTAAAGGCGTGATCATTACCGGCGGCATTCCTCCCATCGGTGTAGCCATTGATGATATCTATCGTGCCACCTACCAGCGGGTGATTGATCGCAACGCTGAGTTTTACCGGCGTTACCCAGGTGATGCCCAGCGTGTCCGTGAGGTTGTTGATTATCTGCAGGCCAACAAGGTGTACCTGCCGGGTGGCGCCCACCTGACTCCAGCGGTCCTGCAATTGCTGGGCTTGGACTTTGGCTTCTCCGATGGCTTTGAAACAGTGCACTATCTGCTAGAGGAAGCATTTATCACTGGTCCAGAGGGTCCAACCCTGTCCCACAACTTCCTTCATGGCATAGATATGCGCTTGCCCTTTGAAACCAGTCCACTGTTTTCTCTACTTCACGAGGCGTTGTATTGTGAGGGTACAGCGTCTGGCTGGTCAGCTGATCGTGTTCGGCAGGAGTTCCCCATGTTTGATGCCGGCAACGCCGAACAGCAGCCGGTGCTGTTTACCGGGGAGATGATTTACCCTTGGATGTTTGAGGTGTTTCCGCGACTTGCCCCGCTGGCAGCGGCGGCTGATCTGTTGGCCAACCGCACAGAGTGGCCGGCGCTATATTGCGAACATGCCCTAGCGGCAAACAAGGTGCCCACTGTGGCGGCGGTTTACGCTAACGATATGTTTGTGGAGCGGCGGTTCTCTGAAGCTGTTGTAGCGCGAGTGCCCAACATCCGCATGTGGCTCACCAGCGAGTATGAGCACAATGGCCTGCGGGCTGATGGTGAAGGGCGGGTGTTCAGTCGGTTGTTGGATATGTTGGAGGGGCAGGCCTGACAATTATTACTGTCCGCTAGATAAGGCGAAAAGCCTTTAATGGGAAGCGAGATACAGGGGCTACTTGCATAAAGCCGACATGGATGCGTCTTTCAATGCGGCACCGTTGCTGACATTTGGCTTGCTGAACACGAAAATAGGTTGAGTTTCGAGAGAACCTTAGAGAGACGGATGAGAGAGACGGATGGGCTGTGGCGGTATGTGGTCCCAGACGAGAAAATCAAGCTGTACAGATATCTGATACAGACGTGCGTGATTATTAGAAGGAGGGGTAATCCCCTCGGAAATTAATAGGAGTCGGAAGTAGAATTTTCTCGTCAGATTTGCACAGAAGCTGCTGCATGAAGACATCGCGATTTACCGACAGGCAAATACCAGCCAGGCTTAAACAAGCTGAGGGAGTAATCGATCAATAGCGAGAGCGGTACCGCCCGACCAATATCGAACTAATCTTGACAGAATCGGGCACAGCGACAATCCTAAAATAAATTAAAGGAATCGCTCTCATGATCAAAAAAACTTGCACCACATTTTTTCTCGCTCTGAATTTGTTTTTCGCTAGCAGTCTCGTGTACTCCGCACAGGTTTGGGATCTATACAACTTCAAGGTGCAGCCGGGAAAAGCGCCCGCAGTACTAAAGGCTTTTAACGACCTTCAAACATCTGAGGCCGGCAGCAACCGCATAGCGTCTGTACATCTTCAGCAAAGTGTTTTCGGCGGCAGTTCAGGCACCACCCATTCCATCGTTGCCCTGTATCCGAGTCGGGCGGAGTTTGAGCGGGCAAGAATGGCACTCGCCGGCACGAAAGCATGGCGAAAGTTTCAGGCGGCAATGGGTGCCAATAGTGAAGCCATTAACAATTCAGCCATGGAAACATTGATGGGCTGGGGTACCGTCTCGAATAAGGATACCGTCTGGGAAGCCATTCGGGTGAATGTCACTAATCCAGGCGCGGTCGTTGCAGCCTTCAACGCATTGATGGCCAGCGAGTCTACAGAAGCTTTTCCTGGCGAGGTGTGGTTATCTGCGATCAGTTATGGCAATGCTGCAGATGGTGACGTGGCGACCCATGTCATCACTGTTGGATACGAATCAATGGCTGAAATGGAAGCCTGGAATGATCAAATCCAAAAGACTCAGGCTTGGGCAGATTTTGGCGCCGCACTGCAGGGCAACATGCGAACTGTGAATCGAGAATTAGTTCAGTTTCTTTCTGTTTTTGATCACCAAATGAGTCTTGAAAACTTAAAACAATAAGTCCGTTTAGGAGACTCTGCACCTGATCACTATTTATCGCTGGGCTATCACTGACCTTCGTCTGTCTAAGCGCGATCGCCGATCACAACGAAGCGACTACGCAAGATCTCGCCATGAAGGCGGCAGTTTGCGACCTCAATGAAGGTCGAGATGGAAGGTCGAGATGGAAGGTCGAGATGGAAGGTCTAGGTAGAAGTAGAAGTAGAAGGTCGAGGTAAAAAAACAACCGGGTCAATGAACAATGAAGGGTCTGGTTTACCCTGAGCCCATTGGTTCAGCAGATAAAAAAAGGGAGCAAGATGCTCCCTTTTTTTATCGCTAAATGACTAGATCAGTCACACCCACCGTTGGATACCACGGCGTGCCCGATAAGCCAGATGCCGTCACTATCCGTGTCTTCAACTGCCACTGTCGTGGTCAGCGACTGAACACCGCCGGCGTCGTAACTATCACTTGGATAGCCATACTGGCCCGGTGCGACAGTGGTCGGCGCAGTATCACCCACATACACATGCACTTCTTCAAGGTAGTAGCCTGAGTCAAGCTGATAAGTCGCCGTTGCGCTCTCACCATCCCACTCCACAGAGAAGGTACCAACCAGATCGCCGTTCTCTATTTTATTCAGCCCAGCCCCTGCGTAGAGGTTGCCAACGTAACTGCCTGGCTCATTCATATTAATGGCCCAGCCCCAGCGATTCTTCGAGAGCATCAGGGATTCAAGCCCTTCAGGATTCGATTTCCTGAAGGTTGAGAAGATATGATCGCCTTTTGCAAAGGCCGTTTCCACATAGCAGAAGTCAGGCGGTTCTGGCCCGTCACAGCACTGCCAGTTGTAGCTGCCATCATAATACCAGGATCCGCCGCCGCTGCCGATGCCGTGGCCGTTATCGCCACCCCAGGCAGTATCCTCATCGCCAGCATTGCAGCCCTTGATACCAGGGTTTGCCAGACAATAATCCGAGTCATCGATGCTGTAGTTGACCTCTGCATGGGCGAGAACAATCAGGGCTTGTTCGCAATAGGGCAGCACGTCAACCGAGATAATCTCATTCACAGGAATCTGAAAGGTATGCCGAGTAACGGAGTCTAATGGATTGCCCGAATTGCCACCGGCCTGGTAGTCGAGCTTACCGGGTGTTGGCCGGCCACCATTGATGATTATGAGGCTCTCATCACTGAAGACATCAGCGTGCAGCGTTCCAAAGGTTGCATCTACCACGCCATCACCGTTCGGGTCATAGTCCAGTTCGTAGGTGATATAGAGAAAATCGGTATCATTGCTGACGGTTAAAGAACCAACATCGTTGTACTGCCCGGCCGTAAGATTCCAGGTTGAACCGGCGCAGACATTGGCCAACGCGCCTTGAGCGCCGAGCAGCAGTAGTGCAGTGATTGAGCATTTGAGAAAAAAACGACTATACATCATTGACTCTCCTCTTCCTTGATTTGGTCATTCGGGAACTGCAAAAAAAATCATTTGCCGAACATCTTTCTGCGAACATCTTTCTGCGAACATCTTTCTGCGTACACATCCTTGCGAACACACTTTTGCGAACATACTTTTGCGAAAATAGCGGCATCCAGAAACACGGCCGACAATGTAAGATCAAACCGCTTTGCGTTGGTTGATCTTAATCAATGATTTTGAATTATTTTTGGATGCTCCTAATCGTCGTTTATACTGATGACGCTCAATGAGGATTTTTCTCTCAATGCTGGGCGGCTTGACATTCACTTTAGCGTGTACAGAAGCCTATGCAGACCATCATGCTGCTTCAGGGCCCTATGTCACGGAGAAACATCCCTTATCCCTGCAGCCTTAAATGAAGGCGTGACACTGGCAGACGCCATACAACATGGAGGGTCAGCATTGCCAAAGCGTTTCGATGCTGAAAAATTCAATATGAGTTCGTATGTCAGAGAATCTGTCGCTGTCGCGCCACCTTACGATACTCAGGATATGAGATGGGTGAACTATTTTCCGACATGGGCTGAATGGGGTGTTAGCGGGACACTAGGTTGCGATTCGAAGGCTGCAGAACGAGTCGAAAAAATGTTTTCTATGACAACTTGTCACAAACCGATGTACGGAAAATGCGCATGGTTGCCCCGATACCATCAGCGGTAGAAAAAGACGCGGGCTCTTCAGGAAGCACTAGCGTTTGCTGTGCCTTCTAGGTTTCTCGCCGAGAGATTTTGAGCTTTTTTCGGCGATACGAGATGGGCAGCGTTGGTTGGCTTGATGGCGTTGCTGCAGTCCTCGGCGCGACTCGGCCCCAATGAGTGACAGCAACCTGATAGATGTTTCGGTCTAGCCTTCTGTATTCGGATAATGGTGCAATTTGTCGTCGATTACGCCATTCTTGGCGCTCAGTCATATGGAGTACAGCTATGCTTTTTAATCAATTGACCTGGGGTGTAAAGGCCAGCTTTCGAAGTTACGTTGAGGCCGTTGGTGGCTCCATAAAATTGAGTGATGGCGCGAGCCGCACGGAAGAGGGCGCCTTTGTCTTCGCGGCCTTACCCGACGGAGATCTGAGCATCGCACCAGACGGTACCGCAACCGGCGCCATGCGATTCCAGGGCACCGTCACATTTGATGCCCATGGCGGGATGCTCAAGGCGACGCTGACCGAGCTATGCCTGGAAGTCGGGGCTGATGGGTTCGTCCTGACCGCACTGGAAGCACCAACAAACCAGAGCCGCTGCACGATCGCTAAGCTGGGGTCGGCTGAGGTCGGCCCAGATAATGCCATTACCCTGGCCGCGGAAATCACGCTCGACGGCATGTACCAAATTGCCGACAACTATCCCCCAGGCACCGCACTGGACCCTTTGAGGCTAGATTAACCAGAATGTGCGTTGGTGCAGTGCTTGTACCGACGCCAATGGATGGTCAAGCGTGGAAGTTAGTAAGCCCTATAACGCGCATAAAAGCCGGTTAGTCCTTTGGCGTCGTTCTCACCAACGCTGACGACAAAGGATTTTTCGGACTCGCAGGGCAATATTACAGATGTCAGCGTTCGTTGATGGGTTTTGCTTCAACTCAATTCTAACAATGTACGAGAGCAGGCGGGGAGTTGGTGGCATCATTGTTCCCACAACTTGTGAATGAGCCCGTCAAGCTGACGCTTGATTCGAACAGGGTATCGATTGCGCACGCTGTCAGTGATTGATTGGCATCGCTTATATAAATGATTTGCCTGGGTATGCTCGACACACATGGCATCACTATGATTGGGCTAGGGTGACGTCGAGACAAGCCTTAGAGGCCACGAAGGATAGCGTGCTACACGGAGAATGGGTTTGCAGGGCGTGCCGCTGCGAGGTGCCCGATAAATTTGAGTATGCAATGAGCTGTTAGGGTTCGCAGTACCGCAGGACAACAGCTTTCGATATGGGGCATGCCGATGATTGGACAACAGCAATGTAGATCAGGTTTCTAGCTTGAATGAAACAAGATCGCGCTTTGACTTGATGAAAGGAAGTCTCTTATCCACTCCTTCCATTTATTGAAGAAGCAGTCTACTCGCCATCAACAAGTCAAAGCGCAGGGCGCAATTACAAGGCGCTGATTCGCTGGAAGACATAGCCTCGCGAAAAGTTGTCACAGGTGTAGGTTTTTTGCGTGAGCTTTGTCCAGGTCGCCATTGCGTCAGTGTTAGCTAGGAAGGCAGTTGATTTGCCAACATTCTCAAAGTCTCCACCCCACAGAAATTTAAATGTACCCGTTCTTTCCTCGTTCGCGCCGTAGCTTGGGAACATAGCCGTAACACCATGACTAATATTGTTGGCATCAAGATACGCATTCCAGCCTTGGAATGCTGCATTGACATCGCTCGGCCCCTTGCCCTTTTCAAGCTTGCAATCAAACATATAGCCAAAGGCTGATTCTAATTTGGCCACGATGCTGGGTCTGACCTCGACATTGTTGACATGCTGGGTTGCGCAAGTCATAACCTGCTGCATATCGGCACCAAGCTTTTGTCCGGCATTGGTCGTATAAAAGCTTTGTAGTCCAGACATCTCGTCAGCATGGCTGGGCCAGAATCCTATCAGTAAGAAGTCAAAGTCATAACCATTGGCGGGTTTGTAATGGGGCATCGCCATCCACATATCAAAATTATGTCCCTCTGCTGTCAACCAGTGACGAGCGTCTGCCAATATGGCATTCACATCATTCATGGAGGCACCAGGATTGACATTGCAAGCTTGCACTTGTCCCGGCGTCATGAGTGGGTCGTCTGCGTAGGCTGTCGCGAAGCCAATGGATAATAATGCGAATACGATGATGTTCATAAACTGCTTCATGATTTGCTTCCTTTGACGATTAAGTTGCTAGGGGTTTGATATAGCCGATAGGTGCCTTTTTAATCCTCGACTGAAGATGACTAAAATGATGACAAGAGGCCCGGCGCGGCTATGACGGAGGGGTTGCCGCGTCGCCGGGACCTGTTGTCTAGAAACCAAAGACGATCTTAACGATAGCTTGTGATTACTAGTGTCATGCAACTGGAAAATTATCATAAGGTTTTAGTGTGCGGAATATTTGTTCGATATTGGTTCACGCCGGTTTTTCCGTGTGACAACTAAGTGGAATTTGGCTTTATGGTCGCGTCTTAACTGACGAGGAAAAGCGGGGGATTCAATGACCCAGTGATGATGAGCTAGGTGTCTAGTGCACTCATCACGCTCGTCTTCATTTGAGGTTAGCGACTTACTCAAGCGCAACATTCGTCGTCACAGGACGTGATCTGCATGCGGATCAGGTGCGACAGGCATTGTTCACGGCCGCCTGCTAATGGCATGACCAAAGTCGAACTAATGCAAAACGCTGCCATAGACAGCCGTATTGCCGAGAATATCCCAATCGGCGTGGGCCTCTCCTGCAGCTTACAATAGCCTCCGCTGATGCCTTCCGACGGACTTTCCAAGATTTGCTAGGCACCTAATAACCTTTAAATGTAATACTGCGAGTGGTGTCTATGACCAGCAATCGATACACGGTAGAAATCAAAATCAAAGCCATCCGGCACAGCGTCTGATGAGAAATTCAGAATGGTTATCAAGGATAAAGGTGTACTTCATCGAAGCCGAGGTCGTTTTCGTTCATCTTCAAGAACTGCGCGTAGGGCGCTTTGGTCTTTGCTAGCAACACAATGATAAGGCCAGACCAATGTCGGGTTGGGCATTAGGTGGTTCCGAGCTGACTCAGCTTACACCTGTTTTATGCGGTTCAATTCGTTTTTGGCCAAATGATACCCAGCAATGCTCCAAACAGGAATCCAGTGATGTGAGAGCCATGAGCGGAAGACTCAAACATTAGAGCGGTAATCGCGATTGACGTGATTGCGAATAACGCCAATGAATATCCGAAGCGAATCGGAAAACTATTCTTGCTCAATACTATAAGTGCGGAACTTAAGCTAAATAGTGCATATATACCGGGGGAGATTCCGACATAAACATCCCCAGTTGTAAAAGAAAAAATGTTTAGTAGATAGGCAGTAATAGCTCCAAGCAGGTTGCCGAAGATAAAGGCAGTTAAAGCGCCAAAAGTGGAAGTTTTTGCGGCAACTGTCGAGGCGATAATCAGGAAGACTAGATTAGAGAGCCAGTGAGCTAATCCTGAATGAAGGTATGGGCCGCTTAAAAAACGCCAATACTCGCCGTTTTCAATACTATCGTATAGAGCACCGAAATTGATGAACACCTCTTCTGGATCGTCGGCGGACAAGGAAATTTGGATGAGCCAAATGCAACTCATAAATACAAACGAGACGGTGACCGGAACCCTGGAAGATGAAAATATTTCGTTAATAGTGACCGCTCTATCTCTTAGGGTATTGGATCCTGTAAACAAGATAAAATATTCAGAAGAGAAGTAGACAAGCAAAATTATACTCACCGTGCACATAACGAAGAATCTGGGGTCTGGGTAGAAAATGTTGCATAGAGAAAATGAGACGCTCATGAAAAAGGCTAGGAACATCTGAATTCGCTGACTGCGCTTCGCGCTTGCAGTCATAATCTCTGTGAACTCGCCTGATTCTAACGGCGAGATAAACTTGTCCGAGTTCGGTGAGCAAATTGTGAGGGGTAGGAATGGCTGCCATCGATTAACAAGCGCTAGCACGTGTTGTCTTCCATAGACGGTCCTAAATATATTTTTCCCTTTCCATTCTTGATTCAATTCGTTTCTCGATAAGACTGCTGGTGCAGCGAACTACACCAGACTTTTATTATTTCGAAAGCCAATATAGGCTCAAGGCAATTGGGGCGGCAAACGCAAATGTCGCCGGTCCCCCCATGGCACCTACCGCAAGAATTAAGCTGGCGCCTTCATTAAAAGAAAGTCCGCCGCCAGATACTTGGGTGACCTCGTCTTTTGAAAGATCTCTCATTTTGTATGCTCCAATAGTTGAATGAATAAATGATGTCGCTTTTGCT
>Ga0255771_1005226_pt1 | contig 11391 bp, 9 predicted proteins | sample 011ome_19_FD_179969 | JGI IMG/M metagenome (GOLD analysis project Ga0255771, IMG submission 179969) | Coastal salt marsh microbial communities from the Groves Creek Marsh, Skidaway Island, Georgia - 011510BT metaG (version 2) | ecosystem: Environmental > Aquatic > Marine > Intertidal zone > Salt...
TTTTCTCTCGTGCCTTTCAAAAACGACTTCGCTTCTTCCGACAAAGCTGGCGCGATTTCCCACCCGTCGCGTTCGCACTTCTTCCCGGCGTGTCTCAAAATAAAGTTGAACGCAAACAACATCGCAAACGCGGCGTACAAACTGGCCGTCATCCCCGGTCTCGTCCCTAAAGATTGGTAATGCCTCGCCGCAAAGAACATGCACACGGTACTGACTAAGTTTGTAACCACGGCTAACCCGGCGACTCCCCAATATCCCATGTCTCTCTCGTGTTGCTCTTTCGTTTTGCGCCTAAAGACAAACCGAGAACCGCGCCCGCCTAAACCTAACCGCACGCGATCATCGATGTACGTCGTCGCTAAGGTCACCTCTGATTTTGGCCCAATAGGTAAGGCTGGCAAACCAAAAATTCTAAACGTTGGCGAACCGAATTGCGCTCGAACCGTTTTCCCGTCGTTATCGTGCGCTTTCGATTGCTCAAACGTGCCTCTCAATTTCACCTCCCCTGGAATACAACCGAACAACTCAAACGCGACTCTGTTCTCCACAAAGTTCGGTTCCACTAAATTTTGCTCCAACCCTTCCGTTTTAAAAATGAGTCTCCCAAGTTTCGATCGAAACGCCCCTCCGGCTGGCGCGCCGTCTTGCTTCGACCCGGCTTTCGTGTACGCGACGTCGTAGTAGCCAAAAATTTTCGGGTTCGATAACGGTTTGATCTGGGAGACGAGCTCTAACTGTTTGATATTTTCAAAGGTTTGCTCGTCTTTTTCCGCGGACATGGCGCCGCCGAATGCTGTTTAATAATAGTAAGAAAGAGAGAAAAAGTGTGTCAGTTTGTTGCTCGCATCAAACCAAAAACTCGCGACGATGGATGGATTAGGGGAAATGCCAACATTATTCGCGTTCTCGAAAGCGCGCACCTCCATCGTCCACGTTTTCTAAGATTTCAGCCACCAGTCTCTCCCGTTCCTCGGACGAGGAAGAGGACGTAGAATCTTTGTTGTTGCTGCTAAGCCCTAGTACAGGCGTGTCATCCGCAATCGCTCGATTTTGCGAGTGTTCACCTCGCGCCTGTTTTTGGTTGTTTGGAAAGAACAAAACGTTTTTTTTGTGAGTTTATTTTTAGGTGATTTGTTGCACTCGAGGCAATCTCCCCGCGAGAGAACGCCTTGCGAGAGCGCGCTGCTCGCGACGAAAAAGAAGCTTGTACGCGTTGTTTGTGCCGCGATGGTGGTGCGTGAACGCGTACCTTCCGAATAGATGATGCACTTTTCCTTGCGAAGAGAAGGTGCGATTGGTGAGCGTTTTTGCGCGTCGTCGATGACGACGACGACAAACAACGAAACGACGACGACGGTTTGTTGTTGTTCTTCTTCTTCGTTGACGATGACGAGAGAGATACGAACGGATGATGCGCGCCGTTGGCGAGGAAGGATGACGCAGAGAACATGCGAGCAATTATACAGTAGCAAAAGTGTTTGTTGCTCTTTTTGCAAGTTGGGAGTGCGCGTGTCTCGTGCGTGGAAATGAAGAGACTTTTGAGCAAAAAGAGGAGTTGAGTTGACTTTTTGATGTGATTTGATGTGAGAATAAATATAAAAATGTTAACTGCTAATACGGTTTCGTATCTTTTCTTTCCATCTCCTCGGTAACTTTTACGAATCGCAAACTCCTTTTCAGACGAGTCGTCAATCGACATAAACAACAACGGTCATCACTCTTCTCAGGCGGAGAGATTCGAGGGGGCATCTTTTTCTTGTTCTTCTGCTTCTTCTTTCGTATCGCGCCAGCGCGCCAGATTTTCTTTCTACTTGGTCAACGTCCAGACGCACCAGTCGTCGCCGAACGCTTCAACTTTCCATCCGTCACCTTTGGGTTCCCAGTGTTCGCGACCTAACTTCACGGCGACTTTATCGTCGATCTTAGCGGCGTATAAGTTATCCTTGGCGTGTTCTATTTTCAAGACGGATCGAGCGTGGATTTTCATCTTGTCGCGGACGTCGAGTAAAGAGTCGATTTGTTTGCGCAAGTTGTCGCCCCAATCGAAGTAATGGTCCCAGAAGACGCACGGGGTACCCGGGTGGGTCAAAATATACGCGTAACCTTGACCGGCTTGCTTACCGGGGAATGGCCAGTGCGCTTGAGTACTTCCCGTGTCGTGGTTGTCCAAGAAGGTTACCGCTCGAGCGGGCCATATACCGATAACGCCCGGAGCGCGACCTTGTGCGTCGATGAGACGCCAGAATTCGCCGCGCCCGCATGCTTCTTGTAAGATGCCTTTGGTCGTGAAATCAAACGCGGTGCAACACCCGCCGGTTTGATCGACCCAATCAACGATGGCTTGCCTGTGCGAGTCTTGGTTGTATTCTAATCCGACGCCGTAGTTCATGGTATCCCAAAACTCCCCAACGGCAAATTCGACATTATCTTCACAAGCCCGGACGTATTCGCCTGTAAACGAACCGCCGTAACCTTTGGAGAAATCAAATCTAATACCACCGAAACCAACCTCGTCGGAGGTCAAGTATTTCATGTATTCGCATAAATCTTGGCGAACCTTGTCTTGAGTGTGGTCGATATTCGGCGCGCCGTGGAAAACGTCGCCGGTTGGAGCGTTCCCAGAGCCGGCAAAGTCCGGTTGCTCGTTGGAAATAGCCCAATCTCCCCAGTCAATACCAGTGCCCTCCCATCGGTTCCACTTTCCGCCGGCACCTTGGTGCGTCGCACACCGATGGTTCAACACGGCGTCCAAGACTGGCAAGATGTTGTTTTCTTTCATCTTGCGAGTCAAAGATTTGAGTTTCTCGGCGGATCCGTAGTGAGAGTCGAGCTTGTATAAGTTCCTTGGTAAATAACCCTGCGGTGCGAGCGAGTCCGCAGACGGAGGGAGCCAAACTTGCGTGAACCCGGCGTCTCTGATTTGCTCCACGCGGTCGCTGACGATGTCGTACCATTCAGACTTGTGTGACTCCCAGTGGAAGCCTTGCAACATAACCTCACGACCGGTCGCGATGCGTTTCGGAATACCAGTTTCGAATATCTGTCCATCGATGAAGTCGTCCTCTTTTTCAACCTCCGGTGCCGGAGTGACTGGTGGAGCTATGGGAATGACAACGTCTGGCACGGCGGGCGCCGCGAAGAGATTCTCGAGCTGTTGTTTCTTCTCTTCCACAACTTCTTCGACAATTTCTTGTTCCTGTTCCTGCTCTTTTGCTACGTCCAACTCCTCTAATGTATCCACTTCAGTGTATGCGGACGAGGTGGGAATAATGACCTCTTCTTTTTCTTCTTCTCGTATAATTTCTTCTTCTTCTTCTTCAACTACCACGGGAGCCGGAGCGGCTCGCAAGCTCGCCTCCAATCGATCAATGTGCGCTTGTAAACGCTCGATTTCAGCACCGGCACCAGATTGGACGTCCAAAAGAGAATGTTCCAGCGCGTCCAACTTTGCAAACGCAATATCGGCGCGAGTGTCGCTTTCTCGGTCCTCTTTTAATTGTCTCGACGTCGCTTCCAATTGTTCGTTCAATTGGGCTTCAAATGCTTGTAACTTTGCAGTCACGTCGTTCTTCACGCTCGACAAAGCCATCGTAACTTGACCAATCGTATCGAGCTCGTCCAAATTCGAGCCGGCATCTTTCATCGCTAATTCAATTCTCTCGACATCGACGGCGAGTTGCTTGAATTTGCGCTCCGCCGCCACCTCGAGATTTTCAAATTTATCCTGCAAAGACTTGTTGACGAAGGATTCCAACTCGTCGATTCGACTGACTAAACTTTCCATTTTCGTCCCTTCGTTAACTTGCATCGAATTCAACTTCTCTTGTATTTCTTTGATGCGTTGCTCGTGCGAATCAGCCACGAAAGAGGCTTGACGAGCAATTCTCGAAACCTCCAAGAGTTCAGATTTTTGTCTCGCAAACGCCTCTTGTGCTTTGTGCTTTTCCGCGCGCTCGCTCTCGGCAATCCGACGAGCCTCCTGTATTGACGCTTCCAGCTCGCGCTCTTTAATCGCTCGTGCTGAGAACTCACTCGGTGCGAACAAGTTTGGAACTTTGCTCGGGATTTCGCGGAGGAAGTCCAAGCCTTGGACATACAGAGGCCCTCGATTGTGTTCGTCCATCGCGTCCCCCGGGTTGTTGTTGTTGTTGTTGCTGCTGCTGCTGCTGCTACTGGTGCTGCTATTGTTACCATTTCTGTCGTTCTTATTCCCATACTCGCCAAAGCCGTCGTTCGCGTATCCCGGTCTCTCGAGCGTTTGCGTGCGAGCTTTCGCTCGAATTGGTTCCAAGGCGGCGTCTCGGGAGCCTATTTTTGTGTTTCTCTTTTGCGCCGGCGCATCGCCGCTACTGTTGTTATACTGCGCAAACGCCTGACTCGCGTTCCGTCGAGTAATTTCTTTTCGAAGTGCGTTCATCTCTTTCACACTCATCGAAGCCGACGCGTTCGTATTCATATGAGCAAACGCCGGCGAAGGCGGCACGTTTGACCCAGGCGCGTTCGCCGGCGGCACAAAGTTGGACGACGACGAGGAAGCAGAAGCTCCGTGGTATTCTTGCAACATGCGCGAAGTACGTCCAGTTTGCCAGTACGGAACTGTACCACCGTTACCACTGTCTCGTTGCGGAGACGACGAGGAAGAAGATGCATACGCCACACCTCGTTCGAAAGGTTGTTGCTGTTCCTGTTGCCGCTGTCCTCGTCCTCCTCCTTGCTTAAATGCGCGTTGGATTCGACCGCCGTTACCCCCGCTACCCCCGCCGCCAAAAAAGTTCAACTTTGGTAACAAACCTTCGTCGTTTGGTGTTTCGTTCCATCTTCTCTGGTGTTCTTTCGATTTTTGCCGACCGACGGGTTGCAAATAATCTTCAAAAAGATCATTCGTGAACGACACCGCGCTCGCCACGCCCAACCCCCAGACCAATCCGGTCAAAATATCTCCAGAAAGCCCAGGCTGTACGAACCGCTGCAACGCGTCACTACCGTCTCTGATCAAATCACGCGAATCCTCCACGCTCGTGTAATACATTTGCGCGTTTTCCAACGCCCTCTTCCCTCTCGCCGTCGGAGGCGCCAACGCTCGCTCGCCGGCGTTTCTGTCGTTAAAGTTGCGCACGCGTTGGCTTTTTTGCGCGCCTCCTTGAAACACCAATCTTTCCAGTTCAGTCCATTCGCCGGTGACGGGTAAACCGAACTGTTGCTGAAGCGTCGCGATCGCCTCGGTCGTTTGGCCGTTGAAGTGTCTGTTGTTTTGTTATCGTCAAAGGTGGTAAAAAGAGAGATTCGTCAGTATTGTTGGCACCAACACGCAGGAGGGGCTCAAAAATCAAGTTTTTCGGCCGTTGGGAAAAAGAAGAAAAAGAAAGATATCTCTACGAAACTCTTCGACGTACCCGTTCGCGTGTTTCTGATCCAACAGCCCTTCCTCGACGAGATCTTTCTGCAAAAGCTCGACGTCGAAGCCTTCGTCGCCTTCGAATAAATCTCTGCTCGACGACGACGACGAGATCATCCTCCTCCTCCCCGCGTTCTTCGGTCGTCGCGACGACGACGATGATTTTTTCACGGCGGTTCGATGCAGAGGCCTCATCCCGGAAACGAATGCGCTCCTCCTCGAGAATGCCGCCTTCGTTCCTCCTCCTCCTCCTCCTGGAACGTGCACCGAAACCCGACGCGAAGATAACATCGCAGAGGACATTTTCTCTCTCGATCTTCTCTCGGCTCCAAAGCCAAAGCTGTTCGTGAAGAAAGAGATTTGTGATTTTTGTTGTGCGGAGAAGTCTGCTAAAATTTTGAAAGCAACGGCTTTTTTTTTCTTTCTTTCGTTCGAGAGGAAAATTTTCGCTTTCGCTTTTTTCAGTCATCAGAGGAAAAAAGCAGCCAATTAATTTCTCTCTTCTGTTTTTTTTCAAGCGCGACGATTTATACTCACACACGCTTTGCGGCATTCCAGCAAAACACTACCGTAAAAGCTTTTTGCGTGCGCGAGAAAGAGAGATACAGAGAGAAATGAGTGGGATGCTTTGAAGACGACGACGACGAAAATGCGTTTTTTCCTTTTTCTTCTTTCCTTTCTCTGCGTTCTCTCCTTGACGACGATGGTTTTGACGACGGAGGCGAGGAGGACGACGATGGAATTTCCCTCTTCTCACGTGTCCGTGCCGTTCGCGTCGCGGTCGGGAACGACCGCACCGGAAGAAGACAAAAGCGAGGCGTTTTGCGTTCCGAGCGGTGTTTTGTCGACCCCGAGAATGAATAAAGCGGCGTCGAAAGTTTTCGTCGACGGGATGCCGGAGAGGATGTTGCCGAAACCGTCGCAGATTTTTAAGACCGTCGATGTGGTGGAGGACGGACACACGTCTTCTTCTTCTTCGAAAGGCGTGCCGGAACGCATAGCGAGACGAGTGAAATTCAAAAGATGCGCGGTCGTGGGGAACGGCGGGATATTAAAGTCCGCGGAGTTTGGTCAGGCGATCGACGCGCACGACGTGGTGTTCCGACAAAACCAAGCGCCGACGGCGACGTACGAACTCTTCGTCGGAGAGAAGACGACGTTTCGCGTGCTCAATAAGAAGTGGACGCAACAGTACTCGAGAGGTGATAAGGAGTATTTACCGTTGGAGAAAGACGTGTATTTGATCGCCTCGAGAGGGATCGATAAGATTGCGAGGAATTTAGTGAAAGCGTATCCGAGAAGACCGGACGTGCGCGTGGTCGGTTTAGAGAGCGCGGTGAGAGGCGCGGTTGGGAAACTCATGCGAGAGTTTAAATCGAAAGCGGATAAGTGCTTAGCGAAAGGGTTTAAACCAAAAGGTGGGAACACGCCGAGTTCGGGGATTATATCCACCGTGTTGGCGATGAGCTTATGCGACGAGGTGAATTTGTACGGGTTCGGTGTGGACGATAGAAATGTCGGGAGAGGATGGAGAAACCAACTCCCTTCGGCGTTGCCGCCGGAGGCGAAGTATCAGTATTACGTGTTGAGAGGCACGGAACGGAGTGGTGTGGACGCGGTGCATTCCATGGAGTTAGAACACGCCATATTGGACGGGTTAGTCGGAGCTGGGTACATCAACCGTTGCGGTGCCGGGAAAGAGACGTGCGGGTTAAATCCGAGGAAGAAAATTGGACGGTTAGGCAATAGGAAAGACTTGTTGAAGGCGGAAAGCATGTTCAACGCGAGAGAAATCATGATGCGAGAAAGAGCGAGCAAAGGTAAAGAGGAAAAAGAGGAGGAGGACGGTGGCGGCGATGACGACGACGAGCACAAAGACGATGCGGTTTCAACCACGGGCAAAGCCTTCTACGGCGAAAACTCGAACGAGAGCAATAGCGACGATAAGATCGAGGAAGCTGGCGAGTTGGACGAACGTCTCTCCGACGACGAGTTGGACGAGGACGACGCGCTCACAAAAATGATGAACTTCGCCGCTAAAGGCATGAAATATTTGTTTTCTTCGTCATCCTCGTCCGTTCTCGACGAAGACGATCCTCTCGCTCCTCGATGATGAGAGGTATAAAATACCGAGGAGTACGAGCGCATATAGAGAAAGCGTACGACGAGTAGTAACACACACCATCTGCCAGTAGTTAGTTTTAAACAATACAAAAGGAGAACTATTATTCTATCACGCAAAGATAGACCGAAAAACAATATCATCATCAAATCGCCCCGCTATCTCTCACGCTTTCCAACTCGCTCTCCCACTGCGTCTTCAAACTCTCCACCTGTTCCGTCAATCTCTGATTGGCCTCTCGCATCGCCCTCACCGGGTTCGTCTCTCCGTTCGTGTGCACTTTAATCAAAATCCGGTGATCCGTAGGGTGTGGGTGCTGGTACCCCGCGAAGACCACGTTCGGGTCGTTGTGCAGTTCCATCCTGAGCATGTTCCCGAGCGTGTGATCTTCTCTCATTAAGACGAATTCCCCGGCGTTGGCTAATTTCGTGTCCGGGGTGTACGAGAGTTTCCGACTGCCCGGAGGCATGAGAAATTTTTCCGCTCGCGATGGTTGGTTCATATTTATAATTTAACACACACACGCACGCTCCTATTCTTACTCTTCTACTCTCTCTCTCTCTCTCTCTTTTCCTCGTATTTTATCGTAGTCTCCGCTTTGTTTTGTGGTGTCTGTTTTAAAAGATGTGCTCGCTTTTTTACTCGATTTTCCCACGAAGCAGCCCCACAAAAAACGACTCGAAACACACAAAACGAAAGAAAAAACAAAACAAAACAGAGATTACAGAGATGACGGACACCGCGCGACCACCGCCGATGAGCGAAATCCCTCCCCCCGTCTCCGCGTCTGCTGCTCTGAAAATGAATAGCGGTGGTGGTCCGGACGATGTCGTCGCCGTCGCCGCGCTCATCGATGAGTTGAAGGTGCGATTTGATTACACTCTTTGATCGGTTTCTTTTTTTTCCCGATGATGGTTCTTGTATTTTGACTCGAAATGATGTGATGCGTTTGTTGTTGCTGACGTCGCGTTTCATCTCTCTCTCTCTCTCAATGTTATCATCAGTCGGAAGACGTGCGATTGCGCCTGAATTCCATCAGCCGTTTATCGACGATTGCGGCCGCGTTAGGCCCGGAACGAACGAGGAACGAATTGGTCCCTTTTTTAGTGGACATGAACGACGACGACGACGAGTGTTTGATGGCGGTGGCGGAACACATTCCATCGCTGGTCACCTCAGTCGGCGGGGATGAGTTCGTTCACGCGCTGTTGCTACCTTTGGAGAGTTTAAGCACGGTGGAGGAAACCGTGGTGAGGCAAAAAGCGGTGGAAGGTTTAGTCAAAGTCGGCGAGCGATGCGATCGCGCGAGCGCGATGGAACATTTTTGCCCTTTGGTGAAACGATTGGCCACCGGGGAGTGGTTTACGGCTCGGGTGAGCGCGTGTGGATTATTCGCGTGCGCGTTGGAAAAAGTGAGCAGTAATGGTAACGGGGGCGAAGAGGAGAAGAAGATGATTGCGCAGTTGAGGAGTTTGTTCGGGCAGTTGTGCGACGACGAGACGCCGATGGTGAGAAGAGCGGCGGCGACGAATTTGGGAAAGGTGGCCGAAGCGAGCGTGGAGGATAAGCAGTTTATCAACGACGAGGTGTTGAAGTGGTTCGGGAAGTTAACCGCGGACGAGCAAGATTCTGTGAGGTTATTGGCCGTGGACGATTGCGTGAGTTTATCGAAGTTGGTGAGCGAGGAGGAAAGGTTGAAGAGCATCGTTCCCGTGGCGTTGAAGTTTAGTTCGGACACGTCCTGGCGAGTGAGGTACGCGGTAGCGCAACAGATTTACGAGTTGTGTGAGATTATTGGCGCTGATTTTGCGAGGGAAGATTTGTTTCCAGCGTACGAGAACTTATTGGAAGACGCGGAAGCGGAGGTGCGCATCGCGGCGGCGGCGAAGGTGAGCAAATTTTGCGCCTTGGCTGGACCGGAAAGAAGCAGAGAAAATATCATCCCGAGAGTTCGCGAGCTCGCGAAAGATGCCAGTCAACACGTTCGAGCGGCGTTGGCGTCGGTCGTCATGGAATCCGCGCCGACTTTAGGAAAAGAGGAAACCGTGAATCAACTCTTGCCAATCTTTTTGGTGTTGTTGAAGGACGAGTTTCCAGACGTGAGACTAAATGTCATCGGTAAATTAGACCAAGTCAACGAAGTCATCGGCGTGGATACGCTTTCCAAAGAACTTTTGCCCGCTATTAAAGATTTAGCTGAAGATCGACACTGGCGCGTGAGATTGGCGATTATCGAATACATTCCGATTTTAGCCACGCAAACCGGCGAGAGTTCGTTTTTGTTTTCGAAAGAGGCGAGCACTAGCGATAGCGAAAATAATAGCGCGGAAGATGTTTTGAATTCCTTGTGTTTGCGATGGCTCGCGGATCCGGTTTCCAGCATTCGCCAAGCGGCTGGGCAAAACTTGCAAAATTTAACCGCCTTGTTCGGTTCCGCCTGGGCGAAAGAACACGTCATTCCTAAACTCGAGTCGTTGTTACAAACGGAGAAAAATTATTTGGTCAGAGTGACGGTAGCGTCGACTTTAGGGATGTTGGCGGAGAAAGTAGACGAGGGGGATATTACGGGAACGCTATTTCCGATTGCAAAAGCCGCCGCGGCGGATTCAGTGGCAAACGTACGATTTAATATTGCTAAATCGCTCGAGAAGATGGCGAAGAGCGTGAGCGCAGGGAGCGCGATTAGAACAGAAATCTTGGAAGTTTTGGACGGTTTAAAAGCAGACGCTGATGTGGACGTGCAGTTCTACGCGTCCGAGGCTAGAAATGCATTTTGAGTTTTATAGAGGTACTCCTTGGTGTTCGTTGTTGTTGTAATAATAATACTATCATAATAATTACATTTTATCAAATCAAATTCAACGCGCGCGTGCTTTCCTCTCTCTCTCTCTCTCTCTTCTTCGTCTTTCTCTTTCAATCTTTACATACTATTTATATATTATCTTCGGTGCATAGGCACGGCGTACCCATTTTCCCACGACCCAACTTCTCTTTCCACGTCCTCCAATATCCCTTCAACCTGTTTCACGAATATATCGCTCGCATACGGCGGGGTCAAACTCGGTTTAACACTCAACACGTGCGTCACCTTCGTCCCTTCCTCTCCGTTCTCCTCGACTTCCCACGAACCTTCAAACTCTCTCAAGAACCCAAACTTCCTCTGCGAGGCCGCGCCTTCCAACGTGCACGTCATGTGCCTCTTCGCATCGTTCTCAACCACGCCCAACTCGATGTTAAAATTCCCACCGAATATGAAAAACTTCCAATTGCACGTCTGTTTTATGCGTTTCACCGCGCCGGGTCTCCTCGCTTCGCCGTCCTCCAACTCCTCCTCCTCAAACCCGAGGTATTCCACTTTCTTAATCGTGCTCGGGAACACTCTGCTCGCGTTCTCGTAATCCGTCAGCATGTTATACACGTCGTCCGCGTTTACGTGTGCGCCGAGTAATATCGTTCCTTTCACCGTGAAGCGGTTCGCCACGTTCGAGACGAGTTCGCACTTCAAATTTTTCGATGATTTTGCCTCGAAGGCATCCATTTCGTTTGATGTCGTCGTCGTCGTTGCTCTTCTTCTCGTCGTTGTTGTTCTTCGTTTTCTTCTTCGAGTATTCGTACTCTCATTCGTTTTCCTCCGCGCGGTTATTAAGGGGGGTACCGATGGTGACGATGATTTCGACGAACAACAACACGTCTTCGTCGAGCGCGTCGTCGCCGTCGTCAAAGTCGTCATCATCATCATCATCACCGCTTTTTGGAAAATCTCTCTCTCTCCTCGTTCTCTTCACAAACAAAAAAGAAAGCCACTTTCAGAGAAAGAAGAGAGTTTGCTTTCAAAAGAGAGAGAAAGAGAAAAAGCAGTTTTTGTGTTTCGGCA
>Ga0255771_1005227_pt1 | contig 11391 bp, 10 predicted proteins | sample 011ome_19_FD_179969 | JGI IMG/M metagenome (GOLD analysis project Ga0255771, IMG submission 179969) | Coastal salt marsh microbial communities from the Groves Creek Marsh, Skidaway Island, Georgia - 011510BT metaG (version 2) | ecosystem: Environmental > Aquatic > Marine > Intertidal zone > Salt...
CACGTTGTAGTCTTAGATCAAGCCAGTAGTCTTCGAGCCTTGCTGACAAGGATCTAGAGGCAGCCCTAGCGTGACTGATGGACTTAGTGCGAAGAGATTTAATGATTCTAGGTTTGGCGTTAAGGGCGACTAAATCTTGAGGAACTACTTTAGAAAAGTAATAAATGCCACCTCTGGTATAGGTGTAAGTTGGTATAGGTGAAGAAGGATGCTTCAGTGTCGTCAATTTTGTCTGCTCCAGTTGAGCAGTTTTAGGAAATACCTAAGAAAATCAAGGAGTTACAAGCTTTTAAAGACATCAATTGGCTCCCCGACGTGGACTCGAACCACGGACCCAATGATTAACAGTCATTTGCTCTACCAACTGAGCTATCGGGGAATATTGAAGCGGGGAATTGTATAGAGGCTTCCGTGATCGGTCAATAAGTAAGTCACGCAAACCGCAATTCAATGTGCAATTACTTCATCTACAGACAATACGGAACCCCACCGCCAGCAAGAGGTCTATTTGCTGTATCATTTCACCTGAACGCCGGCGCTGCGAAGATGGTGCCGGTTCACCATTTTCGATCAGCCCGCAGGGGCGGGCAACAGGCAGTATGAATTCAGATCAGTTTAAAGTGCACTCGGAATATCAACCAGCGGGGGACCAGCCGGTCGCCATTGCAAAGCTGGTGGAGGGTATTGAGTCGGGTCTAGCGTCGCAGACCCTGTTGGGTGTGACGGGTTCGGGTAAAACCTTCACTATCGCTAACGTGATCGAGCGCATCCAGCGCCCCACCTTGATCATGGCGCCTAACAAAACCCTGGCCGCGCAATTGTATGGCGAGTTCAAGGAGTTTTTCCCGAATAACGCGGTGGAATACTTCGTGTCCTATTACGATTACTACCAGCCTGAGGCCTACGTGCCGTCCTCCGATACCTATATCGAAAAGGACTCGGCCATCAATGAGCATATTGAGCAGATGCGCCTGTCAGCTACGAAGGCGCTGCTGGAGCGGCGCGATGCCATTGTCGTCGCCTCGGTCTCGTCGATTTATGGTCTGGGCGATCCGGGTGCTTATTTAAAAATGGTGATGCATCTTGATCGCGGCGACAGAGTGGATCAGCGTTGGATTCTGCGACGCTTGGCCGAACTCCAATACACCCGAAATGAAACTGAGCTGCACCGGGCCACCTATCGGGTGCGAGGTGATGTGATTGATATCTTTCCCGCAGAGTCTGATAAAGAAGCTGTTCGGGTTGAGCTGTTTGATGACGAAATTGAAGCGTTGGCTTACTTTGACCCGCTGACCGGTGAAGTGCTGCGGCGAGTACCTCGATTGACGATCTTTCCGAAATCGCACTATGTGACGCCGCGGGAAACCATGGAGAAGGCCATCGATTTGATTCGAGGCGAGCTGGATGAGCGCCTGCGTTATCTTAAAGAAAATAACAAGCTGGTGGAGGCTCAACGCCTTGAACAAAGAACCCGCTATGATCTGGAGATGATCAAAGAGCTGGGATACTGCAACGGCATCGAGAACTACTCGCGCTACTTGTCCGGTCGAGCACCCGGTGAGTCACCACCGACTTTATATGACTATCTACCAGATGATGCCTTGCTGGTGGTGGATGAGTCTCATGTGAGCATCTCGCAGTTGGGGGCCATGTATAAGGGCGACCGTTCCCGCAAAGAAACCTTGGTGAACTTTGGCTTTCGGCTGCCCAGTGCATTGGATAATCGGCCGATGCGGTTCGATGAATGGGAGAAGAACGCCCCACAGATGATCTTCGTGTCAGCGACGCCGGGTAACTACGAAGCTGAGCATGCGGGCCAGGTAGTGGATCAGTTGGTCCGACCTACAGGTTTGCTAGACCCCGTTATTGAAGTTCGTCCGGCCCAGACCCAGGTTGACGATGTCCTGGGCGAGATCAGAATTCGTGCGGCCAAGGACGAGCGTGTGTTGATTACGACGCTGACTAAGCGCATGGCCGAGGACTTGACCGACTTTCTCGATGACAATGGCGTGCGAGTGCGTTATCTGCACTCAGATATTGATACGGTCGAGCGGGTTGAGATCATTCGTGACTTGCGCCTGGGTGAGTTCGATGTGTTGGTGGGCATTAATCTTTTGCGCGAAGGCTTGGACATGCCAGAGGTGTCTTTGGTGGCGATTCTGGATAGCGATAAGGAGGGCTTCTTGCGTTCTGAGCGCTCGCTGATTCAGACCATCGGCCGGGCTGCTCGACACATGGAGGGGCGGGCCATACTGTATGCTGACAAGATGACCGATTCCATGCGCCGTGCCATTAGTGAAACCGACCGCCGGCGAGAGCACCAGACCGCCCACAATCTCAAGCACAACATCACGCCCTTCGGCGTTCGAAGGTTGGTGACGGATATTATGGAAGGCGCGCGGGAGACTGCTCGGAATAAGAAGAATAAGGTGGCAGAGGGTAAAGGTCGTTATGCCGCGGAAATATTGTCGCCGGCAGAGCTTGAAAAGCAAATGGCCAGCCTTGAGAAGTCCATGTTTCAGGCGGCAAAAAACCTGGCCTTTGAGGAAGCGGCGCAATTGCGTGACCGGATCGAAGAGCTCCGCCAGCAATTCGTTAATAGCTAAGAGGTTTTGACGGGTGATTGGCGTTGCGGTCAGGCCATGGGGTAAACGAATCTGCAGGGCGCGAATTCGGCGAAATTCCGCCAAGTCCCCCATTCAGGCTGGTGCCAAGGATTAATTCCTGCTACATTACGCGCGCTTGGCTAGTCAGCCTGCGAAGTCTGCATTGTACGCAGGCCGCGGGATGCCAGCAGCGACTCACGTCAGTGACACTTAGGTGACACGTCAAACAGCACTATTAATTGGCGCTAAGACAATAAGTCGAAGAATAAGGGAGTGTAGCTCAGTTGGTTAGAGCATCGCCTCGACAAGGCGAGGGTCGACGGTTCGAATCCGTCCACTCCCACCAATAACATTGGTTTTTTTGCCGCAGGCAAAAACATACGACCCGGCAGGCGCTACCCTGTAGCGCTGGGCGGGGAACCGCGACCCGACAGTACTTGCAAAGGCCCGTACTTGCAAAGGCCAGTACTTGCACAGGCCCGTACTTGCAAAGGCTAGTACTTGTCTAATAAGCCCTAAGGGGCGCCCGAGCATTTCGCTAACGGCGAAAAAGCCCGGGAAATAGATCCGCTAATGATCTACTTAATCGTAGCCAGTAAGATAAAAAGAAAGCAATAAAAGCCCAGCACCAAAACCCCCATGTGACCCCTCGTACCGGTCACCACTGAAAAGAGGATGATATGCCCGTAATCACTTTGCCCGACGGCAACCAGAAACACTTCGACCACCCTGTCTCTATCTACCAAGTCGCTGAATCCATCGGCACCGGTCTGGCAAAAGCCGCACTGGCTGGCAAGATCAATGATGAGATCGTCGACACGTCCTATCTGATCGAACAAGACGCGCATGTGTCTATCATTACCGCCAAAGACGACGATGGCCTGGAAGTGCTGCGGCACTCTTGTGCGCACTTGATGGCTCAGGCTGTTCAGCAGTTATTTCCCACAGCGCAAGTTACTATCGGCCCCGTGATCGAAGATGGCTTCTACTATGACTTCGCCTTTGAACGCCCCTTTACGCCTGAAGACCTGGAAAAAATTGAAAAGAAAATGGTGGACCTGACTAGCCAGAATCAGCCGGTAAGCCGTTCCTTGATGACCCGGGACGAGGCCGTTGAGTTTTTCCGTGCCAAAGGTGAGACCTACAAGGTAGAGATTATCGAGGGCATTCCCTCTAATCAGGATCTGTCATTTTATCAGCAGGGCGACTTTATCGACCTGTGTCGTGGTCCTCATGTGCCCAGCACGGGTAAATTACAGGCGTTCAAGTTAACCAAGGTGGCCGGTGCTTATTGGCGCGGCGACTCGAACAACGCCATGCTGACCCGTATTTATGGCACCTGCTGGGCTGACAAGAAGGCGTTGAAGCAATATCTGTTCAGGCTCGAAGAGGCAGAGAAGCGCGACCATCGCAAGCTCGGCAAGAAATTCGATTTGTTTCATACCCAGGAAGAAGCGCCGGGCATGGTGTTCTGGCATCCCAAGGGCTGGCAGATCTGGCAGACCATCGAGCAGTATATTCGTGGTGTTCAGAAGCAGCACGGTTACCAGGAGATCCGCACGCCGCAAATGGTAGATATGTCACTGTGGGAGCGTTCTGGTCACGCCGATAAATTTGGCGACGGCATGTTTTCTGTGCACACAGACAACCGCCACTATGCGATTAAGCCCATGAACTGCCCCTGCCACGTGCAGGTGTTCAACCAGGGTTTGAAAAGTTATCGGGATCTGCCTATTCGTCTGTCAGAGTTTGGCAGCTGCCACCGAGATGAGCCTTCTGGTACCTTGCAAGGCATCATGCGGGTCAGGTCTTTCGTCCAAGACGATGGTCATATTTTCTGTGCTGAAGGTCAGATTCAGTCAGAGGTCATTGATTTTATTGATGTTATTCAAGATGTTTATCGGGACTTCGGGTTTAACGAGATTATTATCAAACTTTCTACCCGCCCAGAACAGCGAGTGGGTAGTGATGCGGATTGGGATAAGGCGGAGGCCGCGCTGGCCACCGCGCTGGATACCAAAGGACTTAAATGGGACCTGTTGCCCGGCGAAGGCGCCTTTTATGGGCCTAAAATCGAGTTCTCCCTGAAAGACTGTATTGGCCGAGTCTGGCAGTGCGGCACGATACAGGTGGATTTTTCGATGCCAGGGCGACTGGATGCCCAGTATGTTGCCGAAGACGGTTCGCGGCAGGTACCGGTGATGCTGCATCGAGCCATGTTGGGTTCCTTTGAACGCTTTATTGGTATTTTGATCGAGAATTTCGCCGGTGAGATGCCAGCCTGGCTTGCGCCGGTTCAGGCGGTGGTGCTGAATATCACCGACAGTCAGTCAGAATATTGCGGCACCGTGCTTAACACCTTGAATAAAAAAGGCTTTCGAGTGGAATCAGACTTGAGAAATGAGAAGATCGGCTTTAAAATTCGCGAGCATACGATTCAGCGCGTACCTTACTTGATCGTCGTCGGTGATCGGGAAGTCGAAAATGGCGAAATCGCAGTCCGCGCTCGCAATGGAGATGACCTGGGTTCCATGTCGATAGAAGATTTTTCACGGCTATTGCAAATTGATGTCGAAAAAATGGGAAGAGTTGCCTGAAAGTGGGTATACTCGCCGCCTCGACAGGTAGAGGAGAAACGGAATTAAGAAAAGTGATTCGAAAAAGTCCCGAATTAACGACGAAATAGACGCTAAGTCTGTACGTCTCATTGGGGCCGATGGTGAACAAGTTGGTGTTGTGTCTATAGCGGAAGCGTTAGATGCGGCGGTGGCAGCTAAGCTGGACCTGGTCGAGATTGCTCCCGATGCCGATCCTATAGTCTGTAAGATTATGGATTACGGCAAACACATATTTGAAGCCAAAAAAGACAAGGCTGCGGCAAAGAAGAAACAACGCCGCACCCAAGTGAAAGAAATGAAGTTTCGCCCAGGGACGGAAGAAGGAGATTATCAGGTAAAACTACGCAACCTGACACGTTTCCTTGATGACGGGGATAAAGCCAAAGTGACCTTGAGGTTTAGGGGTCGTGAAATGGCACACCAAGAGCTCGGCATGGAATTGTTGAAGCGAATCGAAGTTGATTTAGCCGAAATATCCGTGGTCGAACTCCATCCAAAGATGGAAGGTCGTCAATTGACGATGGTGTTAGCCCCAAAAGGTAAGAAGAAAGGTACCCAGGTATAAGCCTGAGCCTTTGCAATGTTTGATGGATGCGCGTGCAGCGCTTTGAGGTCATCTCTATGGAGGTGACCTTTTGCTGTTTAGCCGCCCAACAACATTCGATAACTATTTAGATGCAAAATTGCGGAGTTAGAAAATGCCCAAGCTAAAAACATGTAGTGGTGCGGCCAAGCGGTTTAAGAAAACTGCCAAAGGCTATAAGCACCGTCAGGCGCACAGAGCGCATATCCTGACTAAGAAGAGCACCAAGCGGAAACGTCACTTGCGTGGTATGAAGAGCGTCGCAAAGAGTGATGTCCAATTGGTTAAACGGATGCTAGGTCATTAGACCAAGACCCTGTGGAAACCCTAGAGGTAAACAGGATCTATTGAATCTTTCGAGTTAAGAGCCGGTGCCGGCAGCAACCTATGCTGCAGCCAATAAGCCTAAAGACTCGTTGCTTATTTTTTTCAGGAGTATGAAATGCCAAGAGTAAAACGCGGCGTCCAAGCGCATAATCGCCACAAGAAAATTCTCAAACTCGCGAAAGGCTATTACGGCGCACGTAGCCGAGTCTATCGCGTTGCCAAGCAGGCCGTTACTAAAGCTGGCCAATATGCTTATCGTGACCGTAAAGCCAAGAAGCGTATGTTTCGTGGTCTCTGGATCCAGCGAATTAACGCTGCCGCCCGTGAGTGTGGCATGTCGTATAGCCGCATGATCCACGGTTTAGGTCTCGCCGGTGTCGAAATCGACCGACGCGTGCTGGCCGATCTGGCCATGCACGAAAAGGACGCCTTCGCCGTTTTGGCCGAGAAAGCCAAAGAAGCTATCGCCGCTGCTGCCTAATTGCAGCGGTGACTCGCAACGACTGACAAGCCTGTCCGAGGATCTATCCCGATAGGGTTGTCAGTAGTGAGCGAGGCGCGCTTCCTATCAGAAGCTATAGCCTAAGACTTTACTTTATAAAATCATTTTTAATAAGGCGCTCTTCTATAAGACGGTTTACTAAGAAGGCATCTATAAAGCATTGTGTTAAAGAAATTGTTTCTCAGAAAATATTTTTCTAAAAAAGTATTTCCTGAGAAATTATTTTCTAATATAGAGTCCCCTCGGAATTCGTAGCGAAAGCCTATGTCAGACCTAGAAAAGATCACCGCCCAGGCCATTACTGCCATCGAAACTGCCACTGATTCTGCGGCGCTCGACTTGGTTCGTGTGCAATATCTGGGGAAGAAAGGCGAACTCACCGACTTGCTCAAGGCGCTAGGTAAGTTACCCGCAGAAGACCGACCCACTGCTGGCGCTGAGATCAACACCGCCAAGCAAATCGTTCAAGATCTGCTCAACTCGCGCAAAGAAGCACTGGATAACGATGCCATTGCGGCGCGTCTGGCCAGTGAGGTGATCGATGTCAGCCTGCCGGGTCGTGGCGTCGATGTGGGTGGTTTACACCCCGTGACGATGGTCTTGCAGCGCATCGAAGGATTCTTTCGCAGTGTTGGCTATGATGTGGTGGAAGGCCCGGAAATCGAGGACGACTACCATAACTTCGAAGCCCTGAATATTCCCCAGCATCACCCCGCGCGGGCGATGCATGATACGTTTTACTTTAACCCCAACTTATTGCTGCGCACCCATACCTCGCCGGTACAAGTGCGCACCATGGAAAACCGCAAGCCGCCGTTTCGAATCATCTGTCCGGGCCGAGTTTATCGGGTTGACTCCGATCTGACCCATACGCCCATGTTTCATCAGATCGAGGGCTTGCTGATCGACCGCACTTCTAGTTTCGCTGACCTAAAAGGCACCATCGTAGAATTCTTGCAGGTGTTCTTTGAGAAAGATCTTGAGGTTCGTTTTCGCCCCTCTTATTTTCCCTTTACCGAGCCTTCCGCCGAGGTAGATGTGCAGTGCGTACACTGCGTTGGCAAGGGTTGCCGAGTCTGCAGCAATACCGGCTGGCTCGAAGTCATGGGCGCCGGTATGGTGCACCCCAGCGTGTTGGAAATGTCTGGCATCGACCCCGACGAATTCAGCGGCTTTGCTTTTGGTATGGGGCCTGACAGGCTGGCCATGCTGCGCTATGGTGTTGATGACCTGCGCCTGTATTTTGACAATGATTTAAGGTTTCTCAAACAGTTTAACTAGCAACCAGACCAGGTTGCGGGCGAGGTATTGCGCCCGTGATTCATGGCTGGTGCGACGCAGGAACGTCCTATGAAATTCAGCGAACAATGGCTCCGAGAATTTGTCAGCCCGCCACTCACCACCCAGCAACTGATTGACCAATTGACCATGGCCGGCTTGGAAGTGGATGGCTTTGAGCCCGTCGCGGCCAGCTTTTCCAGTGTGGTTGTGGCCGAAGTGCTGGAGACTTCTCCGCATCCTGACGCCGACAAACTCACCGTGTGCCGGGTCAATGCCGGCGACCAGGAAGTGCAAATCGTCTGCGGTGCGGCCAACGTTCGGCCTGGCATTAAGGTGCCACTGGCCAAGGTTGGCGCGAAACTCGAAGACTTTAAAATCAAGAAAGCCAAACTCCGTGGTGTCGAGTCATTCGGTATGCTTTGTTCCGAACGAGAACTGGGCTTGAGCGATAATCACGAAGGCCTGATGGAATTGCCCGTGGATGCCCCCGTGGGCATGGATGTTCGTGGCTACCTGCAGCTGGATGATGTGATCGTCGATCTTGACCTGACCCCGAACCGCAGCGATTGCCTGGGCATGATTGGGCTGGCGCGAGAGACCGGCGTGATTAATGGCCTGGACGTTAAACCATTAACCGTTTTGCCAGTGCCGCCAACCCACGACCAAACCTTTTCAGTAGCGCTTGCCGCCGGTGCTGCCTGCCCGCGGTTTGCCGGTCGAGTGATCAAAGGCATTCGCTTGGATGCAGAAACCCCGTTATGGATGCAAGAAAAACTCCGTCGTTGTGATATCCGCAGTATCGACCCCGTGGTAGATGTGACCAATTATGTGATGATGGAATTGGGTCAGCCTATGCATGCCTATGACTTTGATGAACTGCAGGGCAAGATAGTTGTGCGGATCTCGAAGGCTGACGAGCAGGTCACGCTGCTGGACGGGCAGGCCGTAAAACTCCACCAAGATACGCTGCTGATTACTGACGATTCAGGCCCGATTGGTATTGCCGGTATTATGGGCGGCTTGTCTACCTCTGTGACCGACAAGACAACGAATATCTTCCTCGAGAGCGCCTTCTTTGCGCCTACGGCCATTGCCGGACGAGCACGTACCTATGGCATGAACACCGATGCTTCTCATCGTTTCGAGCGCGGCGTTGACTGGCAAGGCCAGGTTCGCGCTATCGAACGCGCCACGGCCCTGCTGATCGAGATTGCCGGTGGTGAAGCCGGCCCAACCATCGAGACTATTGATGCGGATACGCTGCCGGTGAACCAGCAAGTGAGCTTGCGTGCCAACCGGATTGAACGCCTGCTGGGGGTTGAGATCAAAGAGGCTGAGGTCGACAAGATGCTCGGCCGACTCGGCTTTGAGAATCAGCGGAGCATCCAGGATGGTGCCGCCCTGTGGGAAGTCACAGCCCCTTCCTTTCGATTCGATATCGCTATCGAGGCCGACCTGATCGAGGAAGTCAGCCGGATTTATGGCTACAACAACCTGCCGGTGCGAACCCCAAAGGTCAATTTGTCGATGGCGCCCGTGGCCGAGGATCAACTGCCCGTTAACCGCATCAAGGATGAGTTGGTGTCTCTAGGTTACCAGGAAACTATTACCTACAGCTTCGTTGATCCGAAGCTACAGGCTACTCTCGACCCGCAGCAACAGCCTATCGCCTTGGCTAATCCCATCAGCGCCGAGATGGGCGTGATGCGCACCACGCTGTGGTCAGGTCTTATTAAAGCCTTGATTTATAACAGTAACCGCCAGCAAAACCGGATTCGCTTGTTCGAAACCGGCCTGCGTTTTCTGCAGGTGCCTGATCAGCCGAGCTTAAGCCTGGCGAATATTACTCAGGAAGCCATGTTGGCCGGTGTGGCCTGCGGCCCTCGATTCCCGGAGAACTGGGCGCAGAAGTCAGAAGCCATTGATTTTTATGATATTAAAGCGGACGTTGAGGCACTTATTGGTCTTACGGGCTTGGCCGATGAGTTCAGTTTCAAGGCCGCGGAATGTGCTGCCCTGCATCCTGGTCAGTGCGCCGGAATCTACCGGCAGGGCCAACTAGTCGGCTATGTGGGCTTATTAGATCCTCGCGTGCAGCAGACCCTGGACTTAGACCAGGCGGTCTACCTGTTCGAGTTGAAGCTGGCGTTGCTGACGCCCAAGCGCCTGCCGAATGCTGCGCCTTTGTCGCGCTTCCCTGAAGTGCGCCGGGATATCGCCATTATTGTCGACAGCAGCGTACATGCCGCGGAAATCAATACCTGTGTGATGCAGGCTGCCGATGAGACCTTCCGGAACCTCAAGTTGTTTGACGTTTATCAGGGCAAAGGCATTGATCCTAATAGAAAAAGTATCGCTTTAGGCTTGACCTTCCAGCATGTATCACGCACTCTTACCGATGAAGAAATTAGTGTCTCGGTCGATCAGATCGTCACGGCACTGGAAAGCCAATTGGCAGCGAGTTTAAGGAATTAGGCGACATGGCGGCGTTAACCAAAGCGGAAATGGCTGAGAAGCTATTTGAAGAGCTGGGTCTGAATAAGCGTGAGGCGAAAGAAGTCGTCGAGCTCTTTTTCGAAGAAGTGCGCGCGTCCCTTGAAGTCAACGAGCAAGTTAAGCTGTCTGGCTTTGGTAATTTCGACCTGCGCGACAAAAGCCAGCGACCGGGTCGCAACCCCAAGACTGGTGAAGAAATCCCCATTAGTGCGCGTCGCGTGGTGACATTCCGCCCTGGACAAAAACTCAAAGCCAAAGTGGAAGCTTATGCTGGACCCAGATCATAACGCTGAATTACCGCCTATACCCGGTAAGCGATATTTTACCATTGGTGAAGTCAGCGGCTTGTGTGCGGTTAAGCCTCATGTGCTGCGCTATTGGGAACAGGAATTTCCTCAGCTCAAGCCCGTAAAGCGCCGGGGCAACCGTCGCTATTACCAGCGTCAGGATGTCCTTATGATCCGCCAAATTCGGGCGCTGTTGTATGATCAAGGCTTTACCATCGGTGGCGCTCGGCAACGAATGTCTGGCGACGATCAAGCCGAAGATAACACCCAGTACAAACAGATTATTCAGCAAATGATCGTTGAATTAGAAGAAGTCTTAGGGGTGTTGAAGGCCTGACAGATTCCAGCGAGCATACCCCTCGCCATCTAAATGTAGATGAGTTAGAATCCGCGTCTTTCGTGGTAAGGCGTCCTCCAGACGTGGTCTTCACTGACTTACCTTGAGATGCAAAACACCAGTTCATCGATTTTTCGGGACGTAGCGCAGCCTGGTAGCGCACCACACTGGGGGTGTGGGGGTCGTAGGTTCAAATCCTGCCGTCCCGACCAAATTCGTGGGTTTGCGCTTCGCGCAAAACAGCAATGCCGGTGGTGAATCTCAAAGAGATACACCTAGAGGCAAACCATCAAATCTGAATAGTCCAGCATACAAATGGAAGAGGTCGTAGCGCTAGGCGCGCCGGTCCAAATC
>Ga0255771_1005234_pt1 | contig 11378 bp, 10 predicted proteins | sample 011ome_19_FD_179969 | JGI IMG/M metagenome (GOLD analysis project Ga0255771, IMG submission 179969) | Coastal salt marsh microbial communities from the Groves Creek Marsh, Skidaway Island, Georgia - 011510BT metaG (version 2) | ecosystem: Environmental > Aquatic > Marine > Intertidal zone > Salt...
GATGATGTCATCAGGATAGGAATACCGCTTGAGCTCGATGTCGTTTGCGGCGAGGGAGTCCATCGACTGGCCCGGCTTCGCAAACTTTCCGATTTCCACGAGATCTTTGTCGAGCTGTTCCCACATTTCCGTGCGCACAACACCGGGACCGTATCCGTTGACGGTGATGCCGTGTGGAGCCAAGGCCTTTGCGCCACCGCGAATCAGCGCGAGTACTGCGTGCTTTGCCATCGAGTAGGGGATGATGTCGTCGAAGGACATGCGTGAGGCGATCGAGCCCACGTTAATGATCTTGTAAGGGTAGTCGCGCTTTCCTTGGGCAATCATTTGCTTCGACACAGCGCGCATCACGTTGAACTTGCCCCATGCGTTGACGTTCATGATGAAGTCATAGTTCTCTTTGGGGGTGTCTGGGAACATGGTGGGCTTATTGACACCTGCGTTGTTGAGCAGGAGGTTGATTTCCCCGAATTCCTTGACCACGTGTGCAACGACGGCCTCTGCCTGCTCTTCGTTGGTCACGTCGAGCTTGAAGTGAGTGGCGGTACCACCCGCGTCACGAATCTCTTGAGCTACTGCGGCGACGCCTTCTTCATTGATGTCAGCGACGCAGACGGCTGCTCCTTGAGCTGCCCAGTGCTTTGCGATAGCGGCGCCCATACCCTGCGCGCCACCAGTTATTAGTGCTTTCTTGCCAGCGAGACGCTCGGCATCCATATTGCCCCTCCTCATTACGATGTTCGGTTCTCCATCGACGAGGCCAGGAGCGTTAACTCTCGCAACGCCGTCGTCCACAGAGTGTCAACTGACACAATACACTTTGCCGGGCTCTGGAAAAACACGAATTCGATAACAATTCGAGCAGGCTCCCCGGTGAATGATCGTTTCTCGGTCAGCGGCCAGTGGTGAGGCGGATTCCTAGATCAATTGTGGGCACCCGCTGGGGCGCGGCGCAGAGGACTAGATGTATCCAATTTGGGGGCAATGGGTCCAAATTGCCTTGATATTTGCCACCTTAAGGACCAGAATGTATACAAAGCCGAAGTGTTGTGGTGAAGTTGTGATCACTTCGGTCCCGACGTGGGCCGAAGTGTTCTGGGGGGCTCGCCTGCACGGGACGAAGCGACCTTTGGGTGTTATGTAGGAGTAGACACCTTCAGGGCGGGATAATTGAACACAGAGCCGAATACACGTCGGTGTGCGTCGACCAATGACGGTCATCACCGGATGCGAGAGAAGAGAAATTTATGGCCATTGCAGTCACTAACCCAGCGACCGGTGAGACTATCCGGGAATTCGTAGAACACGATTCCGCTGAGGTCGAAGCCCGAGTCGCGAAGACCCAAGCGGCGTATGAAGCGTTGAAAGCAACCACCTATGCCCAGCGTGCGCAGTGGATGAAGGCCAGCGCCGACATCCTCGAAGCCGAAGTCGATGAGCTTGCCAGGATGATCACCATCGAAATGGGTAAGCCCATTTCTCAGTCGGTAGGTGAGGTGCTCAAGTGCGCCAAGAACATGCGCTTCTACGCAGACAATGCCGAAAACTTCTTGGCTGATGAGCCCCTCGAAGACCCATCGGTTGTTGGAGCGAGCCAGGCCTACCTGCACTACCAGCCGCTTGGAGTGGTTTTGGCGGTCATGCCCTGGAATTACCCACTCTGGCAGGTCATTCGCTTTGCGGCTCCCGCACTTATGGCAGGAAACACCGGACTGCTGAAGCACGCCTCTAACGTCCCTGAGTCCGCAATGTATCTCGACTCATTGTTCACGCGAGGTGGATTCCCTGACGGCTCCTTCACCACGATCCTCACTGGCGCAGGTCCCGTGGCGGGACTGATCGATGACCGCCGCATTAAGGCTGTGACTCTGACTGGTTCCGAACCAGCCGGTCGCGCCGTCGCCGGTCGCGCCGGTTCAAACATCAAGAAGGCCGTGATGGAGCTGGGTGGCTCTGACGCATTTATCGTTATGCCTTCTGCGGATATCGAACAGGCAAGTACCGTAGCGGTCACCGCACGTGTCAACAACAACGGACAGTCGTGCATCGCAGGAAAGCGTTTTATTGTCCACGCAGATGTGTATGACGAGTTTGTCGAGAAGTTTGCCGAAAAGATGGGCGCTCTGGTAGTCGGAGACCCGCTTGACGAGGCCACGCAGATTGGCCCATTGGCCACCGAAAAGGGTCGCCAAGAAATCGCTGAACTCGTCGATGATGCGGTCGCAAAGGGCGCCCGCGTGCTGACTGGCGGCAAGGCACCCGAGCGCGATGGCTGGTTCTACGAACCCACCGTTTTGGATGGGCTCGATGAGTCCATGCGCCTTGTCATGGAAGAAGCCTTCGGCCCTGTGGCAAGTGTCTACAAAATTTCTACACGTGAAGAGGCAGCCGAGGTCGCAAACCAGACCACCTTTGGTCTGAGTTCGGCATTGTGGACTACCGACGCTTCCGACGAAGAGTTCTTCATCAAGAACATCGAGGCGGGAGCGGTCTTCCTCAACGGAATGACCATTTCCTATCCCGAGCTCCCCTTCGGCGGAGTTAAGGACTCAGGCTTTGGCCGAGAGCTCGGAGCTCCCGGTATCCGCGAGTTCTGCAACTTCAAGACCATCTGGAAGAGCTAACACTTCTAGTACTGAAGGGCCCGCGGCGATTATGTCGCGGGCCCTTTTTTGTGCGCGTGCTAAAAAGAGTGTGGGCCCGACTTGCGCCGGGCCCACACTCCCAATGGAAAGGAAAAAGAAACGCTTAGTAAGGGTTCGCCACAAACAGTTCTTGTGCAGGGAACCTGGTGAGCACCTGGGCTCCCGAGGACGTAATCACTACTTCCTCTTCGATTCGTGCGGCCGAAATTCCGTCGCTTGCAGGGCAATAGGTTTCAAGTGCAAACACCATTCCCTCTTCGATCTCTACCGGGTTGGTCATCGAGTTCAATCTGGAGATGATGGGGCGCTCGTGCAGGCCAAGGCCTAGACCGTGACCAAATTGCAAACCGAAGGCTTCCATTTCGTTGGCAAAGCCGAGATCTGTGGCCTTTGGCCATAACGCGGCAACTTCATCCGTTCCCACTCCGGGCTTGACCTTGTCAATGGCGAGGTCCATCCATTCGCGTGCCTTGGTGTACGCGTCGTGTTGTGCCGGCGTTGAACTACCCACTGAGAAGGTTCGGTAGTAACAGGTGCGGTATCCGTTGAACGAGTGAATAATGTCGAAGAATGCTTGGTCACCCGGACGGATGATTTTGTCCGTGAAGTTGTGGGGGTGTGGATTACACCGCTCACCAGACACCGAGTTGATCGCTTCGACCTGGTCAGAGCCCATCTCATAGAGCCGCTTTGCAGCCAGAGCGACGATTTCGTTCTCGCGAATTCCAGGCTTCAACACATCAACAATGTCTTGGTAGACGCCGTCGACCATCGCGGCAGCTTGGGACAGCAACATGATTTCGTCGGGGTTCTTAATCGCACGTGCTCCCAACATGTCCTGCTGAATGTCTCGCACCTCAAGACCTTGACGCTGCATTTCAAATAAGAACGCGGGCTCCACAATGTCGACGCCAATCGGGTCATTGACCACTCCGGCGTCGGTGAGCATGCCTTTAATGTAGGTAACGGCCTCACGCATCAATCCCACATCCGGGTGAATGGCTCCACGAAGTCCCAACATGCCTGCGTGGGAGTGGCCCTCGTGCAACCACGGAGCGAAGAGACGGTGGTGCTTAGCCGCTGATCCAAAGTCCCACACGTGGGGTTTTCCGTCTGGCATGAGCAGGGCATAGCGCGACATCTTGTCGCCGAGGGCCCCACCAATCCAGGTCTGGGTGACGTAGCGGATGTTGTAAAAGTCAAAGAGAAGGAACGCGCCCACACCACTATCGCGCAGAGCATCCATCGCACGACCCAAGCGGTAATCCCGGAGGCGGTGAAAATCTACTCGTGCTTCAAAGTCGACAGCCATCGTTCCATGGGCAGGAATCTGTCGGTGAGCAAAATCAAGTGCCGGAATCAGGGGCTTTGGTGCCGGTTCAGTCATGATGAGTGCGTCCTTGGTGTGCACACATTCCCTAGTGGGAATAGTGTTTGAGGTGGGTCAGGATGTTCGTTCGGTTTTTTGGCCCAGAACCTGGGTGGGGTAGTAGCCCCACCCAGGTTCGTCACATTAAGTGACTAGGCCAAGTGGTGGTTTACCACTCAGGTGCGACTTCTGGGGAGTCCCAGTTGTCGATGGTGACCTTCGGGTTCGGCATGTAAAGCACCGAACCGTCATCGTCGCGGCCCTGCTGGGTGTCACCGGTCATCGCGCGGTAGATACCTACCACTGCGTTCTCGCCGTCCCAACCCGAGGACTGGAACACAGTTCCGTCGAGCTCACCGGAAGCAACCAGTGGGTTTCCGAGGAAGGTGTTACCAATCGAGGTGATGTAGAGAGCCTCTACGTCCATGCCACGAGCCTTAGCAGCGTCGATAGCACCGGCGACCATGGTGTCGTCAGCTGCGTAGATTCCCTGTACGTTCTCTGCACCCACAGCGGTCAGCATCTCGGATGCTGCGATCTGTGAGTCGTCCTTGTTCCAGTTACCTGGCTGCTCTGCCAAGATCGAAACGTTCGGGCAGAGTTCGGCAACAGTTTCCTTGAAGCCGTTTCCGCGGAGGGTGGCCACCGAGTTACCGGTGAGACCGTTTACCTGGATAACGCCGATCTCGGCGCCGTCAGCGAGCTCACACATCATCTCAGCCGAGGCAGCGCCCTGGCCGTATGAGTCGGTACCGGAGTAACCGTAGGTGAGGTCAGTGTCTTCAGGGTTGACGTCTGCGTTGGTGATCCACACAGGAATGCCAGCTGCGTTTGCAGCTTCCAGACATGGGCGGATTGCGTCAGCAACGGCTGGCCAGAGGATGATGCCGTCGGGCTGAGCCGCAACGGCAACTTCACACTCGCTGGCCTGCTTGTCAGCGTCGTACTCCGAGTTGGTGATGGTCAGGTTAATTCCCAACTCAGCAGCCTTTGCCTCCATGGGGGGGAGGTAGGTGGTTCCATATGGCTGGTCGTTACCCTGCGGAAGCAGAGCGTAGACATCGTAGGACTCACCACCTGCAGCAGCTTCGGTCGAACCGCTGTCAGCAGCATCTCCTGCTGCATCGGTAGCGGTGCCGGAGCAACCTGCAAGGGTCAGGCCAGCGATGGCGAACATGCTCGCCATTCCCAGAGAAATCCGGGTCTTGCGCATCTTGTGCCTCTTTCGTTCGGTTTACAGTGATTGGTCATTTTCATGACCGGGGACCGCGGCGACTAGGTCGTCACGGCCTTCGCGCGGCCCCGAGTCACCTGACGGAGGCTTCCCAGAACTGCTCGAAGATTGTTGGGATCGGTGGTCACGGCAATCAGCAGAATCGCACCGATGAAAATTTGTTGGACAGGGACCTGAACTCCAGTCAGGGTAAGTGCCACCTGAAGGACACCCAAGGATGTCGCTCCGATGAGGGTTCCCACGATTGATCCGCGGCCACCCTTGAGGTAGTTTCCTCCGATGATGGCTGCGGCAAAACTTGCCAGCAAAACGGTGGATCCTGCCGTGGGGTCTGCGGTGGTGCGCTCAAGAGTGTTGATGATTCCTGCGAGGGCGGACACGAACCCGGAGATTAAGAAGCCGGTGAGGATGCGACGCTTCACCGGGATACCTGCATCGACGGCAGCTTGACGGTTTCCACCTACCGCGAAGAATTCGCGTCCCATCTTCACTCGGGACACAAATACCTGGATCGCGATAAACACCAGGATGAAGATCAGCACTCGGGGGGTGATGGGCCCGATAAGGGGGAGGCCGAAGGCAATACCAGCGTCCTTGTTCTCGAGGCTCACGGGAGCTTCGTCAGAAATAACAAAGGCAAGTCCGCGGAGAGCAAACAGCATGCCAAGCGTCGCGATGAAGGAGTTAATCCCAATGACCGCGACAAAGAATGAGTTGATCAGCCCCACAATCAATCCCGTGGCCAACGCGGCGAGGATTCCCAGTCGGAGGTCTGGGATGCTCGCCATGATGACTCCCGAGAGAGCCAGTGTGCTGGCGACGCTGAGGTCGAGCTCGCCCATCAAGATCACTGCGGTAAGCCCAAGTGCCACAATTCCGATCAGGGCAATGCGGCCAAGGCTTACGGGGTAGGCCACGAACACCAGTGGTTCAGTAAACGCAACTCCCACAAGGATGACGGCAAGCAGAGCAACACCGCGGCCTTCGGTTCGGCGTGCAACGAGAGTGCGGAAGCGCCCCCACAGGGTTGCATCGGCAACCTTGCCCAATTGCATGGTCTGGCTCATCGCTTTGACACCTTTCTAGCCACTGCGTCGACAGTTACCGCGAGGACAATGAGCGCTCCGAGCGCCACCTGCTGATAACCGAAGCTGATTTGGGAAAGAACAAGAATGTTTGTCAGCACACTGACGAAGATCACACCGAGGAGTGTGCGGAAAATGCTTCCCTTTCCGCCGAACACGCTTGTTCCTCCCACAATGATTGCTGCGAGAGCTCGGAAGTCGTATCCGGTTGACATTGCCGAGACCGCGGTGTTTGAGAAGGCGGCCAGGACGAATCCTGCAATCATGGCCGCAATTGCGGTCACGATGAATGCTCCGATAACCACCATTCCGGTGTTGGTTCCAGACAGTCGCGTCGCCTTTTCGTTCACGCCGAACGACTTCACTAAGAAGCCGAAGTTTGTCCTGGTGAGCAGGATCGAGAGCAGAATCGTCATGATTAACAGCACGATTGCTGAGTAGGGGATTGGTCCGAGCTTTCCCAGACCAAATTCACGAATTGCGCCGTCTTGAGGCCCAAAGAAGATTGACCCTCCCGAGAAGTAGCGCAAAACACCTAGGCCGATATAGGTCGTTGACAGTGTCACGATCACCGCATTGGCTTTGAAATACCCCACCGCGACACCATTGATTACGCCAAATACCAGTGCCGCGGCAAGAGCGGCGAGCATTGCCAACGGAATTCCGTATTCGTTACTGACGGCAATCAAAATCACGGCAGATGTCGCCACCTGGGCAACCACAGACAAGTCGAGGTAGTTTCCACTGATCACCACGAAGGTCATACCCACCGCAACGATTCCAATAGGAGCGGCGCGGTGGAAGACGTCGGTGATGTTGTAGAGCGCGGCGAAGCCGTCGACGAAGATAACCGCAAAGACGATGAGCAGGGCGGTGAAGACGAAGATCCCGTTTTCTGCCAACCACAGCACTGCCTTGTTACCGGCGGACTGCTTCGCCTTCGACTCGGCAGGAGCGATATCCGCCATAGCGATTGCTTCAGTGAGAGTTTCTTTAGCCACTATGCATCCACCATCTTTTCTCCAGAGGCCAGCGACATCACTGACTTCTCATCCGCTTCTGATTGGGCGAGCGTGCCCATGATTTGTCCGTCTCGAACGACGTGAATCACGTCTGAGAGCTCAAGCAGTTCAGGCAGGTCCGAGCTGACGACCAGCACAGCGGTGCCGTTGTCGGCTAGTTCCTTCACGAGGCGGTGAATTTCGGCCTTTGCACCGACATCGACGCCTCGTGTGGGCTCGTCGAGCACCATGAGGGCGGGCTTGCGGCCAAGCCACTTGGCAATGACAATCTTCTGCTGGTTACCACCGCTGTATTGGCCCGCTTCGCGCCTAATCTCAGGCGGGCGAAGGTTGACCTTTTCCGACAACTCTTTCGCAAAGCTTGCAATCTTTCCGCGCAGCTGGAAACCGGCGGTGGACAGCTCCTTACGGTTGGGAAGGTTGATGTTTTCGGCCACCGTCATGCCCAGAGCAAGCCCGTCAGTACGGCGCTCTTCAGGGACGTAACCCACACCCGCACGCACCGAAGACTGGTAGCTGGTGAGTGAGACGGTCTTGCCGCCGACTGTCATCGACACCGTTCCTGCATTTCGGTCGTCGGCGCCGATGATTGCACGAACGAGCTCAGTCCGGCCTGCACCGACAAGTCCGCCAAGGCCGACAATTTCGCCTGCACGAACTTCAAGATCAATTCCATTTACGCCCGGTGCTTTGATGCCCTTTGCGCTGAGGACTACCTCACCTGGCGATGCTGTGCGGTGCGATTTCAGGTCTGCCTTGAGCTCACGGCCGACCATTTGGTCAACGACAGCATCAGGCGTGGTGTCATCAATTGATGAATTGGCGACGAGCTGGCCATCTCGAAGAATGCTTACTGAGTGACAAATCCTAAAGACCTCAGGAATGCGGTGTGAAATGTAGACAATCGCCATGCCGTTCTCGGCGAGACGCTGCAGCATTTCCAAGAGGTAGTCGGTTTCCGCTGGTGTCAACGTTGCCGTTGGCTCGTCAAGAATAAGGACCTTCGGCTTGCGCGCGACTGCGCGGGCAATCTCGACGAACTGTCGAAGTGCCACTGAGAGTCGAGAGATGCGCTCGTCCAGGTCGACTGAAACACCAATTTCCTTGAGGGCATCGGCAGCAATCTGCTTCAAGTCTTTTTGTTTGGTGAATCCTGCAGTGGTGGGAAACGCTCCCAGCGCGATGTTTTCGGCAACCGTCATTTCAGGAACCAAGCTGAGCTCTTGGTGGACCAATGAGATCCCAGCATCAATTGCGTTCTTCGCTCCGGTCTCCAACACGGTGCCCTCAACGACGACGTTTCCGCTGTCTTGCTCGTGGATTCCTGCCATCACACGCATCAAGGTCGACTTACCTGCACCGTTTTCGCCGACAACAGCGTGAATCTCACCATGGTGAACCGTGACGGAGACGTTGTCTACAGCGAGTGCGCCGCCAAATCGTTTGACAATGTTCTTCGCCTCAATGACGGGCGATGATGCGGTTGAACCACGGCTCATTGTCTAGGGCTCCTTTGCCGGAAGTGAGGAGTGAGTGTAAACCCACGTGCGACGAGTGTAAACACAGAGACAACACTCTGTCCACTCAGACAGTGAAAGTAACCAAAACGTTATCTATTACAGAACGTTAGGAGGCGACGGTAGGACGGTGGCTCGATGCGCCATCAGTCTCAATGTGCCCTTCTTCGGTAGGGGCATCGTCGCTAATAAACCAGATTGCTCGAACTTCAGACGCTCCTTGGTTCCAGAAGCGGTGGGGGATATTGGAGTTGAACGCGACGGAGTCTCCCGGGTGTAGCTGCGCTTCGCTGAACCCAATTTGAATGTTGAGCACTCCGCTGACGATTACGCCGTACTCGCGACCGGCGTGGCGAATGTAATCCTCAGGGGGCTTTCCGCCCAGGTTTGGCGCGTAGACCACCTCAATAAACTCAGCGTCCTTTTCGGGGGTAGCAGTGAGCCTCTCCCAGCGCGGCCCAGACTGCATCTGCAACGTGGGGCGCGATCCTCGACGCAAGACCATTCCGCCCTCATCGAGAGGGCCACCCCCTGCGGCAACATCTGCCTCGTCAGGCGCCTGGGTTAGTACCGCACCCGCAGGAGTATTTGTCTCTTCGAACAGGCTGTCCATCGACACGCCAAGAATGCTGACTACGTTGTAGAGCGAGCGAACACTAAACGATGCGAGCCCACGCTCGACCTGCGATACGTGGCTTGCAGACACGTCAACTCGACGAGCGAGCTCGCGAACACTGATTCCCGCTGCTTCGCGGGCAACCCGAATCCGGTCGCCAACAACTGCCCATTCCCGGGTGGTATCAAGCTCCGACATCAGAGGCCTTCCGTACGTGTACATGACACACTCTACGCGCTGTTTTGCATTACAGAACACCTCGTGCACACTGTGGCGCCCTGTGGAAAGTCGACGGTGTCACGTCACGCGCCTGCCTAACCTGCGTAAATGGTCACTTTTTCTTCTTGTCAGCAGCCCGCATCGTGTACCCGAAATCCAACGGATTTAGCCAGAGGTGACGTCCCCGGCTGGGTGCTCATCACGTTGATGACCGCGGGACTTGTCATAGTCATCTGGTCTGCTGCAGGACCTGCGCTTGCGGGTGTATTTGAACAAGCAATCTCGCGTGTCACGTCCTTCTAGCTTTGAGCGGGGCAGCGCACCGGCAGAGTTCGTGTTGGTCAGTACCGTGCTGGTTGCGCTTGTCCTCGGAATAATCCACGTGTCACTCGTCGCTCACACAAGGTCAATTCTCCAAGCCTCGGCATGGGAGGGCGCGCGCTATGCCAGCTACTACGACACGAGTGACATCGACGGAGCTGCGCTGACCCAGCGACTTATTCGAGAGGCCCTGGGTAGTGAACACCGAGCCTCCCTCTCTGTCGAGCACGTGGATATTGCGGGGCAAGCTGGAGTGAGCTTCACCCTAGAGTCTGCGGTGCCCACCGTCGGATGGTGGTCACCAGGTGGTGAGATCGTCGTGGAAGCGGCCATTCCGTATGAGCAGCCTCGCTAAGAGGGCAGAGTCAGGCCGCGCCTCGCTTGAATTCTTGGTGGGCGCCATCCTTGTATTCGTCCCGGTCTTGTCTCTCACGGTGGTGTTGTGGAGCATTTCGCATGCGCAACTCGCTACCGAGGCCGCGGCCAGACACGCAGCCCGGGTGTTCGTCCAACACACGTCACTTACTCAGGCGACATCTAACACGCAACGGGCGGCACGCCTCGCGCTTGATCAATACGGCATTGATGGTGACGCTTCAGTGTCTCTTGGATGCGCTCCCTCCAATGATTGTTTGGGACCAGATAGCTGGGTGGAAGTTGTCGTGACCACCGAGGTGCCTCTCGTGAGCCTTCCCCTTGGGAATTTTGATGCCAGCGTGCCGATCACTGCGAGAGCAACATCCCAGGTGAGCCATTACCGGGGAGACCCCTAATGCAACGGGGATCGATGCTGCCACTGATGGCGGGGCTACTCGCTCTGGTGTTAACGATTTCGCTTGGAGTAAGCGCCCTCGCCACGCTCACCCTCGAGAGACATCGACTTCAAGCGCTCGCAGAAACGATCGCGCTTAGATCTGCAGAATCATTCGACCCTGCCTCTCTCAGGCTCCAGTCAGGGAAAGTGTTCGCACCCCTCACAGAATCGACAATTCGAGATGTAGCGCGGGAAACGCTTCGCTCTACTTCGCATCTTCATGACGAGTTGGTGTTGAGCGTGTCAACCACCACGGACGGGCAGTCGGCAGAAATTACGCTGCAGTCGACGTGGCGACCACCAGTCCTCACCGAGTTCGTTCCCGCGTCGCTGCCCGTTCGGGCTTCTGCCAGAGCACAGGCAATCATTCACTAACCACTCGGCTGGCGTGGAGGTTCAGCGTCCACACTGTTTTCATGACTGAACTCTCTGGTGCATCCATATTGATTGTCGGAGCAACGGGCGGACTGGGTAAAGAACTTGCTCAGATTCTCGCGGCCAAGGGTGCAAAGCTCACTCTCACCGGGAGAAACCAA
>Ga0255771_1005241_pt1 | contig 11364 bp, 9 predicted proteins | sample 011ome_19_FD_179969 | JGI IMG/M metagenome (GOLD analysis project Ga0255771, IMG submission 179969) | Coastal salt marsh microbial communities from the Groves Creek Marsh, Skidaway Island, Georgia - 011510BT metaG (version 2) | ecosystem: Environmental > Aquatic > Marine > Intertidal zone > Salt...
AGAAAAAGACCTGCTTGAGCTCTATTGCGGCATTGGAAACTTCACGATACCGCTGTCGAAACACTACCGGCGTGTCCTAGCCACCGAGGTGTCCAAAGTGGCCACCCGAGCAGCTCAAGACAACCTGGCGCTAAATGACGTCGACAACGTCGCCTTCGCTCGCTTAGCCGCAGAGGAAGTCACTGAAGCGCTAAATGGTGTACGTGAATTCCGCCGGTTACAAGCGCTTGAGCCCCCACTGAGTGCGTATGACGTTGGCACTGTGTTCGTTGATCCGCCTCGAGCAGGCCTCGATAGCGGCACGATGAGGCTCTGCCAGCGATTCAATCAAATTCTGTATATCAGCTGTAACCCACTGACTTTAATTGATAATCTTAAAACCATAAGCGAAACGCATCAAATAGAAGCACTCGCCTTTTTTGATCAATTTCCTTACACCCATCATTTGGAGTGTGGCGTAAGTCTGATACGACGAGGAGCACATGAAAGCACTGACTGAGGTGCAGGTGGAATACGCACTTAAAACCACGCACAGTCGATGGCGGCTTGAGGGCAAGTTCATTCGTCGGGACTTTGTGTTTAAGAACTTCGTCGAGGCCTGGGGCTTTATGAATAGTGTTGCCCTACTCGCTGAGTCTATGGACCATCACCCTAACTGGGACAATGTCTATAATCAGGTAACCATCCGGCTGTCGACGCACGATGCCGGTGGCCTGACCGAAAAAGACTTCCAGCTGGCCGGAGCCATCGATTCGATATTGCCTTGACTCTAGCGGCTGAAAAACGCCTCGATAGCAGAAATAACCGCCTCATCCTTCAGCATCGGAGCATGACCAACATCAGCGACCTCAAGATACGCCATGTCGGGCACGCGACGTTGCATTTCGGCTGTTATACGCGAGTCGAGAAGGTCGGATAATGCCCCTCGTATCAACATCAGTGGTTGCTGAGCGAGTAAATCGAACACGGGCCAGAGATCGGGTGGTACGGCATCAGAATCCTCAGCATTAACGGCCTCAGAGATCCTCGGGTCATAATCCAAGACGGGCACGCCATTGACCTCCTTGAAAACCTGCCGAGTAAACTGCTCCCAGCCATCGTCTGAGAGGGTGGGAAACGCAACCTCATTGATCCGTTTGTTATAGGCCACTGCCTCTGCCCATGTCGTGATCGGCTCTCCCTGCCCCACATAACCCTTGATCCGATTGAGGCCCTCGTCACACAGCTCAGGCCCGATATCGTTGAGAACAACGTGGGAAAAGACGCCTGGCATCACTGAATTCATGACCATGGCCATGAGTCCGCCCATGGAGGTCCCCACCGTGGCGACGCGGCTAACACTCGCCGCCTCCAAGAGCGCAAACATATCGCTAACGTAATGCGGGAGCGCATAGCGAGTTGGGTCGGTATCCCATTCAGACTTACCCCTACCCCGCTGCTCCGCAACCAACACCCGATAGTGTTTTGAAAGGCGATTAGCCAAGCATTCAAAATCCCGTGAGTTTCTGCTCAATCCGTGCATTAACAGCACGCACTGTGTGTGAGAGGAAGGCGCAGGATAGTCGCGCGCGTATAAGGTGAGGCCATCCTCACTTTGGTAGAAGAAATCGTCGTAAAGCGCGGTCTCGAGCGTCGACATTAGCCCGGATATGCCTCTGCGAGACCTTGGTAAACCGCACCTGCAAAATCGGCCTGATTGGGGTCTAGGCGAACAAGTAAATCGGATAAATGCTCATTATCCTCTCGCCCATCCCAGATCTTGATGTATGAGCCGTCTTTGTAGCCGTGGTCCTGCCGGAAAAAGTTCAACACGTTCTTTCCTACGTACATGCGGTACAGTTGCTCGAAGCTAAGGCCACTCGCCGCCATGAGTCCCAAAAAAGCGCTGGTAGAGAACGACTGGGTCGTAATGCACGATTCAGCCAAGGTCTCAGTCGCTTCTAGCAGGGACGATTCTGTGGGTGTAGCGGTCAAGTCTTCTGCAATCTGAGCCGCTAGATCATCGAGACTGCCAGAGCGACAGATCATGGCTGACATACCGAAATGCCATATATCCACAACTTCAAGCTGTATTTGCTCCATATCCGGATCCGCGTGTTTCCACCACTTGTAGCCCGCGTGGTCCATCAGTTCCGCGCACTCGATCCATGCAGCTCGGTACCATTCAAAGCCTTGCTGGCGCCACTCAGGATGAACCTTGGTATTCATCCGATCTTGCAGGTCTAGCATGGTGCGCACAGCATTTAACATTGAAGCAGGTCCTATTCGATTTGTTCCGGAAACGTTACCATGGCGCGCCACGTTTTAGGCAGTAATTTAAGGATTGAGACATGACCAGCAATGATCAGATTGAGAGACTGAATGAGCACAAACCGCCGTTCATCGAACTGCTTAATGGCAAGATCATTGCGGCGGATAATGAGGCTCAGAGCTGTACGTTTGAGTTTCGGCCCACCACTGATCACTGTCATTCCATTGATGTAGTCCAGGGTGGCTTCATTACTGTCATGCTGGATGCGGCTATGTCGCACGCCGTGTTCGCGCATTTGGGCCCTGACGGGGTTAGTGCGCTTTCTAGCCTAGAAGTCACAACCCGGTATCACGCAGTGACCCGTGGAGGGAAAGGCCCTGTCTATGCCAAGGGCTGGATTCGCCAAGCAACCTACAAGACAGCGTTCATGGAGTCAGAACTTTTGGACGAGGACGGGAAACTGCTGGCGACAGCACAAAGCGTCGCGAAGATCGCCAGACAATCGTCATAGCCTCGGCAGCACGATTCTCCCCGGCTACTGAGTCACTTCCACCGTTCCGCTAGCCGTTACGCCAGAAGCATCAACGACCACCGACTCACCGGTACTCGTCTGCGATACGTCTATTTCCGAAACGCTCACCGTGAAGTTCTTAGTAACCGTTGTTGGCGGGGGTGGAGTCGTTCCACCACCGCCCGATGGCGGCGCAGAGCCACCACCGCCCCCACCGCCGCAGGCAGCCAGTACCGAACTAAGGAACAAGGCGCCACAGATTTGCTTGATTTGATTCATCAGTAACATCGTTATTTCCTCAAAGTTCGTAGGTGATTAACACCTGGCTCGACTCAGTCGTAATGGGTAGCGCGTCATCGAAGGTAAAGCTGATGCTGCCATTGTCGGTCGTATAAACCCCTTCAGCGACAAGTTCCGACGTATCAGCAACACCATCGCCATTGGCATCGGCGAATACTTTCACCGCACCGACTTCATTGACGTCATTAAGATCACCAGACGCCGCAAGTGTCATACCATTGATTTGCGCATCCGCAACCTCTGCCTGTACCGTGAACGCTAGGACAACCGTATCGCCATCGCCCTCTTCAAAAGCAGTTGAAGAAAGGTCGGTAACCGCAAAGGCAATGTTCAAGGCCGAACCCGTATCGTTCGCTGAACCGCTGATGTCGGCACTGCCACCCTCATACCCTGAGCGTGTTGTACTCACGGTGACTACACTGCTCTGACCTGACGTGAGCCCCGCGACAGTGATTAAGCCTGACGCGCTAATTGAAGCCGTACCCGCAGTCGGAGTAACGTCCCAGGTGAAGCCTGCGTCGTAGTTACTTATCTGTACGGTAAACCCATCGGCAGTGGATACAACGTCATTAAACTCAGGCGTTAATGCTGCGCCCACGTTGGCTGAGCCACTGATCTCTGCCGTACCACTCTCGTAGCCTGTTCGCGACGCTGTCACATTGACGGTTGCGCTCTGACTGGGAGTGAGACCAGTCACTGTAATCAAGCCCGAATTGTTAATGGCCGCACTTCCTGTCGACGCAGACACTTCCCACACGAATGCCCCATCGTAATTACTGACCTGGACCGTAAAGCCATCGACGGTAGAGCTAACTGCATCAAACTCCGGCGTCAGAGCCGCGCCCACAGTGGCATTGCCTGTCACCTCGGCGGATCCATCGTTGAAGCCTGCTCGTGACGCTGTGACGGTAACGGTAGCACTTTGACCCGCGCCTAACCCTATTACGGTTATAAGGCCCGTACCGTTAATGCTGGCAGAACCCGCCGTTGTTGCCACATCCCAGGTGAATTCGGCGTCGTAATTGCTTACCTGCACCGTGAACCCATCTGCGGTGCTTGTCAGCGCAGCGAAGCTTGGGGTTAGCGAGTTACCGTCTGCACCCACAGGAATCGCCGGTGGGAAGCTCACACTCTCCCCAGGCCAGCCGTCTGCGAATGGGGTCACCCTGCAATCGTAGGTCTCGCCATTGATCAACCCTTCAATGACAAGTGGCGAAGATGCACCCGACGCGGTGCCCTCCGAGGCCGATGAGCGCGAAATAATCGTCAGGCCCCAGCTCTCGAGCTGACCGCTGTCTTCAAGCTGAGTATCCGAAACATCGAGAACCCACGTCCCTAGCGTGCTCTCGCCCTCAAAGGCCGACAACGACTCAGCAGGCAGCGCCGTGACGGGATAGGTCTCGATCACGTTGTCGTCACCATCCGTGCTGACCGTCTCTTTAAGCCTTACCGTCGTGCCGCCTGGCGATGAGAGATCAACCACCACGTCACCACGCCAGGTGTGCGTAATATTGACCGGAACCTGTATCCCGTCCTGCTCGATGGTGAAATCATCCGTAATTTCCAGCTCACTGGTAATCGGTGTGTTCTCGTCAAACGGCAAAAGCGCCTCGATTGCATAATCGGTTTCAGTCGCAATCGACTCCGTGGCGCAATATGCCTCAAAGGTATCCGCAACCACTCCATTGGGCTGACCTTCATCGAAATAGAGTGTCAACTTGGTATCCCCTGCTTCAACACGATCGAGTACCGGCGTGGGTGGTACAGCGCGGTCTGAATCTAACTGAAACGCTGCATCCGACACATCGTAAAAAATGTTACCCGCGCCCTTAATCATCAGACGTGCTTCCTGAGATTGAATGCCGGCAGGAAAATTGACGTTAGCCGAACCCGTGTTGTCGACGGTATCGATAAGCTGATCAAAGCTGACACCATCATTAGTAGACAGGTAAATCTCCACCATCGATGCGCTCACAGGCGCTTGCTCGGTAAAGCCCGTGTCCCATTCGACCGTCTTTGAACTCCCGACTTGCTCGCCACCATTGGGTGACACGACCTCGAAAGGCCCTGAATCCCCGTCCACAGTAACGATAATATCGTCCGACTGAACACCACCAGCCCCATCTTTCGCCGTCAGTCGCATTGTCATTTCACGAGCCACCTGAGGGATTCGCTCACTCGCATCCTGAGTTCCCGAGACAACCGTTGCCAGTGCGGGAAGATAACGCTCGGGGGTCGATGCTGAATCCAACATCCTAAACAGAGCAAAGCGACCATCATCTGGGTCCGTCAGTGCCGCCTGAGGCCCCAAGTCGCGTTGCTCCCAGCTGTACAACAGTGACCCTTGCTCCTCATCCGTCGCTGAGCCAGTCACTACCAAAGGGGTTTGTTTTGGTACGACATAATCTGAACCGGCATCTACCTGCGGTGCTGTGTTTGCCAAAACAGTATCCTGTCCGCAGGCCGAGCCGAAACCTTCCCGTGAGTAGGTGATAATTTGGTCATAGGACTGATGGTGAAACAGTGCGTCAACCGCACTCGCGATATTGTCCGAACCGCAGAGACCCGCGTAACTCATGATCGAGGAGCCACTACCGGGCTCATACGCACTATCGGGTCCTCGTTGCTGCGCTCCGCAACCACCATTTGCGCCATTCCAGGTGTGATCGGCCGCGAATTGGTGCCCTAACTCGTGCGCTACAAAGTCGACATCGAAAAAGTCATCCTCCGGGCGACTCGAACCGGTGACACCCGACGCCTTATTGCCCTCTCTGCAGACCACACCAAGACCCGCCAAGCCGCCAGCACCGGTACTCAATGTATGACCTACGTCGTAGTTTTCAGTGCCGATAAGTAGGTCAATCTGCGCTTGGGATTCATCGATCAACGTCCCCGCATCGTCGTTACCAGTAAATGGATCGGTCGCTGGATCGGCAAACACGATGACATCATTTCCGTCTATCAGCTCTAGGCTGATGGCCAGTTCAGTTTCAAAGATGCCATCCACTCGATTAATCGTCACAACGACCGCGGATAGCGCGCCCTCGGTCGTGCCGCCATGATAGACGCCATATTCACCCGTTGTTGCCACGGCGAGCCGATACGTTTTTAATGATTCTCCCGTACTTTTAGCGCGCTGTGCTCCCGGCTTAAAACGGTTATCGGTTGCACTGCGGCCATCAAGGAAACCAGCTGACTCTAGCTCGCAGAACGGGTCATCCTTTGTGTGATAGGACTTCGAGTATCGATAGCTACGAGCGAACTCAGGGCCCAACCCCTCCACGGGATCAACAAGCCATCGACTACCAGCACCCAACACTTGTGCACTCAATCCCTTTGCCGTGAGTTCTAATCGTACGGTCGTCGCAGGGTCATTTAGCGCAGTGCCCTCGAAGGCACGAATCCCTGGATAGCGCGCGGCCAGCTGCTTTGGCATCACTGATGACGGTCGTAGAGCAAACTCAACCGCTCCACCGTAGGGATCAGGCAGCAAGATATGGGTCGTCGTACCCGCTTTAAGTGATTCTCTAAGCTGAGGTAAATTCAGCTTCAGTAGCCGACTTTCAGCGGGGTCTTGGGCTCGCTTGGGAGATATGCCGGCCTGAATCAGGGTTTCGGTTTCACCAATGTCGTTCCAGTAACCGGTGACGACACTTGCAGATTGAACCATCGGAGATACTAGGGTTAGTACCGCTACGATGAGGGTGGTATGTATACCTCGGTTAAGCTGGATCATAGCTACCGCTTCCTTTTGTTTTAATCAGTATTGCAGAAATCTGTTCATAGACAAAAGAACAGGAATCCGAGTTGGTAGAAAAGTGAGGCCCTTGTTAGACGGATAGAGTTCACTTGCGCGTAGAATGCTTGAATGACATACGTTTGAGAGATGGTTATGCGAGTTGTTCTAGTGCTTAGTTTGAGCCTTTGGTTGGCAGGTTGCGCAAGCAACCGGTCGTTTATTGACGAGCCCATCATCGACCGCAAAGGCGTCGATATGAGTCGCTATTACGTCGACAAGGAAGAGTGCGAGGCCTATGCCAATGAGGTACGCACCGGCGAGAAAGTAGCCCGCGGAGCTGTAGGCGGGGCCGTTGTTGGCGGTGCGATCGGCGCCATCGTCAACCGAGGTCCCGACTCTGCTGAACGTGGTGCCGGTGTGGGTGCAGTCACTGGCGGTGTCCGCGGTGCTCAAGAAGGAGTCCGTGAAAGCGAGCGTGTCGTCAAGCAATGTCTACGCGGCAGAGGCTACCGCGTACTTAACTAAGTGGTTAGCGGTTGGCCACCGATTAGAGAGGCCGCCCTATCAAGCTGCGCTATTCTTCGTAGGTCTCTGAAAGCGCCGCATGAACTTATTTTCGACGTGGCCTGTAGCGCAAATCGATATCGATGAAAGTTATCATGGGCGTGTTGGGGTCCAGCCATGCAAACGCCCAGGGTTTTTAGAAACCATGACATATGCGATACGCTGAAAACCGTGAACACGAGTGATTTGAGCTGACGCCACTCGACCTCGGAAGATCAAACGAGCAACTCATCAATTAACGAGCCAACAATAAGTCGATATGCAAAGACGACGGGGTTTTATCACTGCACTCACACTGCCGCTGCTATCGATGGCGCTTCCCGGACATGGTCTCGCCACGTCAACGGATGAGATTGAGGGTGCTAGCGCAATTTCCACTATCCGCTGTGGCAACACGATCGATGGCATATCAGACCGGGCGCTAGGGCCAAAAACATTGACCATACGAGGTGGACTGATCATCTCTATTTCGGAGACTCCGGTCGAGACAGCTGTTGATCTAGACCTGAGCGAATACACCTGTCTTCCCGGGCTCATCAACACCCACGTCCATTTCGATGCCAATCCCGAAGATGCTGCAGACTACGGCGTTTATGCCCGCAGGACGCAAGACGACAACCTCGCACTAATACTAAGGAATGCTGCGACCACTGTGCATACTGGCTTTACAACCGTGCGACACGCGGGCGCCTGGTTCCCGGATACTCTCGCTCTGGCGAGAGCTAAGATTGATGCAGGAACTGCGATCGGTCCGAGAATTCAATCGGCGGGACCGTATCTCACCATACCGGGTGGCGGTGGAGACTTAACCTTCCCCGAGATTCCGACTGACAAGATACCCGCCGAGTCTCAACAAGGCATTGCTACGACACCCCGGCAGTTCGCCGAAAGAGCCAAGACCGCCATCAATAAAGGTGCTGACTTTCTCAAGGTCATTGCATCCGGTGCTGTTTTCTCGACTGGCACTGAACCTGGCGCTCCGGAGATGCATCAAGATGACATTGAAGCGGTCGTCGCTGTAGCCAAGGCACATGGCGTTAAAGTCACTGCGCATGTTCACAGCGATCAGTCCGGTCGGGACGCTATTCTCGCCGGCGTGAATTCGCTGGAGCATGCGTCCCTTCTCTCCGATGAGACCATTGCCCTGGCCGTGGCACACGATGTCGCGTTATCGATGGATGTCTACAATGGTACCTACACCGACACCGTTGGCTGGGAACTGGGCTATCCCGAGGTGTTTATTCAACGAAATTTCGATACGACTGAAGCTCAGCGGGTCGTGTTTGAGAAGGCAGTGGCCACCGGTGCAACGCTACTTTATGGCACCGATGCCGGTGTACTGCCACATGATATGGGCGGTTGGCAGTTCGACATCATGGTCGAGCGCGGAATGACGCCTATGCAGGCCATCAAGTCCGCCACATCGGTCGCAGCAAAACACATGGAGCTCGACGAAGACATCGGGAGTCTCCGCGTGGGACTACAAGCCGACATGATTGCCGTGCTGGGCAATCCTTTGTCGAATATGAAGCGCCTGCGAGACGTATCAGTCGTATTGAAAGCAGGTGTGGTCATAAAAGCACCCCCTACAGCGCCATCTGCTGCGAATGTAAGTGCGGGCTTCAAATAAGTAGACCCAATACATCAATTCCCGAGGGGATCACGACATCACTTCAAAATCATCGCCTCGCTAAATCGAATGATTCATCTATCGTGAGCTCAAAATAATGTGGCAGGGGGCATGGCCCGGGGGTGAGCTATTATTGTTAATCGCGCAAGGATGCACTTCTTTAACGACCTGACACCAGAGAGAGGATTGGACTGGATCAGGAAATTGGACATGCATTTAGAAACAAAATAACGGTTTTTAACTCACCTCAACTTAAGTAAGAATGCCTTGGTTCCTGAATTATCTGGAGTTACGCTGAGTTGCGTCGTAGCGAGAAAGAGTTCAAGAGTCCCCGACGATTTAAGTCGCGCGGGTTCAAGTCCCGGCCCTGGTTACCGCTATAGACTCGAGCAACACATGTAATGAAGGTTGAGCAGATCATGACAGCGTTGAGTAAGGTTTTTCTCTTTTCGGTGCTTAGCGCGATACATCTCTATGCTAGCGCTGACGACTTCACCGTAGGAGAGATTACTGTGCCTCGAGGTGAGCGGGTGTCAGGGTTCATCATTGTGCCCGAGGGTATGGACGAAGGTACGACAATACCTGTAACTATTGTGCATGGGGCTAGTGATGGACCGGTGCTTGCTCTAATTGCCGGTATTCACGGCTATGAGTACCCCCCCATCACGGCTCTACAGGCTATGAGAACGAAGGTAGATCCTGCAGTTCTAAGCGGCACCATCATCCTGGTACATATCGCCAACATGCCCGCTTTCTTGGGTCGCACGATTTATTACAGTCCCGCTGATGGCAAAAACTTGAATCGCATGTTTCCCGGCGATCCCGACGGCAGTATCAGTCAACGCATTGCCCACATCCTCACCACCGAGGTAATCGACCAAGCTAACTACCTTGTCGATCTGCATGGAGGAGACGGTAATGAGGCTCTGCGACCTTACGTCTATATGCCTGTGACCGGAAACGCTGTCTTTGACAGCAAAATAGAGGGATTGGCGGTAGCCTTTGGTTTGGACCACATCGTTATGGACACAGGGCCACAACACGCTAGCGGACTCTCGTTGTTTACAGATCAAACAGCGCTCGAGAGAGGAATCCCTGCCATCACAACTGAGACCGGAAAATCTGGGTCTAACGCTACTTATTGGGTCGGGTTGGCAGAGAGAGGTATTTGGAATGTGTTGCGGCACCTGGACATGATCGCCGAGGACGAGGTGATTAACACAGGAATCACCTGGTTAAGCGACTACAAAGTCATAAAGAGCCCACGATCTGGCATTTTCTGTGCAGTTACCAAAGACGGCTATTATGTGGCCGAGGACGCGGTGCTGGGTGTGCTCGTGGACTTTTTTGGCAACGAGTTGTTAACGATACGAGCACCCTTTGCCGGAGTGGTGAACTACGTCATTAGCACACCCCCCGTGAATGAAGGCGAGCCGGTAGCGATGATCAGCAAGGTTGTTGAGCGTTAACAACGAGTCATATCACTGCGAATTCATTTTTGCGGTAACCGTCACAATTCCAACGGTAGTTGGTCTTCTCCCGGGGGCTAACGCATTAATTTTTATTGATAACTTTATGGTCCCCGGGGCCGGACTTGAACCGGCACGCTCGCAATGAGCGGGGGATTTTAAGTCTGCGACTACCATTCCCCATCGCAAACTACGGTGCTTCATTCGTAACTATGGGTTCAAAAACTTGGGTCCGGCGATACACCTCAGTCTCGAGTCCCTGCTCACTGCCGATATTGTCCACAACGTATTTATCGTAATGAATGCCGATCCGGCGTTGTATCTCAAATAGCCCCCTTCCCTAACTGCGTTTTATTCCACCCGGCTAATAAATAGGACATACAGTAAAATTCCCGCTGAACGAGGGAGAATCACCAAAAAACATGAACAATTATCCGCATCGGATAACCAAATTTCTCGTCAAAAAGATCCCTCCAATTCTTGCGACATGTGGCGAAAAAACAAAAGCTTTTAAAAGTATGGATCTTATGTCTATTCTTGCAGGACAGCTGTAAAAAAGGGATCGAGGAAATATGGAAACTGATATTTTTAGTCAAGAGACAAAGGTGCTCGCAGATTTTAAAAGAATCCAAGCGGACGGTACGTTTTCTCAGTCGGATTTTGATACGTTAGTCGACCAATATGGCAAATTGCTCAGAACAACTAAAAAAATAATTAAACTCAGTGATAAGAATGAGCAACGATTGAATCAGTTAAAAACCGAAGCGCAGGAGACCAATGAACAACTGGAGGGCATGTCCGCTCAGTTATCCAAGTTTCTAAGTCCGCAGTTGTACAACTCGATTTTCTCTGGCTCGCGACACGGTACTAGGGTGAGTCGTCGAAAAAAGTTAACAGTTT
>Ga0255771_1005242_pt1 | contig 11361 bp, 11 predicted proteins | sample 011ome_19_FD_179969 | JGI IMG/M metagenome (GOLD analysis project Ga0255771, IMG submission 179969) | Coastal salt marsh microbial communities from the Groves Creek Marsh, Skidaway Island, Georgia - 011510BT metaG (version 2) | ecosystem: Environmental > Aquatic > Marine > Intertidal zone > Salt...
GGCAATGAGCCGAACGGGCCAAGCCGATGCCATGAAGCGCGTTATCCAGGCGGTGATTGTACAAGCGATATTTGGCTATGAAGACGATTACCATTGCCAATCGTGACAATGCAGCCTTTGCCGTTTCCGGCCGCAAACCGCTGCTTGACGAGCTAAGAGATCAGGGCGTTGATTTGCCTTATGGCTGTAAATATGGCGGCTGCATTACCTGTGCAGCCAAACTATTGGACGGCAATATTGATCAGCGCGCCCAAGTCGCGCTGAACAACCGGCAAATTAATGACGGCTATGTTGTGTTGTGCGTGGCACGGGCAAAAAGTGATTGCGTGATTGAGGTGGGTGTTGAAAGCCATGATAAACTTTATCGCAATCCATTTCTTGACCCATTGGCATCACACGAATTAAAAGCAGATATTGCGACCCCGACGGATGACGTTAAATGAATCATAATGAGCCTTATACCGATGCCTATATTCAGGACATTCTGTCTTCGGTAAAAACGATTGCCATGGTTGGTGCCAGCCCCGACAAAACCAAGTTCAGCTATGGTGTGCTGCGCGTTTTGCATGAAACTGGTTATGACATGATTCCCATTAACCCGCGGCCTGGCCTCGAAACAATACGGGGGTTGAAGGTTTACCCAAACCTTGCCGCGGTCGATCGGGCAGTGGATATGGTCGAAGTGTTTCGCAAGCCCGAAGATTTATATGATATTGCCAAGCAGGCCATCGATATTGGCGCAAAAGTGCTATGGGGACAAATCGGGGTTGTTGATCATGATGCAGCGCGGCTTGCCGAAGAGGCAGGCCTGAAGGTCGTGATGGGTCGCTGTCCAAAAATTGAATTGTTCCGCCCATTCTGGAAACCAAAGCTGCATCTCGGCATTTAGCGAAACTGAATGATAAACGCGCCGATTTTGGGTGAAGCGCGCCAGCCTTAAGTTTTTATCAGGCGAAAAGATTCAATCAGGCAACAAGTGCTAATTTGGTATCGGGAACAATGCCAAGTGCCAAACAGACATCGCGCGTCAGATAAGGCCGGTTCAATGTGTAGAAATGGAACTGGTCAATGCCGTGATCCATCAGATCAGAACAAATATCGGTTGCCACAACAACCGACAGAATATCTTCAACCCCATTACGTTTGGCCATGACAAATTCGGCATCAAGGCTTGCCGGAATGCTGGCACCGCAGCGGCTGGCAAAGCGTTTGACATTATCCCAATTTTCAATTGGCAGAATACCCGGGATGATTGGCACATGAATCCCCGCCTTGGTGCAGCGATCACGGAATCGTAAAAAGATCTCACTATCGAAAAAGAACTGGGTGATTGCCGAGGTGGCACCAGCATCAATTTTCCGCTTCAGCCAATCAATGTCGGCATTAGCATTGCGGGCTTCGGGATGCGGTTCGGGATAGGCACCAACATGAATCGTTTTGATGTTCGTCGCGGCAAGGCCGGCGACAAGATCAACAGAATCGGCAAATCCTTGGGGATGCGGGCAAAAACCTGCGCTCCCTTTTGGGGCATCACCGCGAAGGGCGACAATCTGTTTGACACCCGCATCAACATAGCTTTTTGCAATCGCCAATGTTTCAGCCTTGCTGGCATTGACGCAGGTCAGATGCGCGGCAACATCCAAGCCATAGCTTTTTCCAATGGCTTCCGTCATTTCTTTGGTAACCTGGCGCGTTGTGCCACCCGCCCCATAGGTGACAGACACAAATTCGGGGTTAAGTGGTGCCAGAACATTTAGCGACTCCCATAAATCGAAACTCGCCTGAAGCGATTTTGGCGGGAAAAATTCAAATGAAATTTTGGGGGGCTTATGACCCATTTTTATATCCTCGAAACTGGCAAATGATCTGGACTTGTTTACTGACATCATTTGTGCCAGAAACTTATTTGTGAAACAAATTCATAATAATCATAAACTTTATGAGAGATATTCATGAACATCGAGCTTCGTCATTTGCGAACCATCATGGCCATTCATGCCGCCGGATCGGTGGCGCAAGCGGCTGAACAGCTGCATATCACGCAATCGGCGCTATCGCATCAGATCAAGGCCATCCGCGATCAGCTTGGGGTCGATCTATTTGTCAAAAACACCAAACCGATGCGGCTGTCGGCCGAAGGCTTGCGGTTTTTGCGCGCTGCCGAGCGTATTTTGCCCGAAATTGATTTGTTAAAAGCTGAATTTGATAATTTGCAAAATGGACAGGCTGGCCGTTTGCATATCGCGATTGAATGTCATGCCTGTTTTGAATGGCTGTTTCCGGTTCTCAACCTGTTTCGTCAAGATTTTCCCGATGTTGATATTGATATTCGCCCGGGCTTGGCGTTTCGGGCGTTAAAAGCATTGGCCGATGAAGAGGTTGATGTTGTCATTTCGTCAGACCCTGAAGATATTCCCGGGGTCGAATTTCACCAACTGTTCCCCTATGCACCAACATTCCTTGCGGCGAAAACCAACCGGCTTGCCGAAAAAGACTATGTTGACGCTGCTGATTTTGCCGATCAGACGCTGATCACCTATCCGGTTGAACGTACCCGGCTCGATATTTTCAGCCAGCTTTTGATTCCGGCCAAGATTGAACCGAAATTGATCCGGCAGGTTGAACTGACCGCGGTGATGCTAATGCTGGTGGGGGCAAATAAGGGGGTGGCGGTGCTTCCTGATTGGGTTATTCGCTCGGCCGATATTGATGGCGGGCTTGTAACAAAACCGGTCACCAGAAATGGCCTGACGCGCCAGCTTTATGCGGCGGTGCGGCACGATGACCAATCAAAACCATTTATGAAGCAGTTTATCGCACTTGGAAAACAGGGCCAAGCGCATGCCAAAAAGCAGCCGCTCAGCCCCTGATATTTTGATTTAGATGACCCGCCCCAAAATAAGCGGGCTAGGCAATTGGTCGGTTAGACAATTGGCGGTTTGGCGCATACCTGATCATAGGCATAGCGGGTTTTCAGCATGCCATCATATTCAAAGATATCCAGCATCGCCTCATAGCCAGCATCGGTAATATCGATATGGCGTGTCCAGACCCCCATTTTTTGATAGGTGCCAATGCAATCGGCAAGAACGGCCTCATCAATATTTGGGAATAATGGTTTTTCCGCGCGGGCAATTTCAGCCGCAGGCGTGTCATTCATATAATTGCGGGTTTTGATATAGGCACGGGTAAAGGCCTTGGCCTCATCGGTTTCCAGCCATTCTGGTTTGGCCGCAAGGCTGGAGAATCCGCAAGGGCCAATTGTCGGCCCAAGCGCGGTGACAACATGACCAACACCGTCAGCCTCTAGCTGTTGTGGGGCTGGGCCTTGCTGGTGGATATATTGACCGGTTCCGGCGCGATATGCCTTGTCCATTTCGCCGCCATTGCCAGCATCGATAATCTTGATCTTATTGATATCAACCCCGCCTTTATAGCAGGCATATTTAAACATTGTCATTGGCTGGCCACCATGGTGAACCAAGACTTCAGCGCCTTCGAGCTTGTCCCAGCTAAATGCCGGATCGGCATCGCGGCCGGTCAGGAAAAACCCGTCCATCTCATTGATCTGTGCAAAATGAACACAAGCTGGCACACCGCCCTTATTCAAGGTGTTAAAGCCTTGGCTAAGGGTCGATTGAACAACATCGGCGGTACCGTTATCAAGCGCGGTAATGGCGGTCACGCCCGGTGCAGAGACCGTATATTCGAAATCCAGCCCTTCTTCTTTCAGAAAACCGCCAGTCATGGTTGAGATCAATGGCGAATAAAAGGCCGAAAAAAGGGTAAATTCAATATTGATTTTACTCATGGAAAAATGCTCCGATGGTGGGTCAAACAGGATGGTGGCTTGAAGCGGCGCCAAAAATGGCGGCGGCGATTGGCCGTTGATTATTGGATTACCATGTTAGCCTCAAGCGCATGTCATAACCAAATGGAAAATTAAAGTGACCCAAAACAGCGTTCGTATTTTTGAGATGAGTCCGCGTGACGGGCTGCAAAATGAACCGCTTTCCATTCCTACCGCTGCCAAAATTGCCTTGATCAATCTTTTGTCAAAATGTGGTTTTTCCGATATTGAAGCGACCAGTTTTGTCAGCCCGAAATGGGTGCCGCAACTGGCGGATGGTGCGGCTGTCATGGCGGCGATAGACCGGCTGCCATCAGTGTCCTATGCTGCGCTTGTGCCAAATATGACTGGCTTTGAGCGCGCGCTTGCCGCAGGGGTTAACTCGATTGGTATCTTTGCCGCTGCATCGCAAAGCTTTAGCCAGAAAAACATCAATTGTTCAATTGCCGAGAGTTTGGATCGCTTCCAGCCGGTTATGGCGGCAGCGGCGGTGCATAAAATACCGGTTCGTGGCTATATCAGCATGGTTGTTCACTGTCCTGATGATGGCGATACCAACCCGCAGATTGTGGCCGATCTTGCTGCCAGAATGATGGATATGGGCTGCTATCAAATCTCGCTTGGTGATACGGTTGGCATGGCAAAACCGCCAGCGATCCAAAGGCTTCTTGATCAATGCGTTCATGCGGTTGATGGTGCTTATCTTGCTGGCCATTACCATGATACGGGTGGGCACGCACTTGCCAATATTGCGGCTAGCCTGCCCTATGGAATTCGTTGTTTTGATGCGTCGGTTGGCGGGCTTGGCGGCTGCCCCTATGCGCCCGGGTCTGCCGGGAATGTGGCCAGCGAGGCGGTGGCCGAAATGCTCGCCCAAGCCGGGTTTACCACAGGCCTTGACCATGATGCTTTGGCAATCGCGGCAAAATTTGCCACCAGCCTTCGCCAACCAAGCACTAATAGGCCAAGCACCAAACGGCAAATGCCTTAATTGGTTTTCGTGATCTATGAGGATATGACCATCATGCCCGATCTTCCCATTATCCAAACCCGTGATGCTAACGGCATTGACCATATTTTTTTGAATCAGCCTGACCGTCATAATGCGTTATCGCCAAACATGATTGTCGCGCTTCATGCGGCCTTTACCAAACTTGGTGAGGACCCGTCCTGCCGATTGGTATGTTTGCGGGCAACAAAGGCGGCGGCGACCAGCTTTTGCGCTGGCGGTGATCTTGTCTGGATGCGCCAGCAGATTGATGCACCGCGATCAAAGCGCATGGCTGAGGCGGCAAAATTGGCGCATTTGCTAAAGCTGATGGATCGGTTCCCGCGGCCATTGCTTGGCTGTGTTGACGGCAATGCATTTGGCGGCGGCATTGGTATTATGGCGGTTTGTGATGAGGTGCTGGCATCGGATGATTTGCGTTTTGGCCTGACCGAAACACGCCTTGGATTAATCCCCGCCACAATCAGCCCCTATGTTGTTGCGCGCATCGGGGCACCAGCGGCGCGGCAATTATTTATGTCGGCGCGGCGGTTTGATTCGGCAACGGCCAACCGGATTGGGCTGATCACAAGGCTGGCACCAGCCGCTGATTTTACCGCTGAAATTGACGCCATGATCGCGCCCTATCTTGATGCGAGTCCGGCCGCAATGCAGGCGGCAAAAACCCTGATCCGCAAGCTGCAACCCGCCATTGATGATGCGGTGATTGATATGACGATTACGGCACTTGCCGATTGTTGGGATCATCCTGATGCGCGCGAAGGCGTCGATGCGTTTTTTGCGCGCCGCACGCCATCATGGAAATCAGATCATATTGGCTGATGCACCAGAGCTGGCGATGGGCGTGAAATTATGTGTCGCGAAAAAAATGTTGGGTTTTTGCAAAAAACCTTTCACTGTAATGGTTCTGTTTGTCTTCTGCGTTGCCCCGCTTGCTATGCCATGCTCGCTGCCACGAAACATCATCATCTAGGAGTTTCATAGCGATGGATTTTTCCTATTCGCCAACACAGCAATCAATCATTGATGCGATTGACGCGATCATGGCCGATTTTGATGATGATTATTGGCTGGCGGCTGATCGTGATGGGCGGTTTCCCGAAGAATTTTATGCGGCGATCGCGGCTGGTGGCTGGCTTGGGATTGCCATGCCCGAGGCCTATGGCGGGGCGGCTCTGGGCATTGCCGAGGCAGCCTTGATGATGCAGAAAATTGCCGAAACTGGCGGCGGCATGGCGGCCGCATCGGCTGTTCATATCAATATTTTTGGACCGCATCCGATTGTTGTTTATGGCACTGAGGAACAGCGTTCAGCATGGCTGCCGCCATTGATCAAGGGCGAGGTGAAATGCTGTTTTGGGGTTACTGAACCTGATGCGGGGCTTGATACTGGCAATATCCGCACCCGCGCTGATAAGATTGATGGCGGCTATCTTGTATCAGGACAGAAAATCTGGACATCAACGGCGCAGGTGGCAAGCAAAATTCTGCTTTTGGCGCGAACCAGCCAGCCAAGCAAATCGGGGCGCCGAACCGATGGGTTGACGTTGTTTTACACCGATCTTGACCGATCCCATATCGAGGTGCGCGAAATTGCCAAAATGGGGCGCGCCGCAGTTGATAGTAATCAGATTTTCATTGATGGGCTGATCGTGCCCGAGGCGCATCGTATTGGCGAGGAGGGAAAGGGGTTTTCCTATCTTCTTGATAGTCTGAATCCTGAACGGATCTTGATCGCTGCCGAGGCGCTTGGCATTGGCAAAACCGCGCTTTGCCGCGCGGTTGAATATGCTGGTCAGCGCATCGTGTTTGACCGGCCGATTGGCCAGAATCAATCAATCCAACACCCGCTTGCCGAAAATTGGGTCGAACTGGAAGCGGCAGGTTTGCTTATCGCCAAGGCAGCGCATCTTTATGACAGCGGCGCGCCAGCGGGCGGCATGGCCAATGCGGCGAAATATTTTGCTGCCGAAGCCGGATTCAAGGCCACAACACAGGCGGTGATGACGCTTGGTGGCATGGGCTATGCCAAGGAATATCATGTTGAACGTTTGCTTCGTGAATCGCTAATTCCACGGCTTGCGCCAGTTAGCGCGCAGATGGTGCTAAATTATATTGCCGAGCGGGTGCTTGGTTTGCCAAAATCCTATTAACATGCTGGTGCCATCTTGTGGCCAAAGGGCGTAGGAGACAGTAAATGACAAATGCAAAACCAATTCTGGGTCAGCATGCGCTTGATGGTGTCAAGGTGATTGATTTGACCCGTGTTCTGGGCGGGCCTTATGCAACGCAAATTCTTGCCGATCATGGCGCTGATATCATCAAGATTGAATCGGCAGCCGGTGATGAGGTTCGCGGCTGGGGGCCGCCTTTTGCGCGTGAAATGGCGTCCTATTTCATCAATGTGAACCGGAACAAAAAATCGGTTGTGATCGACCTTGCCAGCGCACCCGGGCGCGATCTTCTGCTACGGCTTCTTGAAGATGCCGATGTGCTGATTGATAATTTCAAAACGGGCACGCTGGAAAAATGGGGCATTGGCTATGAGGCGGTTTTAAAACACCGGTTCCCACAGCTTGTTCATTGCCGGATTTCGGGGTTTGGTGAGGCAGGGCCGCTCGGCGGTGCACCAGGATATGACGCTGTGGTTCAGGCGATGACCGGCATGATGTCGATTAACGGCATGGCCGAAAGCGGCTCGGTTCGCCTTGGTGCGCCAATCGTTGATATGGGAACCGGCCTTTATTGCGTGATCGGTATTTTGATGGCGCTTCACGAACGCCAGAATTCCGGTCTTGGCCAATATATTGATATGACGCTTTATGATTCGGCGCTGGCGCTGATGCATCCGCATAATGCCAATTATTTTCTGAGCAAGAAACCCGGAACCGCCACCGGCAATTCGCATCCGAATATTTCGCCCTATGATAAATATGCCACCGCGACAAATGACATTTTCATCGGCATTGGTAATAACCGCGCATTTCGGCGGTTCTGTGATGCGCTTGGCGAAAGTGACATTGCTGATGATCCGCGCTTTACCGATAATGCCGATCGTGTTGTCAATCGCGCCGCATTGACCGATCTTTTGACCGTGGCATTGGCCAAGGTTGATGGCGCGTCATTTGCCGAAACGCTGCTTGCTGCCGGTGTGCCAGCTGGGCCAGTTCGTAATATCGAAGAAGCTTTATTGCATCCGCAAACGGCCGAGCGCGAAATGGTGCTTGAAAAAGATGGCTATCAGGGGTTGGCATCACCGATTAAATTCAGCCGGTCAAGCGATGTTGGCGTGGCGTGTTTGCCGCCAATGCTTGGCGAACATACGCGTGAGGTGCTTGGCGCGGCGGGGCTTGATGACGCTGAAATTGATGGCCTGATCGCTGCTGGTACGGTTGTTCAGGCTGATGGCTAAGTCTGCATTTTTGATAATGATAATTTATAACGGGTTAAAGAGGTTAGCAGGTGACAAAATCAAGGTCTGAAAACATGAATATGCCACGCATCGCCGTTGTTGGCACAGGCGCAATGGGGTCGGTCTATGCAGGGCTGTTCGCCGAAGCCGGATATCAAACATCGGTTGTTGATCTTTGGCAGGAACATATGACCACCATTGGCAAAACGGGTCTTCATTTAGAAGGTGCGAGTGGTGACCGTGTGATCGGCGGCATTAACGCGGTTCATCAGATTGCCGATCTTGGCCCGATTGATCTTTATGTGATTGCCACCAAGGCCAATGGCGTTGGTGGGGCGGCGGCAGAAATTGCCAAAGTCATGCAGCCGGGCTCGCTGGTTCTGACAATCCAGAACGGGCTTGGCGCTGGCGAGAGGATTGCCCAATATATGCCAACCGACAATGTGTTGCTTGGGGTGGCTGAAGGCTTTGGTGCTTCAATCAAGGGGCCGGGTCATATTCATCATAATGCGATGCGGCAAATCCGGATTGGTGAAATGGGTGGCGGCATGACAGATCGGCTGGTCTGGGTTGAATCGCTGTGGCAGGCTGCCGGTTTCAAAGCCGCCGCCTTTGCCGATATTCATCAACTTGTTTGGGAAAAATTCATCTGCAATGTGATGTGTAGCGCGCCATCGGTGGCGTTTGACTGCACGATTGGCGAGCTTTTCAATGATGAAGATAGGCGCATTGTTGCGCTAGGCTGTATGCTTGAAGCCTATGAAATTGGGCTGGCAAAAAACATTGCCTTTTCCTTTGATGATGCGGTTGCCTATGGGGTTAAATTTGCCGCTGATATGCCGCATGCCAGCCCGTCAATGCGGCTTGACCATCTTGCTGGCAAGCGATCCGAAATCGATGCCATTAATGGCATGGTGCCGGTGCTTGGGCGTGAAATGGGAATCAAGACACCCTATAATGACACATTAGTGGCGTTGGTGCGGGCGCGCGAAGCCAGCTTTGCCTAGCCGCAATCCGCGGTTTTCGCCAGCCTTTATCATTGTACCGGCTAAAGTTTCACGGGTATGAATTTTGGTGCGGCCTGCCCATCAATCAACACATTCAACACGGTTGGTCCTTGAAATGCGCTGGCGTTGCGAAGCGCGGCATCCAGATCATCATCTGGCCCCACATTTTGTCCCTGTGCGCCAAGCCCAATCGCGGCCGCGGCATAATCGGCCTTTTCATCAAGATCGCAGCCATAGACACGATCTGGTCCATAGGTGTCAATCTGGATTTGCACCTCGGCATTCCAGCGATAATCATTGCCAATGATTGCCGTGATATTGGCGTTTGTTCTGACCGCGGTATGGATTTCACCAAGATAGAAACCGGCGGTTCCATCGCCCATGACCAGAAAAATTTCGGCATCGGGGCAGGCAATGCTGGCACCAATCGCATAGGCAATGCCGCCACCAATCGCGCCTGATGGCCCATTGATCATGCGGCGCGGGGCAATGCAGCCAGCCTGAACCCATTGACAGAATTCGCCGCCATCGGCGATGAGAATTGGTGATGCCGCCTGATTGATTGCAAATTGCAATTGCGTGGTAAGCGCGGCTGGATGGCGGCCTTGATCGCCTGCCTGCCATGCTAGGCGGCGGGTGATTGATGCGGTGACGGCAGCTGGCCAATCGGCATCACAAACGGTAATTTCCTGATCGGTAATCGCTGTGGCAAGCTGGGTCATGCTGGCGGGAATATTGCCGGTGCGGATAAGCGTGATTGGATGGTCGTCATGGGCTGGCATTGGCGCAGTTTGATCACCGGTCAGGATCGAAATGATTGGCGTGCCTTTGGTAATGCGGCCGCGGGCATGAAGGCCGGTTGAATAATCGGCCAGCTTGCCAAGATGAATAATCAGATCGGCCGATTTCAGCGCTGTGGTTAGATCGCCATAAAAACTATCGGAAAGGCCGCGCGCCGATTCAAGACAGATAATCGGCAATCCTAACGCCGCCTCAAGCGCGGCATTGGCGGCTGGCTGGCGGGTGCGATTTGCCTGTGGGCCCGTTATGATAAGGGGATGTTTGGCCGCCTCAATCGCCGTGATGACGGTATCAAGATCGCTTTGGCGCATGGCATTGGCTGGCGGCAAGTTTACCTTCTTGGCAGCGTCAAGGCCGGTTGTTTGCGATAATAGATCAAAGGCCAGCGCCAGATGTGTTGGGCCGGGCGTGCCGCCAAGCGCGGCTGCAATGCAATGATCGAGATCAGATAAAATCGCCGCAGCATTTTCTGGCCGTGCCGAATATTTGGTGATTGGCGCGGTGATCGCGCATTGATCAAGTTCCTGAAAGCCGCCGCGTCCGTCCATGCCAAGACCGGCATCGCCGCTGATGAGCAAGATCGGGGTTTCTGATCGTGCTGCCGAATAAAGTGCCGATACCGCGTTCAGCAATCCGGGCCCCGCTGTTACCAGTGCCACGCCAAGCTTGCCCGATAGCTGGGCATAAGCTTCGGCCATATAGACGGCAGCGCCTTCATGGCGGGTATGGATGATGCGGATATTTGCATCAATACACGCATCATAAAGCGGCATGATCTGATTGCCGGAAAGGCTGAAAATTACCTCAACCCCGTTATTGGCAAGCGTTTGAATAAGAGCAGAAGAAGCTGAAGACATTGCAGGACTCGATAAAACTGAAAAGGCCATTGCCGTTTATAGGGCAAGGGTGAAGCAAAGCTTGGCGCATTGGCTTGGCGCTATCAAGCGAAAAGTGTTTGGCCGATTAATTGTTGGCAAGGGGATGAAAAAACTGCAAACCAAATCGCCCATTCCTTGCTATAGTTTGCGCATTATCTAATTTATGAGGCATGACATGAGCGACCAGCAAAAAGGCATGAAGCGCGGCCTGACCCGATATGGCGATGAGGCATTTTCGCTTTATCTTCGCAAGGCCTTTATCAAGGCAATGGGCTACAGCGATGATGCGCTGGCGCGTCCGGTGATTGGCATTGCCAACACCTATTCAGATTATAATGCCTGCCATGCCAATGTGCCAAAACTGGTTGAGGCGGTGAAACGCGGGGTCATGCTTGCTGGTGGCT
>Ga0255771_1005250_pt1 | contig 11353 bp, 5 predicted proteins | sample 011ome_19_FD_179969 | JGI IMG/M metagenome (GOLD analysis project Ga0255771, IMG submission 179969) | Coastal salt marsh microbial communities from the Groves Creek Marsh, Skidaway Island, Georgia - 011510BT metaG (version 2) | ecosystem: Environmental > Aquatic > Marine > Intertidal zone > Salt...
TCTCGTAAATCCTCTTCCTTTCTCTCTCTCTCTCTCTCTCTTCCTTTCTCTCTCTCTGACCGCGTTCGCAAACAAAACCCACCTTTCCCCTAAATCTAAAGCGAAGAAGCTTAACCGGAATCGGGAAGAGAAGACGGGATGGAAGCCGAAGCCGCCACGACCAATGCCGCTGCTCCTGTAAACGAGGAAGACGCGATGAACGCGCGAATGGGAAATCTAAGAAACGACGACGACGATGCGGACGATTCTTCTTCTCCCCCTCCTCCTCCTCCTCCTCCTCCTCCTCCTCCTGCTGCTGCTGCTGCTCCTCTTCCCGCGAGAAGAAGCTGTTGCCAATGCTCGAGCACTTCCTCCCTCGGGGGCCAGTGGTACCGGTCGAAACGCGAACGAGGAAAATGGTTGTGCAAAAAATGCTACCGGAAAGAAATGCTCGTCGTGCACAATACACGAGAATGCTTCGAGTGCCACTCGAAGACGACGTCGACGAGCTGGGCGCGAAGTAAGACGAACCCGAGCGAGTACGTTTGCTTCAACTGTTACTCGCGAGAGTTGTCGATGTTGTCCGGGAAGCGCTGCGGGCGGTGCGGGGCGACGAAGACTTCGCAAAAGTGGTACGTGAGTAAACGAATAGAGGACGAGGACGAGGACGAGGAGGAGATGGGCGTGGAAGAAGGCGGGGACGACAGCGATGACGGCAGCGCGAGGACGAAAGAGAAGAAGAAGAAGAAGAAGAAGAAAGATTTGTGCAGAAGGTGTTACGATAACGAACACAGGGTTCTGATGGATGGGATAAAGTCGTGTTCTAGATGTTCTATTTCGACGACGAGCGGAAGGTGGTGTAAATCAAAGGTCAACGAGGGTCGAGACTTGTGTAGAAAATGCTACAAGCAAGAGTTGAAAGAGCGGAAAGCGTCATTAGCGGTCATTAGCGATATTTAGAGCGCGCCTGTTTGTATGTATGTACTGATAACTAAACGACTAAGTAACTACTGTAACTCGAGAGTAGACGAATGTTTCCCTATCTCACACGGCGGTATCTTCAAAAACTCGTCAAAGTCGTACACCGCTTTCTTCCCGCTCGCGCAACACGACCACCCTTTACTCCTCTCGTGGAATATCGGTTTCCCTTTGTGGTAGCGGCACGACTTTTCCGTGTTGTCGCACTCCTTAAATTTCATCCCACATCCTATTCGTTTACAGGTTTGTTCGCAGTTCGGATCCATCGCGCGCGTCCTCGCCGCCTCTTCTTCGAGTCTCTTCCTCCGCTCTTCTATTCGCCTCTTTTCCTTCTCTTCGTTCTTTCTCGACTCTTCCGGGTGGTCTTCGCACGCGAAACCGTTCAAACATCGAGGACATTTTTTGCTCGCGTCGGCGTCGTTCTTCTTTTCTATTTCTTCTATATCTTCACGCTTTTTGATCGATGTCGTCGTCGTCGTCGTAGGTTTCTCCCGCGCGTGCGAATCTTCCGTGCGACACCCGCGAATTTGCAAAAACTCGTTGAAATCTTTGCTTCGTTTATTGCAGCACGGCCAACGCTTTTCGCCGTCCTGAAACACCGGCGGTTGGGTGTGGTGCACGCACTTGGTGTCGTCGGACGCGAGGCAGTCGCAGCCGATGCGTTGACACCGGATTATTGGGAGGTTTGATGGGGACATGTGACGAAATATGTGTGCTTAGTGGTTTTTGTGTCGCACATGCGTTATTATTTTCACTAGAAAGAAGCGGCAACTATCTCGAATATCTCGTAATCGTCGTCGTCGTCTGCGTTTGCCGCGGCGCTATTCGCGTTCACATCATCGAGTAAAGGCCGAACGCGTTTGATTGAAGAGACGATGGGTGGCCTTTTCGGAATATTTTCATCTCGGTTTTTATTGTCGTCTTCGTCGTCGTCGTCTTCGACGCACACGGCTACGATACTTCTTTCGTCTTTGATTTCTTCCGATTCGCTTTTTAGCGGCGGCGAGGCGAGGGCGTCGATCGCCAGCGTCTCGCGGAAGAGCTGGAATCGCCATCGACCAAACGTTTCCGGATCCGATTCGACGAGGGTTATGTCGTCGTGCGGCGCGTCCTTTTTGTCTTGTTTCTGTTTTCCTAACGCAATGTCAAAGTTTCGGAACGGCCTTCCGGAAATACCAACCCCTAACGCCTTCACGTAACTCTCGCACAAACACCAGTACCGGACAAACAGCTTCCTCCCTTCGTCTTCGTCGTCTGCGAGCGCGCTTTCGATTCGTTCAACCGCTTCGCCTTTTTTAAAGTATCTCTTCGCTAGTTTCAAGCACGTATCTTTCGTCCTTCTCTTCTCCACTTCGCAATCGATCCCGACGCGTCTCCCGTCCGTCGTCACCGCCATGGCGATGATATTCTTCGAGTGCGACACGCTAAACTGAATCAAACTCGATTCGTTCCCTGACCCAACTTTGTTCGATAAGAACGGTTTCCCTTTCTCGTTAAACGTAAACTCTAGCCGCGCTGGATCGCTTTTCATTCCTTTCTCGACTAAATAGGAGGATAAAACCGTTCGGACCATCGCGCGCGTTTGCAAGCGCTCTTTCCTCGTCTCCTCGTGTAAACTGTCGATTTGAATCGACTCCAATTCTTTCTTCGAAAGCAGTCGCTCGTATCTCTGCAACAAAGCCGGTGCCTCGCACTCGTTCCGCTGGAGAACGTACACGTGCACGCCATCATCGTCTTCTTTTTTATCGTTCTTCTTCTTCGATGTTGACGACGAGGACGCAGAAGAAGAAGAAGTTGTCGCGAAGAAGTGAGAACGCATTCGCCGCAAGATGTTGTTGGCGCTACTACCGTTAGCGCTGTTGTTGTTGTTGCTCGCGGTGTTCCCACCACCTCCACCGCGCTTTAGCGATAACAACCGCGAACAAAAAGAAGAAGGCTTCGTCGTCGTCGTCGCTACCACAATCATCATCTTATTAATTTTCTTATTCTTATTCTTCTTCTTCGTCGTCGTCGTCGTCGTCGTCGTCTTAGCAGTACGTCGTAGTTTTGAAGTAAAAAACTTCAAATTGTTCAATAAGAGGGATCCGACGCGCGAACGGCGGATCGGAGAGCGGGCGAGGAGAAGGAAATATTCCACGTACTTTAAAGGTAAACGAAACGAGCCGATGCAGAAACAAAAGCCAAAAGTCGATGATAATAAAAACACAGAGTAGAGAATAACAACTTTCCTTGATTGACTTTTATATATATATTAAATCGAGGATAGGTAGAGGTGACTCCTAATATGACTTCTATATTCGTCCTTTTCACGCGAATTGTCTTAAAACGCGCGCGAACAAAACGTTTGCGTTGATTTTTCTTATTATTCGTTTCATCGAAAGGAGTCGGCGTACTGCGAGAGGCAAGCGTCGCCGCACCCTTGGTCTTCGTACAAGCACTGATGAGCATCGCTATTCGGGGTTGGGTCATTGCCTACCATGACGTATTGCTCGCAATGTTCCATGGCGCCCGCTAACAAATCTTGGTACGCTCTCAACTGTTCATCGAAATCCGGGATATTGGAGATTTGTTCGTCTAACCGTACGTTAGCTGCAGAGACCAAATCGTAATCTTTCGAACCTTGCATATAATCTGCCACTATCTGCTTCATTTCGTCTTCCGAACCGCCTCCCCACTTGTAATCGTTACTCTTCGATCGCAAATATAATAAATCGGCGTTGGATAAGCCCAACAAATTTTTCAAAACCACCATGCTCTCGTCGAACCTCTCCAAAACGACGACGTGATCGTATAAGTTGACTATCCCTGCAGGCGACCATTCATTGTCACGCGCTTTTTGACTACCGATGTAGTCGTACTGTTTATTCATTGACGTTTGCATGTTCAAAAATGTGACCAACCTCGACTTCCACTCCTCTGCTGTCACTGGCATCGGCAGCAACTCGCTCGGTACTTCATAATCTTTACTGTGTGATTCAGATGGATCCATGACGTATTGAAACTCAGAGATCATTCTGCTCACCGGTTCTCGTACGCCCGTGAGCAAAAACGTCGGATGGTCCAACTTACCCAAAGTCGGTTCGCTTTGTTTGAACATCATATGATCGGCGTATAAATATGGCTCGTTTTTGTCGTCAATCTCCGTGGTTCCATCTTCATCGTGTCCCGTGAATGCTCCGTTTATCCCGTGTCTGGATGCGATTCTTCTGAACACACCGGCGGTCGTCGTGCTTCCGGTTTTAATCGTTTTCACGTAGAGAATGTTTATTCCGTAATCGTCGTCTATCTTCTCTCCGCTCCATCTGTGCCACTTAGATACATGCGCCGAAGAAGAAAGAGGTGCTAACGACGAAGAGAGAGACTCTAACACCATTCGTTCCAAACTGTTACTCCGTTCATATTGTTTCTTCATCCTCTCCGCTGCTTCTCCCACTATATCGAAAGGAGACGACGACGACGACGACGACGACGACGACAAAAACGGCGAGGAGGAGTAAGAAGAAGACGAAGAATAATACGCGGAAGCGCATCCGACGACGGCCAAACCGGTAGCAATCGCGCCCAGAACAACCTTACTCTTTCTTCCCCGGAAAAACGCAAAGCGCTGCGTCTCCTTCACCCCGGACGCATCATCTGCCTCGTCGTCGAACCCAACATCCTCATCTTTTTTACCGGGGATCGCCCCGTACGAACCGTGGAGGTTATGATGATGGTGGTGGTGGTGCTCGCCGTCACCGCCGCTGTCGTTACCGAAAAAAGACATCTCTTCCTCTTCTGTATTGTGCGTCGTGATAACCGCGCAAAACGAGAGAGACGAGAGAGAGAGAGACAAATGCGCGCGGCGCGGCCTTCTTTTTATGTCGCTTTTTTTTAGTGTTGGCTTTTTCATCCTGCTTACTACAGTACAGAAACCCTAAATGTTAAACCCTAAATGTTTTTTCTGCTTTTTCTTTTCAAATTTTTTTCTCGCGCTCTTCTTTCAAAAAACGCGCGCGCGAAAGCACACACGCACGGCTCCCTCGTCTCTCTGAGAGAGAGTGTGCGTGACCGCATAAACGATAACACGCGACGACGACGACGACGACGACGAGCGCGCGATGAGAGAAGAAGAAACGGCACGAGAAGAAGAAAAAGTCGAGGAGGAGGAAGGCAATCGACTTCGAATTCATCAATCTTCTTCTCCGGAGACGACGACGAAGATGGAGGAGGAAACGGAAGAAGAAAACGAAGCTGGCGTTGTCGTCGCGGAGAAGAAGACGACGACGAATACGACGACGAGCGCTAACGCCGACGATAACAAAGACGGGCGTCGTCGTCTGATTCCTCAATCGAAGGATTTTTTCCAACAAAACGCGCGCGCTTTCCATCCACCGCCGTACACTTTGGACGAAGAAATCTCCTACGCTTGGGCGACGCAACCGTTCTCGCCTCGGAGAGGCGTAGAGGCCGTGTTCGAGTGCTGGATGCAGTGCGAAAATGAAAAGTGCTCGAAGTGGAGACGGATACCCAGAATCGTTGGGAAGGTTTTAGAGCAAGGCAGAGCGGCGGTGGAGAGACAGTTGGTGAAAGATGCCGGGAAAGAGATGATTGTGAGGACGACGACGACGGAGGAGGAGGAGGAGGATATCGAAGAAGGACAAGAACGCCGAGGCAAACAACAAACAGAAGGCAACGACGACGACGCGGCAACGACGACGACGACGACGCATACTGAAACGAATAATACAACGAGCAGAAAAGTTTGGACTTGCAAAGACGTGCTCGACGCGCGGTACGATTCGTGCGAGAAACCGCAGGAACTTTCAGACGACGACATCGATCAATTGATGGCGGATGCTGACGAAGCGGCAGAGAAGGAAGTGCAGAAACAGGTGCAATCGAAAGCCCAGAAAGAAGAGGAGAAGAAAAAGCGAGCGCACGAATACAACAAACGAAAGCGCAACGAGGCGAACGAGTTGAAGATTCAAGCCGGGACGCACGAGAGGCTACCAAATGGGCACGTGAGGAAAATTGTAGAGAGGAAGGAAAAAGTCATCAAAGAACCGCGAGTGAAGAAAGAGAAAGTTATCAGGGTGAAAGTACAAAAAGAAAAGAAAGGAACGCTGGCCTATCTCTTGGAACAAGCGGTTGAAGGCGAGTTGTACGTTCCGCCGAGACTGCCGAATAAATTCACGACCGAGTGGACGTTCGTAAAGTGCGAGATTGAGTCGTGCGGGAAGTGGCGACGGGTAAAAGCGAACGAGGCAGTTGGCTTGGGGACGAGAGATCGATGGGTGTGTGCCTTGGGAGAGTACGGTGGTTTGAGGGAATTCGCGAGTTGTGATGCAAGGGAAGAATTTACGAGTGCGGAGATTGAACAGTTTATGAAGACGCAAACGGACGCTTTAGAAAAAGAGAAACAGTTGAAGAATTTGTTTCGAGAGTTTTGCGAACGGAATCCGAAGTACGTCACGGACGGATCATATAAAACGAGAGACGGTAAAATAGTCGTAGATGGATCGAAGAAAGCGGTGAAGATTACAGCACCCACTGTTACTCACGTAGTACCTGCGCCCGCAGTACCTGCGCCGCCAGTAGCAATGGCGGCGACGAGTTCGAATCCATCGGAGGCGTCGACGCAAACGTTGGACGAGGAGAAGACCAAAAGTAAGCCAAAAAAGGGCGAAGGTGAGTTAATTCTCGCTTGTATGGCGTTTAAAAAAGGCGAAATGACGGGTGAGCAGTTTATGAGTATCGCCTCGCAGTCTCCATTTGGTGCCCTTCGCGCGTGTTTTTATGTCTTATTTGGTACGGAAACGAGTTCGAACAACAAGGAGTGGATACTTAGCACACTCGAAAAGAGAACCATGGACGCATCGTTTATGCCTAGCATCAGACTTCGATATAACAACGAATCGCGGCTGTGCAACAGCGGGAGCGTTATTAAAAACGAGAGAGAAGTGAAAGTAAGCATAGACGAGAAGATCAGGAATATAATAGAAAAGAGAACAACCGGTGAAAAAAATGGCGGCTTCCATATGTCATCAAAGAGTGTGAAACTCATATTTGAAGTAAATGAAGATGAGAACAGAGTAAAAGTAATCGTGACTCCAGTTGCCAAAGATCTCAAAGAGCACGACATGGACGTGGTTGTTAAGAAAGAGGACGATAGCAGCACCGCAGGAAACGAAAGAGTAGAGAAGGAGACGCAGAAGAAGAAAGTACACGCTCACGGTGGCAATTTTGATCGGCGAGAGCAGGACACGAATGCATTCCAAATGCCCATCGATGAAAAATCTCCTGAAGATGATCCGAACGCGTGGCCAGGTGCGCCACACCCTCGCGTTCTTCCGGAGCCGTTCAATGAGAACGCGCAACTTCTCGCGGTGGCCACGACGTCCAAATTTTCTGCAAAAAGTGCTAAGGTAAAAATCCCGCCAACCATTCGCGTTACGTGTAATGAACACGACGGCGTATATCTCGTCAGACGAAACATGTTTAGATGCATGTGCGAGCAAAATGGTTGTTTGAAAGTATCCGGCGAAGGCGATGGATGCGTGTTCTTAGGTACGGAATGGGAGAAACACTGCGGCAAGGGGACCTGTAAATCGTGGAAGCGCTCGGTGCGCATCGTATCGACAGACGGAAATAATGAAAGGATTGGCAATTGGTTGCATCGAACAGGTTTGCAGCCGATGAAAGAAAACAATCTGTCGACAATACAAGATCGTCTCGAATTAAACAATGGCAGTTTGAAGAAGCGAAAATGCGTTAGTGGAATGAAGAAAGATCAGATTCAGCAAATCATGATGGAGGCGCTCCAAGATCCAGATTCTGACGAAAATTGTGGTTCTTTCAACGGTCTCTCGCTAAAAGATTTAATGCGCGCGTTTAATTTTATTTTTGACGATGCGCAAAAGGACGACGAGGAAAAGAAAATGTTCATGACATCTGCGCCGGAAAAGTTCGACGCTTCGCTCGTTGGTCGTCGGGTGGAAGTATTTTGGGCGGAAGAAAACGCGTATTTCCCAGGCCTGATTTCTCAGTACATCCCAACCGACGAGGTCGATGAGGCGAATGCCAATTCGAGCGCTATTTTTGAAATCACTTACGACGACGGCGACGTCGAAAAGTTGAAAAACTTTCAGAGTGAAAAAGTGAAATGGTTTTCTAACGAATACGTCCCAAAGAAGAAGTTAACTGCGGAAGAAGCATACATTGAGAGCGAGAAAAATCTTGGTCGGTTTGCCTGCGTCTCGAAAGCGTGGCGAGTTGCCGCTTTGACAGTTCTAAAAGCGAGAGGTTCTAGATTGCTCGAAGAGGCAAAGAAAGAACAAATTGCGAGTCGACAACAAGTTGGGTTCGTACAAGATTACGTTCATCGCGCGGATGTGAGAGAAGTAGCGAGCGAGCGTCAATGTGAACCGATTCGCGGCCACGTGTCTTTGAATTCCTGCTTTGCCGCTGATGCTGAAGATGATGGAGGTCAAGTCATAGATGCCGACCCGTGCGATGAAGGTAGAGCAAAAGATTGGTACCCGTGCATAGGAGAACGCAATCCTAGACTAAAATCTGGACGTGACGTTCGCGAACAAGAGACGTATGGGTGTGATTTCGTCACCGGACGAGACGCGGTCGCTGTGCTCGCGGAGGCTTTGCCCGAATTTTCCGACGACGAGCATTGGGATATTTACGCAAAGCTCATGAACCAAGTTAACGAATCGTACGGAAAGATGACTCCAGATACTCTCGCGACGCAATCATTAGCGCTCGCTGCGGAGGATCTCGCGGAGAAGTTTGAAAGAGCAAACATAACGTCTCCAAAGGACGGCATGAAGAATTTAGCGTGCGCCAAAGCGCTTTGGACGCTTTCCAAGAAGGCCCGGGAGAATCCAAATTTGTTCGTCGTTCACAGAAAAGGCTACGGCGTGGTGAACATTCGCGAAAACAACATTCAGAAAGGTGAATTCGTCATTGATTTCTTGGGCGAAATCTACCCTCCTTGGGCGTGGATGGAAAAGCAGGATGCGATCAAGCAAGCGCAAAAAGCCAAAGGATTGAAAGATATCGGCGCTCCCGAGTTTTACAACATGCAAATGGAACGACCTGGAGGCGACAAGCATGGTTTCGGTTTACTCTTTTGTGACGCAATGCACTACAACAACTTTGCCGCGCGAATGTCGCACTCGTGCGAACCGAACGTTCAAGTCATTCTCACCGTTGTTGACGGTAAATACGAAATCCATTTCTACGCCACTCGAGAAATTCTAAAAGGCGAGGAGTTGTGCTATAACTATCACAGTTGTTCGGACTCTATGAAAGAAGTCGAAGCGGCATTTTGCTTGTGCGGTGCTAAAAAATGTCGAGGAAGTTACTTATCATTTGTCGGCGAGAACAACAACTCGCAAGTGTTTGACTCGGAACATCGAATGTTGGATCGTTACGCAATGTTGTTGGATGCCATAGACGAGACGAACGAGAAACGCGATGGGAACGACGAGAACGATGAACTCGTCAAGACGCGTTTGGAAAGTCTAGGTTTTCGAATTGGTCGCGGTATTCTCGCAGACGCACCAAAATGGTTGACGAATTATTACGCGAAATTAGCCTCTTTTATCGACCACGAACGCGAAACATTACCTCCGCTCATTTACCAAGCCGCGAAACAACATCATATGAGCAGAAAGAAACGCGGCGATCCCGGGTATCGAGGTGAGTTCGTGTTTACAGAGAAAAACGCCGAGATCGAAGCCATGGCGGTAAGAGAGAATAGAATTCAAGCGCTCGCAGTGTGCATGTCGAAAATCCGTCGATTATTGACGTTAGGAGAAGGTTTCGATTCACCTAAATACGGCACGAGTCCACCGCCGTATGCGAAATTATCCGCAAAGGAAACTATAGAAAAGTTTTGGAGTAATAAAATCGCTACGGCGCCGCCGATAGTGGCGCCTTCGGCAGAATCTGATGAACCAACCACGACGACGATGACGAAAGCGACAACAAACGATAGCATTGGAAAGAAGCGCAAAGGAAGAGGCAAGTGGTCGAGACCTGCGAAGAAAGAAGAAAACGGCACCGTTAACAGAGGAGTCGAAAGTAACGCGCCGAAAGAGAAACCGCACGAAAATGCGCCAAGCGTTGCGTTGTTTCTTTCTCAAACTATCGCGCAACATTCTAGGCGCAAGACGCTTTCTCACGCGCAACACGAGAAGTACCTCTCGTTTCTCTCCACTCTGGAGTTCAAAACAAAAGAAATGATGGATTTGGTGCTGGAGACGGCAGGTGAAGAAACCAGCGACGAAGAGAATGAAAGTCGTTTGCGCGCCAAGAACCGTTCTGCGCTACTCTGGCTTCGTGACGCTCTACTCGATCTCCCAGTAACGCCATGCGCCCGTCACGACCTTTGCGCCGACGTCATCCACCTCTTTGCCAACACCGAACATTTCTACAAGTTTGACCATCTTGCGCCGTGTTACCAAACGCAAATTGGAATTCAAATCGACGTTCGCGAAGACGAAGTGATGGCGTTTGGCGTCGGTGCTCAGGCTGCATCGCACAAAATTGCTAGTTCACACTCGAAAAAGTACAAAAGCGATTACGTACCGGCTGCGTTGCTGTCTTGGCATAAACAAGAATTGGCCGATCCAACTAAGCTCGTCCACGCGTCATTCAAAGGTTGCGCATACTTGCCGGACATTTCATGCTGCTATGGCGTTCGAGCAGAAGCGAAACCGATCATGTACGGATGCGATCTCGAAAATCGATCAAAATGGCTCTCTTGTCTGACCGAGAAAATAAACGAACCGTGGGAACAGAAAACGGGTCCTTGGGCCCAAACAAACGCGCAAAAGTTGATCGGCTCGCCGATGTTGGACGCCTGGAGGAAGAAACAATCGATGCTGGACGAAACCGTTTTAGATTGGCTGAGGACGAGGAAAGCATCGGATGTCAGCTTGCAACACGTTTTACAAAACGCGCAATCGGTGGGGTACCAGAAGAACTACAATAACAATCCAGCTTTGTACGAAAGCGGCAGATTGCTGCAAGTCGAGAGAGCGTTGTCGGCTCCAACGGATGCAAACTTCACGTCGAATGGTGATGACGACGAACAAAGACACCTCAGTAAGAAGGCAAAGCAAGAGTTAGCTTCACTGGCACCGTGGTCGTTCGATCCAAAAGTCAAGGTTTTCCCCCCAGGGCCAAAGAGCATGAAAGATTTCTCGGAAGTTGCTAAGAATGGAGCGGGACACAACGACGAAAACATGGAAATAGACAAAGTGCACGCGGCTGTCGTTTCAACGGCAAAAAAGAACGTCGAGAACGGCGAGGCGAGGCGTGAATGAATGCTTGTTAGCATATAAACGAATGAACAATTGTAACAACAAAAGATAAACACCTGCTGCTTTATACATTCACT
>Ga0255771_1005267_pt1 | contig 11330 bp, 6 predicted proteins | sample 011ome_19_FD_179969 | JGI IMG/M metagenome (GOLD analysis project Ga0255771, IMG submission 179969) | Coastal salt marsh microbial communities from the Groves Creek Marsh, Skidaway Island, Georgia - 011510BT metaG (version 2) | ecosystem: Environmental > Aquatic > Marine > Intertidal zone > Salt...
GTGTCGGCGTGTTCATGGTGCCCAACGGCAACAAGCAGAACGATTTCAGCGAGATGACGGACGGTCATTTCGAGTTCCGCGACGACGCCGGAGAACCGGCAACCATCAATACGGCGAGCCCGACCCTGGTTTTCGTCCATGACGACGGTAACGAAACGGTTATCAACAGCCAGTCCGGCGAGATTTTCCACAGCGCCGGGCCGGACATGCACGGCGACAACCTGGAACACAGCGTCAGCGGCGTGAACGATGAAGGCGACCTGATGATCGGCTTCGAAGATCTCGTCGGCGGCGGCGACCAGGATTACGAGGACCTGGTCGTAAAGCTTGAATTCGAGCCCATCATGGACGATGCCGCACCGGCTCAGGACTCCGCCTTCAGTGACGGCTCCGGCGGCACGGCTCCGGCAGACATGGTGAGCACGGAATTCGATTTCATCGACGACGTCTCCGGCGGCGAAGAAACCCTGGACGAAGCCGTCTTCAATCTCGACTTCACCGACCTTATCCCCGAAGGGGCAGACGAAGGCCAGTTCGAGGTCCGGGTTTCCGGCCTGCCGAGCCAGGTTTCGAGCTCCAAGGGCGAAGTCGACAGCGACCGCAACTGGACGCTGACGATGATGCAGGTGGTCGGGCTGACGATTGCGGTGCCGACGGCAGCCTCTGCCGCCGACCTGATGTCGGATATCACCTTCCAGCTCGTCGATACCAGTAACGGCGAGGTTGTCGCCGAGGGACTTCTCGACGGCGAAGCGCTGGAAGCAGGCGAAACGACGATCTCCGTCCTGCCCCAGGTCGTGGACGACGGTAAAACCAATAACGGCAAGGCAAAGGGCCTCGAAAAGCAGGAACAAAAGGCGGCGGCGGAAGAAGCTGCGGCAGCCGAGGAATCATCCGTTGCGCCGGTAGACGAGGAAAGTGCGCCTGCGGCGGCGGTGAACCACGGCCCGGTTGCCCCATCTGTGGTGGAAGGCATTCTGCCGGAACAGGCCGCAGAACTGGCGGTCGAGGCGGTCGACGCGGTCGAGGCGGTCGAAACCGGGGAAGAAACCGGGGTAATCGGCAGAGTCCGGGGCCCGGAAGCCAATGTGGCTCCGACAGATCTTGTCCTCGACTCCTCGCTGGTGCTTGAAAACGCCGCCAACGGCGCCGTCGTTGGCACGGTATCCGCGACGGATGCGAATTCGGGCGACAGCTTTACCTACAGCCTGGTGGACGATGCCAATGGCCGGTTCGCCATCGATCCGAACACGGGCCGGATCACGGTGGCCGATGCCAGCCAGATCGATTACGAGACCGATACCAGCCACGACCTCACCATCCATGTCACGGATTCCGGCGGTGCCACCTATAACGAGGTGATGACCATCGATATCGGCGATGCGGGCGATCCGCCCACGGGCGCCAGCGTGCTGACCTTCGTGGTCGGCGAGAACACCTGGGGCAACGGTTTCCAGCTCAACGGCTCGTTCAACGTGACCGATGCCGACGCGGGCGACACCTTCACGTTCTCCATGGTAGACGACGCCGGCGGCCGGTTCTCCATCGATGCCGACGGGACGATCCGGATCGCCGACAGCTCGCTGCTCGATTACGAAACGGCGACCGGTCACGACATCACCTTCCGGATCACCGACTCCACCGGCAATACGTACGACCATACGCACAGGATCAACCTGTATGACGAGAACGACACGCCGACGGATCTGACGCTCTCGGCCAATACCGTGGCCGAGAACGCGGCCAACGGCACCGCCGTCGGTACGGTCAGCGCGACCGACCAGGATGCGGGCGAGACGTTCACGTATTCGCTGGTCAACGACCAGGGCGGGCGGTTCGCGATCGATGCCAATACCGGCGTCGTCACGGTGGCGGATAGCAGCCTGCTCGATTACGAGACGGCAACCAGTCACAACCTCACCATCCGGGTCACGGATTCCGGCGGCGCGACCTATGACGAAGTCATGGCGGTTAACCTCACCGACTCCAACGAAACCCCGACCGACCTGAAGCTGACCAATGTGGAAATCGCCGAGGGCGCCGCCAACGGCACCGTCGTCGGCACGGCGGCAGCGACGGATGCGGATTCCGGGGAGACCTTCACCTACTCGCTGACGAACGACGCCGGCGGGCGGTTCACGATCGACGGCGCCACCGGCCAAATCACCGTCGCGGACGGCTCGCTACTCGATTACGAGACGGCAACCAGCCATGACGTGACCGTGCGGGTAACGGATTCCGGCGGGAATACCTATGACGAGACCTATACCATCGGCGTGAACGACCAGCGCGAAGAGTCGAATACGCTTGAAGCCGAGGTCGTGTCCCACAATCCGGTCGGATACTGGCAGATGGACGAGGTGAATGCCTACGGCACTCACACGCTCTCCGCCACCGTGGGCGATGTCGACATGACGTCCGTCGGAAACTCTACCGGCCAGATGGCTAAGGGTATCGGCAATATCAGCGGCAATACGACCGATTTCGAAACCAATGACTACGCGGTTATCGCGGACGATCCGGCGTGGCAGCTGACCGACGGTACCATCCAGGTGTGGGCCAAGATCCATGACAAGGATGGCGACGGCAACATTGACGACGAAGGCGTTCAGAACATCGTCTCGCGCGATGCTGCCGGCGACGGAGAAGGCCACTTCTACCTTGATGCCGAGGGCGACGATCTGACGGTCCGGCTACAGGGCACCAACGGCGGCACGCTGACGGCGGCCGACGTTCTGACGGCTGGCACATTCCACCAGATCAACGTCACGTTCGGATCGAACGGTCTGGAAATCTGGGTCGACGGCACACGTGTCGCCAATGATCCGTCCATAACCGGCGGCATCGACGGCAATAATGAGCCATGGACGCTAGGCGGATCTGCGTACCAGTCGACGCCCGGCGGCACGCTGGACACTATGAGCGACTTTTTCGACGGACAGATCGCCGAATTCGCGATATTCGACAGCCAGCTCGACTCGGCAGCGATCAACGACATGTACCAGGCAGGCGTGAACGGCAACGACCTGACGTCGGGCACGGCGGGCGACGATACGCTGAACGGGGCTGCTGGCGTCGACTTGATCGACGGCGGTGCCGGGAACGACACCATCAATGGCGGTAATGGCGACGACTTCCTGTATGGCGGCGACGGTGACGACACATTTATCCATGATGCCGGGGAGGATGTGATCTCCGGCGGCAGCGGCACCGATACCGTCGACGCCTCTTCCGCTTCGAACACGGTCACAGTCGATCTCGATGCGGGCACATTCACCAACAACAACGGTGTTGTCGATACGCTGTCCGGCATCGAGAACGTCATCGGCGGGTCAGGCGCCGATACCATTACGGGCAACGATGCCGACAACGTCCTGACGGGCAATGCCGGCGCCGACATCCTGTCCGGTGGCGGGGGCGACGACACGCTCATCGGCGGTAGCGGCAACGATACGCTGACCGGCGGTACGGGTGACGATACGTTCCAGGGCGGTGTCGGCGACGACATCATGACCGGCGGCGACGGTATCGATACGGTCACCTATGACGGCGCCGCCAACGGCGTCACCGTCAACCTGGCGACAGGCACCGCGACCGACGGCACCGGCGATACCGACACCCTGTCGGGTATCGAGAACATCATCGGCTCGGCGAATAACGACACGTTCACCGGCAACGGAGACGTCAACGTATTCACCGGCGGCGACGGCAGCGACCGCTTCATCATGGGCGAAGGCGGCACCATGGATACCATCTACGGCGGTACCGGTGGCGGCTGGACGGATACCCTGCAGCTGTTGAACGCGGACAGTTCCGCGGTCGGCGGCGGCTGGACGGTCCAGCTCGACACCGGCACGGTTGCCTCCGACGATGGCAGCACGATGACGCTGAGCGACGATGCGGCCGGTACCATCACGCTGGATGACGGCAGCCAGATCGCGTTCGAAGGACTGGAGCGGATCGAATACTAGGCCCCGGCCGGATCGATCTTCGTATCGATCTTCCTATCGGAAAGTGGCACGAACGGCAGGCCTGTCCAGGAGCAGGCCTGCCAGGCACCGGATGTATTGGATGTCAGACTTACCGGCTGACGGAAACGCAGTCCTGGCCGAGCCCCTTTAACGTGGCGCACAGCTCGCGGGCGATATCCCTTTCGGGTATCCCCGCGGTCTCGACGAAGTGAAGGGTCTCGCCGCTGCCTGCCTTGCGCGCCACAATGCGGATATCGACGCCGTAAAGTGCGGCATCCCGGGCGCCGGTCAGACGGTTTCTGAGACGTTCGGCCTTGGATTCCGCCCTGAAGGCGCCGAGCTGCACAACGAAGAGCGGCGCGGCCGTCTCCGTTGCCGCCTTTGGCATTTCCGTCTCTTGCAGGTCCGTCTCTGGCAGTTCCGTCTCCCGCAGTTCCGTCGTTGTCGTTTCAGACTTCGGCGCTATCGGGTCCGCTGTCTCCGGCATAGTCCTTTCCGACGGGGTCCCTGCCGTTGACGCCACTTGCGCCGGCGCCGGCGGCGATGACGGCATTTCCGCGATCACCGAGGCGGCCGCCGGGATCGGGGTCTGTATCGGCATCTCGACCGGCATAAAGCCGATCTGCGGTCCTGGTGTGCCGCTCGCCGTCGCGATATCGTTCAGGTCCACCGGGTCAACAGGGTCCACCGGCGGAATGCCCGGTGTATCGGCCAGCGGGGCGTCGATCCCGTCCTCTGCCCCGGCCTCCCGGATATTTCTGTCCTGACGCGGCGGCGGTGGCGCCTGTTCCCCGCCCTGCAGCATCGCATTCACCAGCGCATCGAGCTGCGTATCGGCGGGTACGGCGATATCCCTGCCCCTGGCTTCCCAGCGCGCTGTTACCTTCTCCACTGCCGCGGTCAGTTGCGCGACGTCGTCGGTGCGCAGATCGTCGGGCAGCACATTCAGGCCGATCGCGTGCATCACGTCGCTATGGGCGGTGATCAGCTCGACCTGGGTCTGGTGCTCGTCGGCCTCGGACTGCAACTGCCGGGTCGCGAGGCGCACCGCTTCGAAATAGTCGGTGTTCACGAAATCGATATCGGAAGCGACCAGCGTGGCGAGGCGCCGGTCGGCCCGCGCCACTTCCCGGGCGAGGCGCATCTGCTGGGACGCGTTCCGGAACTGGATATAGGCCATATGGGTCTGGGTCATCACGGCCAGCGTCATGGCAAGGCGCTGCTGGCGCGCCAGTTCGCCGCGCTTTTCCGCCTCGTCCATTTTGCTGGTGCCGGAAAACAGATCGAAGATATTCATGCCGAGCTGGAACCCGGTGCTGATCCAGTTCGGCGCCAGGCCGAACGTATCGCTGCTGTAATTCTGGCCTGCGGTCAGCTTCGCGCCGGGCAGCATGTCGAACAGCGCCTCGCGGGCCTGCCATTCGCTCATCCGCTCGTTATAGTCCTCGACCCGGAGTTCGGGCCGGTTTTCGAGCGCGTGCCTCTCCATCTCCGCCAGCGACATCGGCAGCACCGGCATTGCGGAGGCGAGCGTTGTCGCCGCCAGTCTGAACGGCGTTCCCGGGCGGATATTCAGGTGTTCCGCCAGCGCCCCCTTTGCTTCCCGCAGTTCACGCTGAACGGTCAGCGCCTGGCGCACGGATTCGACGATTTCCCGCCGATAGGCGACGGATTTTACCACATCGTTCGCGCCGGATTTTTCCATGGCGCGGGATTCCTGCATGGCGACCTTGATACTCCGGGCGATCGCCTGGACCCTGTCCGTCAGCCGCTGCGCGCCGACGGCCCGCCAATAGGCTGTGCGGACCTCCCGGATGATATCCTGCAGCGCCTTGCGTTCTTTTTCGCGGGCGATCAGGACTTCGTCCGCCTGCTGCTTTGCGCGGGCATAGGAGACGCCGAGATCCAGGATATTCCACGTCATGCCGGCGCTCGCGGTACTCGTGATCCGGTCGTCGGTGGCGGAAAGCTGCTCGCTTGTCCCATTCCGGGCGGCATCGATGTCGAGGCTGGGGAGCATTTCGAAGCTTTTTGTCTGGAGTTCCGCGTCCTCGATCTCGCGCTCTATCTGTTTCACCCGGCGCTGCAGGTTGAAGGCGACGGCCCGGGCGATCGCCTCGTTCAGCGTGATCGGTTTGACCGGGACGAACTCCATCTCGCCGATGAGCTGGAGGTCCGCCGCGCTGCGTGCGCTGCGGTCTTCGCTGGACATCGGATCCGGCGTCACCGAACAACCGGCGACGATGCCCAGAATGGCGAGCGATCCGCTGAGACGGTAGCCGAGACGGCGAGCCTGACGGTAAGACATGATCCTCTTTCAGCCCGCCGGTCCGGCGCGAATGGATTCCGCACATCCTTGGCAGACCCTACCCGGATACGCCTGATTGATAAAAAATCCGTAAAATTGCTGATATTCCGCGAAAATTCCGACTGCTTCCGGCTACTTCTGTGACAAATGTAGGTGTCGGGTATCTATGTCGGGAGCGGAAAGGATTTGTCGCACAGGCGGCTTTCTAATACTTCGGGATTCCTGATACCTTCGGCTCCGGAAAATCGGAAAGAGCCTCACATGCGACAGGACGCCCTCGCCCCGGGTTTTACAAGCGCCCAGACCATCGCCGTCCTCGCCGGCTCCAGCGTGATGCTGACAATGAGCATGGGGATGCGCCAGAGCTGGGGCCTGTTCTCGGTCCCGATCACCCAGGATCTCGGCATTTCCGTCGCCGATTTCATGCTCGCCATCGCCATCCAGAACCTCGTCTGGGGGGCGACCCAGCCGATCGTCGGCGCCTATGCGGACAAGTTCGGCAGCCGGTGGGTGGCCGTTACCGGCACCCTGCTCTATGCCGCCGGAATCGGTATTACGATGGCCGCGTCGAGCGCCCTGATGCTGATCATCGGGCTCGGCGTGCTGGTCGGTCTTGCCATGTCCTGTACCGCGCTGATGCTGGCGCTCGCCGCCGCGTCCCGCGCCGTTGCCGCGACCAGGCGTACGCTCATTCTCGGGATCATCGCCGCAATGGGGTCTGTCGGCTCTTTCATCGCGGCTCCGCTGGCCGAAGGCCTGATTTCAAGCCACGGCTGGCTGATCGCAATGGTCGCCTTCCTTGGCCTGTGCGTGGTGATGCTTCCCGGCGCCTTTTTCACCGGGTCGGGCGACAAGGCGGCAGCGGCGGCAAACCGGAATTCGACAGATCCCGGCGCGACGCTCTCGCTGCGCGGGGTCCTGAAAGACGCGAGCGCTCATACGGGATACGTGATCACCGCGGTCGCGTTCTTCGTCTGCGGCCTGCAGCTGATCTTCATTGCGATGCACCTGCCGAATTACCTGGCACTTTGCGGCCAGGCGCCCTGGCTGGGGGCGACGGCACTCGGCGTTATCGGCGCGTTCAACGCGCTCGGGTGCTATCTTCTGGGCTGGCTCGGCAGCCGCTATCCGAAGAACGTTGTGCTTGGCGTGGTCTATCTCCTGCGCTCGCTGTTTATCGTCATCTACTTCCTGGTCCCGGCGACTCCCGTCACCACACTGGTGTTTGCCGCGATCATGGGGGTGCTGTGGCTCGGTGTCGCGCCGCTCGTGACCGGCTTCGTCACCCAGATATTCGGGCTGAAATACGTCGCCACGCTGACCGGCATCGCTTTCTTCTTTCACCAGGTCGGCTCGTTTATCGGCGTGTGGGGCGCCGGGCTGATTGTCGATTCCCTCGGATCGTACGATCTCGCGTGGCAGATCGCCGTGGTCATCGGTATCGGGGCCGGGATCGCCCAGATCTGTGCCGACGACAAGCCGAAAGCGCCCACCCCCGTTCCCGCCGCCGCCTGATCGTCATCAAAGTGCCAAGGCGAACGTTCTCCCCGGCATGAGACCCCTTTTCCGGCGCGCGCCAAAGACCTACCATCGGCGCAACGAACAAACCGACATAAGGAGGAAACCCGATGGCAAAGCTGAGACATCTCGCCCTGAGCGTCAAAGACCTGGAAGAAAGCGCCAAATTCTATGAAAGCGCCTTTGGCATGGAACGCGTGCGCCAGTCCAAGGTCGCGATCATGCTGTCCGACGGCGTGGTCTCGCTGGCGCTCCTCCACCTGCGTTCCAACGACAACGCGCCGGACGAGCGCGGCCCCGACTATGTCGGCCTGCATCATATGGGGTTCCTGGTCGACGATGTGCCCGCCTCCAGCGAGGCGGTCGAAGCGGCCGGCGGGACCTATCACGGCCAGATTCTCAACGTCGGCGGCGGTCCGGAATCCGAACGCAAATACCGCGATCCGAACGGCATCGTGATCGACGTGACCTCGAAGGCGCATGCGGAGTCGTCCTGGCGGGTGCCCACCGACACCTGAGCGGACGGGAGCATACCCTGACGGCGCCGCGATCTCTGCGCGACAGGTTCCCTGCCCACGACTGATCCGTCGCACATTTTGCGAGTTCCCGTCTAAATGGCTCTTTTCAAATCAGAGGCGGCCAGAGGTATCTGCACCATGATTCTCGGCGCCGGCGTGCTGTCGATGAACGATGCGGTGTCGAAATATCTCGTCGAATCCTATCCGATTGGCCAGATTCTGGGCCTCCGCCAGTTCGCTGCCCTGATGGTCATCCTCGCTTATGTCTGGTGGAAAGGGTCGTGGCGTGACCTGCGGATCAATGATCGGACAGGACAGGCCTGGCGCGGCGGAATGCACGTAGCCGCAGCCGCGCTGATCATTTGGGCGCTGAGCCTGCTGCCGATTGCGACCGTAACCGCCATTGCCTTTTCACCGCCGATCGTGGTGTTGATCTTCTCGATGCGGTTTGTCGGGGAAAGCGTGTCGTGGCGGCGCTGGGCGGCGGTGTTCATCGGCTTTACCGGCGTGCTCGTCATCATCAGACCGGGCGGTATCGGATTCGAATGGGCGTTGCTGGTACCCGTCGCGGCCGCGGTCGTCAGCGGCCTGCGGGACCTGATGACCCGGCGCCTCGCCCGCACCGAAACCTCGATCTCGGTTCTGTTCTGGGCATCCGTATTGATCATCCTGGCATCGCTGTTCACCATTCCCCTGGGCTGGAAACCGGTCACCTTCGGCGCATTGCTGTGGTTCGTCTTCAACGGGATGCTGAATGCCGGCGCGCATTTCCTGATGATCGAAGCCCTTCGGCTGGGCGATGCCGCGCTGATCTCCCCGTTCCGCTACACGGCAATCCTGTGGGCGACACTGTCGGGATTTCTCGTCTGGCACCACCTGCCCGATGCGCTGACCATGTTTGGCGCCGGCCTGCTGGTCGTCAGCGGGATCATTATCGCGCGGCGGGATCCCGGAAAGGCATAAGCACGGCAGGACTGCCCCCGCATCACCATGCGAAATCGCACTTTGCCTTTCGCCGCAGGGCTTTGTAGACAGGGTGCCTGAAACGGGGCGCGTCGCCGATGCTCCCCGAACCGTTCAATTTCTGGTTTTGCCATGAACACGACCGAACAGACTTACTGGGAAGACATCGACACCGGTCGCGTGCTCGAGACCGGGTCGGTGACATTGAATGCCGCCGATATCCGGGCTTTCGCGGAAAAATTCGATCCGCAGCCCTATCACATGGATCGCGAGGCCGCAGACGCGTCGCTCTTCGGCGGGCTGTGCGCGAGCGGCTGGCACGTCTCCGCGCTGATGATGAAGCTGGTGAGCGACAGGCTGGCGGCGGACAGGATACCGCTCGTCGGCAGCGGCCGGGTCTCGTGGCTGGAATGGTACCGGCCGGCATTCGACGGCGATTGCCTGACCGCCCGGGTCGACATCACCGGCAAGTCCCTGCCGGAAGACGAAACCGATCACGGCCTCATCGAATGCGACATCACGGTGCAGAACCAGAACGAAAAGAAGGTCATGGCGTTATCGACATTCCTGCTGATTGCCTGCGGGGAGACTGTCGATGGCTAAAACATCTTTTCTACGGTCGCGCTGGTTCGAGGACATTCCTGTCGGGGAATTCCACGTCTTCGGCAGCCACACGTTCAGCGAACAGGAAATGATCGAATACGGCGAGCTCTATGCGCCGCAGGTCTACCACACCGACCCCGACGCCGCGCTGGACACGCGGTATCGCGGCCTGACCGCATCGAAGTGGCATGTCTGCGCCATCTGGATGCGCCTGATGGTGGAATATATGGAAAACTATGCCCGCGGCGTCGAAGATGGCCGGCGCAACGGCGCCGGGGTCCGGGTCGAGAACCTCGAACTCCTCGTCCCGGTCAAGGCCGGCCACACGCTGACGTTTTCCCATGAAATCATCGAGAAGCCCGAAAAGGTCATCCGCGACAAATGGGGCATCATCCGCAGCCGCAACGAAGCCTTCAACCACCGCGGCGAACTGGTGATGCGCTTCGTGATCGACATCCTGGCAGAACGCGCACCGAAATAGCGTTCGGACGCGGGGATGCGGGCGTGAACGAGTTTCGGACAGCGGCAATAGATAGATGCGAAACGCCCCGCTGATGCGATGTGAGGGTGGAGAAGTCAATTAGCAGAAGCAAACGGGGTAAAAGTCGAGATCGGCAAAAATGCCGATCCTTGACTTAAGTTCTTATTGGAGAAGAGGAAATTGGTGTCGAGAAGCGGCCTGAAATTTTTATTTTATAGTAACATGTCATTGGGCGATGGGAATTTTCTCGTCTGCATGTTTATTGTATTTATTCGAATTTGATTCCCACTTTTCTGAGGTTGCTTAAAATATGGGATCGCAGGTCAGGCGCGGATCGGTCTCGCAGTCTTGTAAAGATTGGAAGCCCCTTAGGCGTTAACCTAGATTAGACTTTTCCCAAAGGAGATTTGGCGACTTACCCGTCAAGACTGAAAGCGCCGCGCAAACTGCAGTCATGCCAAGATACGGCGGAACCGCGTCGCCAATCCACTTGGCCAAGGCCTTTCGTGAAGTTTCCGCTTCGCTGTCCATGAAACCATAGCCGTCTGGGAAGCACTGGATACGTGCAGCCTCGTGCGGCGTTATGAGACGGCGCTGTGTAGGGTGGATGAACCGTCCTTGGCCAGGCGTTCCGATCCCCGTCGTTATCGTTGGCGCTGGTCGATCTGGGTGCATTCGGCCATAAACAGAGGTGTAAGTGGTCCCATCCTTGTGGCAGTCAGGTCGCTCGCTGTTCGGAAGGTCGTAAAGGCCCTCATCGAAAAGGTATTCGATACGCCGGATGTTTTCAGGGCCTTGGACAGGAGAAGTGTCAAAAACGGTGTTGCCGCCGCAATCTTCAAGATCGGCGATTGCCCACAGAACGTCCAAGGGACCTCGATTTCCAAAGTATGTCTCGGTTCGGTCAGTAGAAAGAGGGCTCAGGGCGTCATCCAAGTTTTTCTGATTGCCATTTTTGACCGCAATCA
>Ga0255771_1005309_pt1 | contig 11284 bp, 7 predicted proteins | sample 011ome_19_FD_179969 | JGI IMG/M metagenome (GOLD analysis project Ga0255771, IMG submission 179969) | Coastal salt marsh microbial communities from the Groves Creek Marsh, Skidaway Island, Georgia - 011510BT metaG (version 2) | ecosystem: Environmental > Aquatic > Marine > Intertidal zone > Salt...
ACGACGTTGGAATAGTTCTCCACGTCGAACGGGATTCGCGAGCCCGGCGAACAGGCGAGGGAAAGGACGACTTTCGGAACCGCGTCACCTTCTCCCCCGAGTTTAGGAGAAGACACGAAAAGACCACGATCGCTGTTGCCGCGAAATAACGCGTTACCTAAAAACGCGCTGGAGTTGTTGTTCGCGAGCAGCGAGTGCGTAAAAGCCGGGTGCGCGTATCCAACCGTCGCGAGGATGGCGAGAAACAGCAACGCTGCGAACGACGATTTTTTCCCGAAGGATGATTTCTTCTCATCTCTCGTCTTCTCCAGCAAAGGCGTCGTCTCGAGTCGCCCGCATGATTTCTCCGCAAAAACCATCGTCACGGAACGATGCAGTTCGTCACGACGACGGGAGTTTTCAAGAAGTTCTGAAAGTGTGTGTGTGAGTGTGTGTGCGCGTTAACTCAGAACCAAGCAAGAAAGGAAATTATAACCAATTTTCTTTTTAGTGTTGGCTTTTTCCTCCGCGTCTTACTTTTTAGGGTTTCAGAAGCCGGAAAACTCTTTTCCCCACGTGGGGAAAAAAACGCATTCTTTTCACACATGCGCGCAAAAAAGAAGAGATACCACAACACACAATAAAACGATGACGACGACGACGACGGAAAATAACGCGAGCGAAGAAGAGCGTCCTCCGCCTCCTTTTCCACCTTCCGAGAAGTGGACGATTGGAGAACCGAACACGCCGTACGAGCTCAACACGGACAACACGGCGAAAGATCCGGTAGCGTTTCGAGACGCGCTTTTACGAGACGAGGAGAAACGCCCGGAGATTGAAAAAGAGAAAGACTTGGCGGTGCATCTGTTGGGCGAAGACGTGGGCAAGTTTCAAGAGTGCTTGAAGGATTTCATCGGCAAGGTATCGTCGTCATCATCAGCAGCAGCAGCATCAGCAAATGTTGTTTTGTTTTGTTTTGTTTTGTTTTGCGTCGTCGTCGTCGTCGTCTTCGTTGCGGCCCGCGTTTGTGAACTTTTTCTTAAAATCGTTCCAACGATGATTTTCGAAACGCGCGAGATCTACAAGTTTTTCCCACCAAAGCGCCTCTCGTATTCTTCTCTCCTTTTCGCTCGAATTTAATCATCCTTTCATCAGTAATAACGATGCCTTCTCCTTCCGAAACAGATTAAACGTCAACAAGAAAACGACGAAGCTTTCGACATGCAATCCTCAGATTTGATGCGCGCGCGATGCACCGTCCCTCGAGATCCAACCGTCCTTTACGAAGGCATGCGAAGAGCCGGGTTACAATACGGTCCGTCGTTCCGTTTATTGTCGCAAGTCTGGATTCCAGAGAGAACGCATCTCGAGCAGTGTCGCGCGGTGGATGAGGAGAACGCCGATCCGGTACGAACGGCTGGAAACATTGAGATCGCCGAGCCCGGACATTAAAGACGCGCGCGCGCGGGCGCCAAAGAGAGAGAGAGACAGAGTCACATACCGTTATGTTAAAATATATTTTACACGAGAACCCGAATAAAAAACCGCACGTTAAATATCACGACACGCACGCATCACGAATACGTAGTTTTAAAACAAACACGAACGGAGCGAAAAAAGAGAGAGCATATATGATTTACTTTTTTCTCTTCTCTCTTCTTTTCGCGTCGTCGTCGTCGTCGTCGTCGTCGTCGTCGTCGATGACGACGCACGAGGGAAAAGAGGGTGGAATTTTCGTTCCGATGCCACCGCCGATACCGGAAGACTTTGACGGCGACGTGTACGTACACACTGAGAAATACGAATATACGCATCATTTCGACGACGAGAACGATGACATCAGCATCAAATCGGCTTCCGGGAACGGAGGACGACGACGAAGAGTAGAAACAGAAGAAGAAGAAGAAGAAGATGATGATGAACAAAGAAGTAAAATCCCGCTTTTGAATTCTGCTTTTTATTCAAAACAACAAAAAAGAAAGCGAGAAGAAAAAGAAAAGATGACATTCAAGGCTTTGAAAAACGCGCGAGAAGCGCTCGAGAGAGCGAAGAATGGTAAAACGAGCGAATTAGAGAGGAATTTAGAGACGTTGGGTAGGTATTTGGAGGATATGGAGAGTGTTTTATCTGGCAAGGGCGACGACGATGGAAGCATAGTAGTGGCGGATTTGACAAAGAAGAAAGAAGACTATATCGACGTCAAAAATAACGGCGGCGGTGGTAGACATTCCTCCCATCTATCTCGGAAAAGTTATAGCACTGATGATAATAAGTATCAACGACGAAATGATGACGAAAACGGGAAGCGATTGTTGAGATTGGCGTCGGTGCAGAAATTTCCGCATCCGATAACGTCGGTAAGATTTACCAGGCACCGAGAGCGCGATTTGAGGATGGAGATCTATGATACTAAAGGTGATAGAGACGATGAAACCGTGCAAACAGGTATTAAAACGACAATGAAAGTTATGCCTGGAGTGGACGATGTCGTGCCAAAGATTGTGCTGGTTGCAGACGAGAAAGGTACGCTGTTCGCGCTGGACGTGAAATCTGGTGAAATTTTATGTAAGCACGACGTCGAAAAGAGTGGCAGAAATGCCATCACAACGATCGAATCTTATGCAGTTGCACAGAACGATAGTAATGGTGGTAGTAGTAGCAGTAGTAGCAATAGTGCTGGTAGTAGTAAAGGTAAAAGTAGTGAAAAAGCGGTCGATACGAGAATCGTCGTGGGACGTGCCGATGGATCGGTAACCTTTTTTACGATGAGCTTAGACGGTGGCGATGAAAGTAATGACGGTAGCCCCGCGTCTTTGAGACATTGTGGAACGTTCACTCCAACGACGACGATGGCGACAATGGAAACTGGAAGCAGTAGAAGCAAGAAGCAAAGCTTCACTTCTGAAGCGTTATCGCAAAGACACGAAGAAGAAAAACAAGGTAGAGATGTCGCCGTAGTTGCCTCATACGTTGCGATGCTTCACAACGGCGAACGACGAGTCATTGTCGCGAACGGTAAAGGTATGATTACGATTTTAAAAGAAGACAAGGACACCAGCGCCATCAATAACAATGCGAAGGTGATTCTGAGCGAAGAGTCAACGTTTACCTCGGAACAAACGAATATACGAGGTAGAATTGTGTCTTTTCAATCCGTGATGCCCTCGAAGGCGAAACGCAAGAGACTGCGACAACAAAAACAACATCGAGAAAAAACGGATATTATGGCGATAACCTCTCGCGGTGAAATTCTTATCCTTTCTTTATCGCTATCATCGGATCTTTCAAGCTTCGAAGTCGTTCCTTGTACCGCTCCTGGCGGTCACGTGCGAACAGCTTTTGATGCGGTCAGTGACGGAGATTTTGAGCCAACGAGTTTGAAGAATTCCGCGCATGTCGTACTCGATGCATCGCAGCTGGCGTATTTAAAAGTCACCGGACGAGAAAACCTTGATAAAGAGGAAGAAGACAGAACAACCCCTCACTACTCGTGTTTGCTTTCGAGCGCGCGCCCTTTGAAATTTGGTCTTTCGCTGCTTTCCTCTTCCTCTTCTTCCTCGCCCGAGGATAAAGAAGCGGAGAATTTGACTACGATCAAAGTTATTTCGCTCCGTGATGGAGTCACCGTCTTATCAACGTCTCCTTCATCCTTCTCTCCATCGTCGCCGTCGTCGTCTACTCTGTTTAATGGCATACGCGCGTACGAAACGAACACAGATTTTAAAACCAGAGGCGGTGATGAGGCAACGTACTTCGCAAAAGACGGCGTCAAATTTTCATGGCGCGACGTTTTATACGACATCACGAAAGGCGAAGAGGATGGCGAACAACTGGATAATATTGAAAATGCCAACGCGAATGCCGCAATCATCGCCGCCACTGGCGATGGTCGTCGAACCATCGCGTTAGCCCTTCCATCGCACCCGTCTGTGTTAATTTTCTATCGCTGGCAAGGCGGCATGTCTGAACTCGAGAGAAACAGAGCCCTGATGCGTCAACAACACCACAAAAACGCGTATTCGGCCAGCGATACTGTTTTCAACGCATTCACGCGCGTGCTAGAGTCCAAAATAACCCCGGCTGTTCTCGTCGGACTCGTTTCTTATTATACATTTTTCGTGAAGAACAAAGACGCCGCAGTGAGAATCAACGAAAGGGCTCGAATAGATTACGCAAAGCTGATGCACACAGCGCGGCAGCAGCAGCTTCAAAACGGGGATCCTCCTCAGTTCAAACGAGATTCGAGGAAATTGTATCGAGAATTTGATCCAAAAAAGTTCAGGAGAGAGGTCTTGGTCCCGATAGAAAAGATGAAGATGACGAGTAAAAGTAAGACAACTGTCGTGAAAGACGAGGCACCTGCTGGTGCATGAAGTGTAGCATTTCATCATGTCGTTAATTGTAATAGTACGATGGCATGTAGGACTCAGATGCAAACATCAAGAGCTTTTTAACATATTACAATTGATCTTGCTGTGCATTTTCTTAGTTCGACGACGCCTTTTGTTTCTCTCTTTCCTCTCTCGCTTCGATGATGGCTTGCGCTCTCGCCCGTCTCGTCGCCGCAGCCGCTCTCGGATCCTCCACGTTGATCGTACTCTTCTTCCACTGTTCGTTCAACTTCAACTGTCGCACGAATTCTGCCACCATCGCGTCGTCTAAAACTCCTTTTTCCGCTGCCGCGACGAACGCGTTGATTTGAACCAAAGTCAAAATGTTCACGTCCAACTCGCGTTCGCGCATAAACTCGACCCACCCGCCTTGTTCTAAGATTTCAATCTGTTTCGCCTGCTTTTGTTTCGTCAACTGTGTGTGTGTATTTTTATTTCAATTCGCGGCAAAGTAAGGAGAGATTCGTTTACGTGCGTTGTGTTAGTATCAGTCAACTAATATAAGACGGGAGCGTGAGAGAAAGAAAGAAACAAACGACGACGACGACGATGAAAGAAGAAAAGAAAAGTCCGAGTACACGCGAAAGAAATTCTCTCTCTCTCTCTCACCTGACTGAAAATCAGATACGGCAACGCGATCGGCGCGACCGTGTACAACAAAATCGACGTCACGTCCCCGGTTCTAAAGTTCCAAAACCCGATCAAAAATTGTTTCAACTCCTCCGCGTCCGGGCCGGCGGCGAAGGCGTTCTCGGCGAAGAGCGTCGCGGAAACGAACGCAGACGCGGTTAACATTTCCGGAAGCTTTCGCAAAGTGTTGTTGTTGTTGTTGTTGTTGGAGATCGACGAATTCTTCTTTGCAAAATCGTTTCGTTTTTGCTGCTCGCAGAGGAGATGAGCGACTGCTGTATTTCTCCTCGAACGAGACGATCTTCTGAGAGAGACGACGGACGTCGCCGCCGCCGCCGCCGTCGTCGTCGTCGCGACTTGTGATCTGCACGCCAGCATGTTTTTGTTTTGTGACTTGTGCGAGAAAAAAAATATCCAATTTTGGATAAAGAGATTCTTTAGGGTTTCATGGTTTGTTTTTAAGCACCACCACCCTTCAAAAACGACCCCTCCCAGAGTTTCTCTCTCTCTACTCCTCGCACGTCAACTACCGCGAAGAGGAAGAAGAAGAAGAAGAAGAAGAAGTACCTCTCGTTGTTTATTGTTTGTTGTTGTTTTGTTTACTCACAACCCACAAAAACTCCTCCGCATTCTTGTTTTTATTAGGTATAGGGGGCGATAGAAAAAAGAAAAGAAAAGAAAAGAAAAGAGAAGAGAAATGGAAGTCGTTGTTTCTGCGCGCTGTGTGCGCGCGTCGTCGTCGTCGTCGTCGTCGTCGTCGTCGTCGGGCGCCCACGCGTCGACGAAGAGCAGTCGTCACTGCGTGCGTTTCCGTTTAAATAACCGTAATAACAACGATTCGAGCGTCAGTGGTATTGGCATTTTTATTCACCGACGAGGACAACCACTCGCGAGGACGAGGACGACGCTCAAAAGACAAAAAGCGAAAACTTCAGACGAGGACGAGGGAGAGAAAGAAGAAGAAAAAGAAGAAAAAGAAGAAAAAGAAAATAGAAAAGACGAAAAGAACGCGCGGATGATGCAACTCTCTTCGTCCAAAGGAACGAGCAACACGCACGGAAAAACGAACGCGGTTTCTGTGAACGAGAACGTGAAATTCCATGCGAGGATGTTCGTGCCGTTTCCGTTATCCTGGGGATCGGTAAAACTCGACCCGTCCGATCCGTATTACGACGCGAACAGGAGTAAAAATTTCTCGCACACGGCGACGCCGAAAGTTGTGTTCAGCTCGTTTGCATTGGCGGTGGTCGTATTCAACGTCCCGCTCGTAGCGCAAGTTTTAGCTAAAGTGAACCCTTTGTTCGATGGGTTTTTGAACGCCTTATCGTACGGGTTCAACGTCCCGATTTTCATCAAATGTTCGACGGCGATTTTTAAGATTTGCGTGTTGTGTGTTGTCGTGAGCAAGTTGATTTTGAAGAAACGCTTGCCGTTGGAAACGCCAGTGGTGGTGAGTAAGTTGGCGTTCAATGTTTTATTGCCTTGTTATTTGTGCACGAGAGTTGCGGGGACGCTGACGAAGACGCCTTTGAACCAATCTTTGATGGTATTGCCGTTTGGAGCGTTGTCGCAAGTCATCGCCGGAACGATTTGTGGGGTGCTGTTGACCAAATTAGTCGTAACGATGGCTTCATTAAAGAAAAAGCGCGGTGGAAGCAGTAGTAATGACACTATCGAGATCGAGTGTAAAGACGACGTGATGCCACGCTTAGGCTTAGCAGCGTGCGCATTTGGGAACACATTCACGCTACCACTGGTGTTCTTAACGGAGGTTTTAGGCGCGGCTAACGCAGACGTCATCGCGGGGTACATCGCACTATATTTAGTCGGCTGGACGCCGTTATTGTGGACGGTTGGGTTTTTAATTATCGCTGGTCCAGCCACGAGCGATGCCATCTTGGAAGAGAAGAACCCGGTGAAGAGATTTGGCTTGCAAATTCAAGAAACCGGGAAGCGAATCGTAAACGAACTAGCCAACCCGCCGTTTTTAGCGATGGTTTTGGGGGTTATCATCGGTACCAACGCGCCTTTGAGAGAGTTTTTAGTGCCTGGGGCGAAGGCGTTAGCCGTTTCTGCTTCTTCGGGAAATGTAGCTACCGCCCCTCTTGAATTCTCCTTCATTGCAGGCGTCGCAAAGGCTATTTACGAGCTCGCCGTCAATATTGGCGCCGCTGCGTTACCGATGCAAATGCTCGTCTTAGCTGCCTCGCTTGTGAAAGTGAAGAAAGAAGATTTAATCGAGCAAGAAGTCATCAACGACGCCGCAGACGACGACATTTTCCGAGCAAACGCGTCTTTGGCCAAAGACGACGCCTCGTGGATTACTGGGAAAACGAAAGCTTCTTTCCTCATCGAAAAAGCGACTGAAATAGTCAACAACATTCGAAAAGGTTTAGTCATGGATGCACCAGACTTCAAAGCCTTGTGCGTTGCCTGCGTCACGCGCTTTGTCGTCCTTCCCATCGTCTGCGTCTCTGGCTTCCTTGCGTTGAAAAATTTCTTCCCGCATTTGATTCCAAACGACAAAATTGCCCAAATGGTCTTACTCACCATGTCGTGCATGCCCGCGGCGCAAAATTTGGTAGTCTTGGCGCAATTAAGAGATGAGACGAGAGTGTTTGCTCCGCAGTTGGCCGGGTTGATGTTGCGACAGTACATCTTTGGCATTTTGCCGTGTACTTTGTGGATCACCGCGTTTACCAGACTGGTGATTTAACGCGTACGCAAGTGTCTTATTTTTGGAAGACAGAGAGAGAGAGAGAGAGAGAGAGTTGCTTTCGTTGCACCGTTACTGTTATGTATTTCATGTACCTTTAATCACCTACTAGTTTGATCCGGATGACAGGTTGAGTCCTTGACAAAAGTTGTCATGCTCGATATGTCTATAAGACAGCATAAATACCTCGAATATCTGCATTTGTTTACCAACCTGCGAGAAAAAAGAAGAGAGAAGGAGAGATCGGGAAGAAGTAAGCCTCTATCACTATTTTTATTACTACTGACGTAATAGTAACTGCGAAATGTCTCTCTGGACGCTTCTCCAATCGATCTTGCTCGTCGCCAACGCTTTAGCTATTCTCAACGAGGAACGGTTTTTGGAACCGAAGAATTTAAGCCAATCCGCAATCACGAGCGGATACGTTTCCAGCCACGGGTTTAAGGGCCAGTTGATTGGTCTGATATACGCGGCGAGTTATTTACGAAGTGCGCTTTGTTTCTTTGTATATTTCTTTGTTTATTTCTTTGTTTTTCTCCCGTCTCGTTCGCTTGTGCTGACGCTCTCTTCTTATTTTCTCTTTCGCTTGTATTACTCTTTACAGTGCCTCTCCTCGCCGCCAACGCCGTGGTGATTTTCGTCAAAGTCTTGTTTGGTTAAGGGTAGCTAGTAAATGAATGAATGAATAAATGAATGAGAGAGAGAGAGAGAGAGATGCTGAAAGCTCTACGATTGAAAAATCATGTATTATTATTATTATTATCATTATTCACTGTGTTGAGTAGTGCGTATGCCCAAATGTATTGCGTGTGATTACACTGCTATTTTTTCGAAGCATCTTATTTCGCGCTCATAGCAACATCGACGGGAATCGGTTCGTTTGGGACCCCGATAGTGCAGCCGGGTCTCGGCCCGTACGTTTTCCAAAACGCCGCGGACAACTTGGCGCCGTTTTCTTTCAACCAACTTTCCGGCATCGGCGTTCCAGTCGGCTGCGCGGAGCAGTACGGTCGACTTCCCGGTTTCGCTAGGTATTGTTGATGGTAGTCTTCTGCGAAGTAATAGGGCAAGTTGAAATCCTCCGGGATTTCGCTGGTGATTTCACCTCTGCTCGACCCGAGCGCTTCTTGGTACGCTTTCTTCGCGGATAAAGTCATATCGTATTGCTCTTTATCTTTACAGTAGACACCAGACCTATACTGCGTGCCTGCATCGTTACCTTGTCGCATGCCCTGCGTCGGGTCGTGGTTGGTGAAATACATGGCCAACAAGTCGGCGAAGGAAATAACCGTTGGGTCGTAGGCAACTTGCACTGCTTCCGTGTGCCCAGTCGCACCAGAGCACACTTCCTCGTACGTCGGATTCTTCGTGTACCCGCCGACGTACCCAACCGAGGTGGAATACACGCCCGGTAATCTCCAAAACATCTTCTCGGTGCCCCAGAAACACCCGGTGGCAAAGACGCACGTTTTCACGTTCGAAGGGAACGATTTGATTGAGTTTCCTCTCTGTGTTGTGCATCGAGTATTGATAAATAAACAGATGATGTAAGAGTCAGTTAGTATAAACGCTCATTCGCACGTGCAAAGATGAGAAGTCATGATAAAAGATGTAGTCGGTCCGACATTGAAAATAAATTCGCCTCACGCCCTCACGCGTATGTTTTTTGTTGTTCTTGAACACAAGGAAAAATCCTACGTCATCCACGTACCAAAACGTAATGCTCTTCCGTCACTCGCATCTCAGAGTCTCTCCCTTTAATCGCGTCTTCTTTCGCGACCATTTGTCCTTTAAGCGGTCGACCACCGGACGCTGCTCCGCCACCAATCATGGCCATTAATTTTTGCATGAGTTCGTCTTCGTCCGCACCGGCTTTGGTCACCAGCGACGAAGATTTTCTTCCCGACGATGGTGACAACGACGACTTTTGTGAATTCTTCTTGCACGAATAAGACGAAAACGTGATGGATTGAAACTGTCTGGAGATGAGAAACGAGGAGGAGGATTTCGTCAGCGAGTATTGCATGTTACGGATGATGCGTCTGTGTTCTGGTGTGCGCGCGTGGGTCCGTGCTATTCTCTTTTTATCGCGACGACACGGAGTGGAGGAAAAGAACACCATCACAGAGAACAAAAAAAGCAAAGAACTAAAAAGAGGTAAAGCCGAAACAGAGCGCGGGAAAATCTGAAAATTTTAGTTTCTTCCAATACTATGGTGGTATAACTAGTACTACTTACTAGTACTAGTGTGTGCTACAACGTTATATCTATTTTATAAAATGGCGCCGTACGAGTGATGATGCATTTTTTCCGGCAAATTTTCAATGCCACGTAACATGCTGTCGCCTTCGCTCATATCCTTGGCTTCAGAGATGCGAAGTTTTCGCGCCAACCTGACGGTGTACAGGGAAAGCGTCGCGATGACAACTGCAACAAATATCGTCGGCGTTGAAACGAACCACGGAGAGGAAGCAAAAACTTTCGTCTCCGCTTCTCCAAGACTAGGTTCGAGTGCCGACGATTTTTTGTGTGTTGTGGTAAGTTGTTGTGTATGTGTTTTGAGAGTCGAAGCAGTCAACTCGTGCTTCTTTTCTGTCTTTGCCGATGCCTTGCCCGTGTCTGCTCTGGCGGCGCTACTCATCATGCCTTCACGGTTGCCCAGGTTGCTGCAACCTATCGTGGTAGAAAACGTTTGTTTTCGAGCGGTATTACCTCCGGCGTCCATTATTTTTGGACCAGTCTCGGCGGCATTGACCGTAACTTCGTACATTCCCCCTTTCGCATTTTGCGGGAACTCCACAACGAGAGAGCCTTTTTCCATCAAGCAGACAAACGAAAAATCTTTGAAAACATGCTTGACCGCGATATCCCCACCTTCAATCGTATCGCCTGCACACGTCTCAACTAGTTTGATTTCATATGTCATGCGTTCCGTGCTGAGTTGCGGGCAAACTATTGGTTCTGAGTAATCAATTCTAAATGCATGATCCAATGTCGACGTTTCTGTCGCAACTGGCGCAACAACATCAACCACGAGGTGCAGGTTCTCTACCGTTTCGGACCCTTTTACTTCCATTGGCGCGAACGAGTCATAGCCAGAGCAGAACGCCTTCGCTCTTATCTCATACTCGCCGTCTTTCAGTCCGTTTAAGAAGTATTGACGTTCGATGTTCCACTTGAAAGAACATCCTTGCCCACGCGCAGACTCGCAGTGGACGTCTACATCTTCGATATCGTTTTTCCAAATGTTTTTCTCCTCTCCGACCATTTCCCACGCGTTTATCCATTCGCCTTTGCCCAAAGTTCTCCATTGGATTCTCACGAATTCCAAGTTAGGATGAACCAAATGATTCGTTTTCTTCGTATCACCTTCTTTGTAATCTTTGGACCACAAATTGAGAGGATCTGGATTCAACAGCGTCATATTGATGTAGGGACCTGTGGTTTTGCTCGCGGTGTAGTGTAAGAATCTGTTGTATGTGGTGACATCCCAATCAACCTTTGTGCATTCGCGCTCCCACTTGAAATTACCTAGGAACGCATCGTTGGAAGCCAACGGGTCGCGGTA
>Ga0255771_1005321_pt1 | contig 11257 bp, 5 predicted proteins | sample 011ome_19_FD_179969 | JGI IMG/M metagenome (GOLD analysis project Ga0255771, IMG submission 179969) | Coastal salt marsh microbial communities from the Groves Creek Marsh, Skidaway Island, Georgia - 011510BT metaG (version 2) | ecosystem: Environmental > Aquatic > Marine > Intertidal zone > Salt...
GGTCAAGGCAACGACACGATTGACACATCAGGCAGCTTCCTGCCGTTGATCGATGAAGCCGATTCTTTCCCAGACAACGACCGCGACTCTGTTGATGCGGGCGCTGGCGATGATGTGATCACCACGGGTGACGACGACGACACGATCTTTGGTGGTGCTGGCGACGACACGATCGACGCGGGCATTGACGATGACCTTGTCGATGGTGGTGCTGGCAATGATAGTATCCTCGGCGGGCAGGGCAACGACACCATCACAGGTGGTGACGGTGCGGATGCTGTGCGCGGCCAAGACGGTGACGATGTGATCGACACATCTGGTGGCACGCCGCTGACTGACGATGTAGACCCTGACCCTGAAGATGACCGTGACTTTGTCAACGGTGGTGCTGGCAATGACACGATCACCACGGGTGACGACGACGACACGATCTTTGGTGGCGACGGCGACGACCTGATCGACGCGGGAATTGACGACGATGTTGTCGACAGCGGCGCTGGCAACGATACGATTATTGCTGGAGCAGGAAACGACAGTGTCTTCGCAGATGTAGGTGAAGACAGTATCGACGGCGGCGCAGGCGACGACACGATCGAAGCAGGCGGCGGCGATGATATCGTTATCGGTGGCGACGGCTGTGATGTGGTGGACGCGGGAGCTGGCAACGACTTCATCGACACATCAGGTCCGAACCCGATCCTTGATGCGAGCGATCCGAACCCGCTTGACGACTGTGACTCGGTTGTCGGTGGGGCTGGCAACGACACGATCATCACAGGCGACGACGCCGACACGATCCTCGGCGACGCGGGTGACGATGTGATCGATGCGGGCATCGACGATGACAGCATCATCGGTGGCACGGGTAACGACAGCATCATTGGCGGCGAAGGCGACGACACCGCGATTGGCGCACTCGGAAATGATACGATCGAAGGCAATGAAGGTGACGACTCGCTTGACGGGGTTGTTGGCGACGATGTCCTCGATGGTGGAGACGGCAATGACACGCTTCTGGGCGGCCAGGGCAATGACATTGTCATCGGCGGCCTCGGCAACGACATTATTGAAGGTGCTCTGGGCAACGATATTTTGATCGGGTCGGACGCTGCTTTGACAGAAGAGGATGATGCGACTGATCCGGATCCCGATAATGATCGTGATTTGATCTCTGGTGGCGCTGGCGATGACCTGATCCTTGGCGGTGACGATGATGACACGCTGTCTGGCGGCTCCGGCAACGATCTTGTCGATGGCGGCGTTGACGACGACCTCGTGACTGGCGGTGCCGGCGATGATGGTCTGCTTGGCGGCAGCGGCGATGACACGCTCAATGGCGAAGAGGGCAATGATCTCGTTTACGGCGAAGAGGGCAATGATCTTGTCTTCGGTGGCTTCGGCGACGATGTCGTTGATGGTGGCCTCGGCGATGACACGATCGAGGGCAATGCTGGTAACGACTATGTACTTGGCGAAGAAGGCAATGATGTCGTTTCGGGCGGCGACGGAGATGACTTTGTCGACGGCAACATCGGCGACGACACAGTCTCCGGCGGTGCTGGCAATGACACGGTGTTTGGCGAAGAGGGTGACGATGTTCTCGACGGCGGCGAGGGAGACGATCTCATTGATGGCGGTGTCGGCAACGATACCATGTCAGGCGGCGATGATCGCGATACCTTTATCGAAGTCGGTCCAGGCGATGTCATCGACGGCAACGAAGGCGGTGACGACTTCGATACGATCGTAATCTCCGGTCCAGCGATCATTGAATATGATCCAACCGATCCTGAAGCCGGAACGATCATCTTCTTGGAGCCTGGGAGTGAAACGCCAGTCGGAACGGCTACCTTTACAAACATCGAGAATATCGAGTTTGTCGAAAACATCAGCAATCCGGTCAATGAAGACCCAACCGAGGATGGTGAAGACGACCTTAACGATCCCGAGGATATTGTGATTGTTGGCCCGGGCGTTCCACCTGCTCCCGTTCCAACATCCGGCGATGGCGTGGTTGATGGCACAGGCGGTGATGACAGAATCGAAGCGGGGTATACCGACGTCGATGGTGACATGATCGACGGCAACGATGCGATCTTGCCATCAGAATTCGGCGATGACGATATCATCCATGCTGGCGACGGGAACGACACCATTGCAGCTGGCGCTGGAAACGATGAAGCGTTTGGTGGCGACGGCAATGATGTTGTCGATGGCAACGAAGGCGACGATATCGTGCGCGGTGAAGAGGGTGATGACACTCTCTCCGGTAACGCGGGCGATGATGAAGTCGATGGCGGCGCCGGCAATGACGTGCTCTTTGGTAACGAAGGCAACGATACGATCGAAGGCCGTGATGGCGATGATGTTCTGTTCGGTGGTCTTGGTGATGACTTCCTGACTGGCGACGATGGCAATGATACGTTGTCGGCCGGTGCAGGCGAAGACATTGTCGTTGGTGGCGCGGGCGACGACCTTGTCGATGCGGGTTCCGATGATGATGCCGATATCATCTACACAGGCGACGATCGTGATACGATACTGGGTGTCGGAGCTGGCGATACGGTGCGCGGCGGTGAAGGCGGCGATGATTTCGACACGCTTGATCTGCGCGGCAACGGCCCCCTCCAAGTGGTCTACACGAATGATGATCCGACAACGGAATCGGGCGTCGTCAACTACTTTGACACCGATGGAAACATCACGGGGACAACAAGCTTCTTCGAGATCGAAAACGTCGTGCCTTGCTTTACGCCCGGCACAGCGATTGCGACACCGCGGGGCGAGCGCCTTGTGGAAGACCTCCAAGTCGGTGACAAGATCATCACGCGGGACAACGGCATTCAGGAAATCCGTTGGATGGGACAGAAGACGCTTTCGGGGCATGAGCTTGCTCGCTCGCCCAACCTGCGCCCGATCCTCATCCAGAAGGGCGCTCTTGGTAACAACCTGCCAGAGCATGACATTCTTGTCAGCCCGCAGCACCGTATCTTGATCAATAACGAGCGCACCTCGCTTTACTTTGAGGAGACAGAAGTGCTCGCAGCTGCCAAGCACCTCACCGAGCTCAAAGGGGTCGATGAAGTGGGGACGCTGGGTGTCACCTATGTGCACTTTATGTTCGACAACCACGAGGTTGTTCTGAGCAACGGGGCATGGACCGAGAGCTTCCAACCTGGTCAGTCGGTGATCGACGGGCTGGGAACAGAGCAACGCGACGAAATCTTCCAGCTCTTCCCAGAGCTGAAGACAGAAGAGGGTATCAAAGACTACACCGCCGCCCGCCGCGCTCTGAAGAAGCACGAAGCCAAACTGCTGGTTCGGTAACGAGTATCGCCGCGCGCTTTGCCTGACAGGGCGCGCGGCACTTTTTTAACATTTTGGAATATGCAGCTGCGCCCCAGACGATCGGGGTGCTGGGGAGGGCGTGCTTTGTGCGCCCTCCCTGTTTTTATGTGCTGTCTGTGGCCTATCGGGAGCTTTGCCTTGGATTAACCAATAAGGCGAAATTTGCCTAAATTTTGTAACCAATTCCGCAGTCTTGCCGCAATCGCGCCGCAAGCGGGCGCTACCGTGACCGCGACGCAGTGAGCAGAGGGACGCAGCCTAGAGATGAGCGGATATTTCGAAAACTTCTATCCGGCCTATGGCGATGGTTCTTTACAACAGGACATTGCAGAGCTGGACGTTTTTCGTCCCAGTTATGTGCGCGGTGGGCTTGGGGCAGACTACCTCTTGGGCGGAGCAGCGCGTGCGAATGTGCGGGCTGTAGACTTATCAGAACTAGCTGTGCCTGTGGCGCTTGAATTTACGGGCGTTGGCGCGGGGTCTATCAGTGACGGGATAGACACCATTGTATTTCAGGGCATTGAAGAGATCATTCTTCCGCGCTGGATTTTTGCCGCCATGCCTCCCAGTCTTCGGGCGTGTTCAGATCATGGCGTGCGACTGAGTGTGGCAGAGCATATAGCCGCACCAGAGACGCATATTGCTGCAGAATAGGTGCCGCGCCAGTGTCGCCTGTAAGGCTTTGAAATTCTGCTAAAATATTTGACGGGAAGATCACTGGGTGGCCTGCTTCCCCCTGTGATGTGGTGGCGCGCAGGATTTCGCCTGCGCGCAGACCGCGAAAGGCTTGCCACATCTCGGGTAAATGCGCGGCGAGATCTGGCATGTCAGCAGGCAAGACCATAAGTGCATCCGCATCGACGGCTGTTGCAGCCACGCGCAGGGAGGCGGACATGCCTGCCGCGTGTTCTGGGACAAACATGATATCAACATGCAGCCCCGCGAGAGATTTGACGCGCGGATGATCAGCGTTGGGCAGGGTGACGATCACTTGATCTGCGCTTTTGAGGGCCGCTTTTGCCATATGAGAAAGGCAAGGAATGCCGTTTACGTCTTCCAAGAGTTTGTCGCGCCCCCTCATGCGAGAGGAGGCGCCAGCCGCGGGGATAAGGACCGCGCGGCGTATCATCAGCCGCGCATCCTAGCGCCGTCAGCGTCAAAGAGTGCTGTGGTGATAAGGCGGGCTTTGCACATCTTGCCCAAGATCTCGATTTCGACTTCCAGACCGTCATGAGCTTGATCAAGGGGCACAAAACCCTGCGCAATCGACTTGCCGGCATGGTGAGAATAGCCACCTGATGTGCAAAAGCCGACAACCTCGCCGCCCAGCCAGATCGGCTCATAGGCGTTGACATCGGCATCGTCGGCGTCAACTTCGAAGGCGCAAAGCTTGCGCGCGGGGCCAGCCTCCCGCTCGGCTTCGGCGGCTGCTCGGCCAATAAAATCGGCGTTTTTCTTGAAGCTGATGAAGCGGTCCAGCCCTGTTTCGGCGGCGGTATAGTCGGGAGAGAACTCGCTGAGCCATGAACCGAAGAACTTATCAAGGCGTAGCGACATCATTGCGCGCATCCCGAAGGGCAACATGCCGTGATCTTGGCCTGCCTCCCAAAGCTTGCGCCAGAGCGCGCGTTGGGCCATCGGGTCACAGTAGATTTCATAACCCAGATCGCCCGTGTAGCTCACGCGCTGGACCACACAATCGACCATGCCGACTGTCATGTGGCGCACATCCATGAACTTCATGGTCGACACATCAGAGCGTGTGCAGGCGGCGAGCACCTCGCGCGCTTTTGGCCCTGCGATCTGGAAGCCCGTGAGCTTGTCTGAGACGTTTTCAACTGTGACGCCTTCCATCTCGTTCTGTTCAAACCAGCGCATGTGGTAGGCTTGGCTGCCATAGCTTGCCGTGAGCTGGAAGGCTTCCTCGCCAAGGCAGGAAATGGTGAAATCTCCGATCAGGCGGCCTTTGTGGCTGAGCATGGGCGTGAGCGAGAGGCGGCCGATTTGTGGGACACGGCCTGCCATAACGCGGTCAAGCCATGCACGGGCATTGGGCCCTGTCACAAGGTATTTGCCAAAGTTATGCGTTTCATTGATACCAACGGCTTCGCGCACCGCTTTGACTTCGCGCGCGGTGGCCTTAAAGGCGTTGGACCGGCGGAAGCTTGGCGTCTCAAAGCGCGGCTCATCGCCTTGGGCGAAGTAATTGACCACTTCGAGGCCAAACTGCTGGCCCCAGACTGCGCCCATTTCGTCAAAGACGTCATACATAGGCGTTTGGCGGAAGGGGCGCGCGGCGGGGAGCTCTTCGTTCGGATAGCTGACGGAAAAGCGCTTTTGGTAGTTCTCGATGACTTTGGGCAGGGTGTAGCCCGGTGTGATCCAGTCCCCAAAGCGAGCGACATCCATTGCCATGGTGTCGCGTTCGCATTCGCCCTCAACCATCCACTGCGCGAGCATGAGGCCGACGCCGCCGCCCTGAGAAAAGCCGGCCATGACGCCGCAGGCAGACCAATAGTTGCGCATACCGGGGACGGGGCCGACGAGCGGGTTTCCATCAGGTGCAAACGTGAACGGGCCATGGATCACGGACTTAACGCCGGCTTTTTCCAGATCGGGGAAGCGCTTGTAGGCGAAGTTGATGCTGTCTTCGATCTTGTCAAAGTCATCAGCAAGAAGCTCTTGGCCAAAGTTGTAGCTGGTACCGTCAACCGCCCAAGGGCGGCAGGGCTGTTCGTAAAAGCCGATGCAGAGGCCGCGGCCTTCTTGGCGCAGATAACTTTCGCCTGCGGGGTCCATCACGTGAGGGTGCTCGATACCATCGGCCATCATATCGCGGATCAAGGGCACCTCGTCTGTAACGATATACTGGTGTTCCATTGGGTGGAGCGGGAAGTAGACCCCTGCAAGCGCGCCGACTTCGCGCGCCCAGAGGCCGCCTGCGTTGACCACATGTTCGGCGTGGATCGTGCCTTTGTCTGTGACCACATCCCATGTGCCATCAGGGCGCTGGTTGGTTTCTTTGACCATCGTGTGTGTTTCGATGGTGGCCCCACCCATGCGGGCGGCTTTGGCATAGGCGTGGGTTGTACCTGAGGGATCAAGGTGCCCATCAAGCGGATCGTAAAGCCCGCCAATGATGCCTTCGACATTGGTGACGGGAGCGATTTTCTTGATTTCGTCGGGGCCGACGATCTCTGTTTCCAGCCCCATGAAGCGGTGCTTGGCGCGCTCGGCAACAAGCATGTCGAAGCGGTCCTGATTGTCGGCCAGGGTCACGCCGCCGACATGGTGCAGACCACAGGAAAGGCCTGTAAGCTCTTCGAGCTCTTTGTAGAGGCGGATGGTGTAGCCCTGTAGAGCGGCCATATTCGTGTCGCCATTGAGCGTGTGAAAGCCACCAGCTGCGTGCCATGTGCTGCCCGAAGTCAGCTCGGAGCGCTCAAGGAGCATGACATCGGACCAGCCGAGTTTTGTCAGATGATAGAGCACGGAGGCGCCGACAACGCCTCCACCGATGACAGCTACGCGGGTGGTTGTTTTCATGGCAGGCTCCTCATTCTTTTGGCAGAGCTACCCATGTCCTGGCGGCCCTCTCTTTGCTTTGTGCGACAGAATGTGTCGCGAACGACTTTTCTCGCGGTTTGCCTCACAGCGACGGGAAGTGTCGGGGATTGGCAAAAGAATCGCGCTGTTCTGCGTCAGGGTGGTGCGCATGTGAACGCAATGCAAAGGCAAAATTCTATGCGCACCGAGGCTCAAGCTGTTGTTATCGGGGGGGGGCTGATTGGCTGCTCCATTCTTTATCACCTCACTAAGCTGGGATGGACAGATGTTGTGCTCCTTGAGCGTGACGAGTTAACCTCAGGCAGCACTTGGCATGCGGCGGCGGGCATTCATGGCTTGCATGACAGCGCCAACATCAGCCGCCTTCAGCATTACACTATGAACCTCTACAACAGCCTTGAGGAAGAAACGGGCCAGAGCTGTGGTGTGTTTCAACCCGGGTCGCTTTATCTTGCGCAAACGCAGGAGCGGGTGCACCAGCTCAAGCTTCAGGAAGCTAAGGCAAAGCTCTATGGAATGGATTTCAGTGAGATTAGCCGCGAGCGCGCCGAGGAGCTGCATCCGCTGGTGAACTTTGACGGTATCAAGTGTATCATGTGGGAGCCCTCAGGCGGCAACGTGGACCCTTCTGGCGTGACCAATGCTTATGCGGCTGGGGCGCGCCAGAAGGGGGCGGAAATTCACCGGTTCACGCCCGTGACGGCGACCGAGGCACAGCCAGACGGAAGCTGGATTGTGCGCACACCAAAAGGCGACATAAAAACGCCATGGGTGATCAATGCGGCCGGGCTCTGGGGCCGTGAAGTGGCCGCGATGGCGGGTATTGAGCTGCCGCTGCAACCTACAGAGCACCAGTATTTTGTGACAGAGAGCATCCCCGAGATTGCTGCAATCGACCGCCGTCTTCCCTCTGTGGCTGACCGTGACGGCGAGTATTACATGCGTCAGGAAGGCAAAGGCCTTTTGATTGGTGCTTATGAGAAAGACATGCGCTTTTGGGCTGAGAACGGGACGCCCTTGGACTTTGCCCATGATCTCTTTGCTGATGATCTTGACCGCATTGAAGAAAATATTATGCGCGCGATTGACCGCGTGCCTGTGGCGGGCACAGCTGGGATCAAGCGCGTGATCAACGGGCCAATGATCTGGTCGCCAGACAGCAACGTGATCCTTGGGCCTGTGCCTGAGCTCAAGGGATACTTTTGTTGCAACGGGATTATTCCGGGCTTTAGCCAGTCGGCGGGCATGGGGCTTATGGTGGCGCAGTGGCTCACCACGGGCGAGATGGAATATGATATGTTCGCTTGGGATATGGCGCGGTTTGGCGACTGGGCGGATAAGAAATTCACCAAGGCCAAGGTGCAGGACGTCTATGCGCACCGCTTCAAAATCCATTTCCCGAATGAGGAACGCGCAGCGGGGCGGCCTGTCCGCACGCGGCCTGCTTATGGGCATCAGAAAGCCATCGGGGCTGTGTTTGGTCTGAACTACGGCTGGGAGCATCCGCTCTGGTATTCGGGTGTTGAGGGCACTGAAGACACAGACGGATTCACGCGCCAGAACTGGTGGGGGCCAGTGGGTGAAGAATGTAAGATGCTGCGCGAGCATGCAGGCATCATCGACATCAGTAACTTTGCTAAATACCGCGTGCAGGGCGCAGGCGCTGAAGACTGGCTCAATGCTGTTTTTGCCAACAAAATGCCAAGCGAAGTGGGGCGCTCCTGCCTCACGCCGCTGATTGGTGTGCGGGGTGGTATCGCGGGGGATGCGACTGTCACGAAGCTGGCCGAGGATGAATACTGGATTGTCAGCTCAGGTATGGCGGAACGCTATCAGAAGCGGTTCTATGATATGGTTGAACTGCCTACGGGCACAACATTTGAGAGTATGACCGAGGCGATGTGCGGGTTTAACGTCGCGGGCCCGAAAAGCCGTGCTCTTTTACAGAAGCTCTCGAATGCGAGCTTTGAAACCGATGACTTCAAATTTATGCGCTCCAAACGGATCGAGATTGCAGGCGTTGAATGTCTGGCGTTGCGCGTGAGCTTTACGGGCGATCTCGGCTGGGAACTGCATTGCAAATCCGAAGACCAGCTGCGTCTTTGGGAGGCGCTACTGGACGCGGGCAAAGAGCTTGGCGCAGGGCCTGTCGGCAGCCGTGCTTTGATGAGCTTGCGCGTTGAGAAAGGCTATGGATCGTGGAGCCGTGAATACAGCCCCGAATACTGGCCACAGGAAGTCGGGCTTGAGCGGCTCTGCAAGCTTGAGAAAGACTTCTTGCACAAAGAGGCCGTGGCTGAGGCCATGCTCAAAGCGCCGCGCGAGGAGCTTGTGATCATTGCACTTGATGAGGCTGATGTGAGCGCTTCTAACGCCGACGCGACAGGCGGCGAACCGATCTTCAAGGACGGTGTGCCTGTGGGGCGTGTCAGCTCGGGGGCCTATGGATATACTGTTGGCATGAGCCTTGCACTTGGCTTCGTCAAAGGCGGCGCGAAAGCGGGGGATGCTATAGAGGTGATGGTGCTGGGCCAGCCGCATAAAGCACGTATTTTGCATGAGGCGCCATTTGATCCGACTGGTGCGCGCTTGCGGGCATGACGAAAAGAAGCTTCCGATGGCGCGTCGTGCCATCGGAACCGCAGGGGGTTTGCCTCTTGGTTTCAAGAGTGAAGAGACTTTTGAAACTTACCCCAGGATATTTTTAGAAAGAGGAAATCAGGGGCGGCTTAAGCGCGCGATTGGAGTGCGTCGGTGAGCACAGCCGTGAGCACTTCTTTGGGGACATCTGAGGTTACAAACGCCTCACCGATGTCGCGAGCCATGATGAAGTTGAGTGTTCCTGCGCTGACTTTCTTGTCTTGCATCATGAGCGCGATCAGGCCGTCTGAATCGGGAAGTTGTCCTTCAATATTAGAAAGATCAACCTTCATCTTCATGTCTTTTAAGTGCGCGCGGACGCGGCTGGGTGCTTCTTGGGAGCAGAGACCTAGACGCGCCGATGTTTCAAAGGCCAGCGCACAGCCGATCGCGACACCTTCTCCGTGCAGCAGCCGATCCGAATAGCCTGTGGCGGCTTCTAGGGCATGGCAGAACGTATGGCCGAGATTGAGTAGGGCGCGCTCACCTTGTTCTGTTTCGTCGCGTGAGACGATGCCAGCTTTCATGGCGACCGAGTGTTTGACCGCCGCAAGGCGCAGTGCTTCATCCCCTGCGGCAAGGGCGGGGCCATTTGCTTCGAGCCAGTCAAAGAAAGCGGCATCTCCGAGGAGGCCGTATTTGGCGACTTCGCCGTAGCCTGCGAGGAAGTCTCGCTCTGTAAGTGTGCCGAGCACCGAGATGTCGGCGAGCACGAGTGAGGGCTGGTGGAAGGCCCCGATGAGATTTTTTCCGTGGGGGGCGTTGATGCCTGTTTTGCCGCCCACCGAGCTGTCGACCTGCGCCAAGAGCGAAGTCGGGATTTGTACAAACCGCACGCCACGGCGCAGGATTGACGCGGCAAAGCCGACGAGATCGCCGATCACACCGCCGCCGAAGGCTATGACCACATCAGCGCGTTCGATCTGCTCTGAGAGGAGCCAGTGGACGACGTCTTGTAGGTGTGCCCAGCTCTTTGTGCTTTCGCCCTGGGGCAATGAGAGGTTTGAATGAGAAATTCCTTGAGCGTCCAATGACTTGGTGAGCGTATCTAGGTGAAGGCTGGCAACATGGGCGTCACTTACAATGGCTACTTTGGGCCGCTTGAGAAGCGGTGCAATATGGGCGCCTGCCTCGGACAGAAGTCCTGCGGCGAGCTTAACGTCATAGCTGCGCGTGCCGAGCGAGACGGGGACTGTTTCAATCATCTTGGCTCTCCATCACATCTTGGCGCTGGTGAAGCGCGGCCAGCACTTTATCTGCCATTTGGGCGATCGAATACTCTGGTTGAGCGGTGACCTTGATGTCTGCGCGGGCGTAGACGGGCGCGCGGACTTCAAATATCTCGGCCAAAGTTGCACGTGGGTTGGGCGTGCGCAGGAGCGGGCGCGTATCTTTGTGGCCCACACGGCTCCAGAGAAGATCAAGATCGGCTTCCAAAAAGACCGAGACGCCCAGATCGGAGATAAGGCTGCGGTTTTCTTCGGCAAGAAATGCGCCACCGCCTGTAGAGAGGATCGATTTTTCGTCAGCGTTGAGCAGACGACGGATCACTTCGGTTTCGCGCGCCCGAAAAAATGGCTCCCCATCGCGAGAGAAAATTTCGGGGATGCTCATGTTGGCAGCTTGAACGATTTCGGCGTCGGAATCCAGAAAAGGAGCCCCGATTTTGGCTGCGAGCGCGCGGCCAACAGCTGTTTTTCCA
>Ga0255771_1005331_pt1 | contig 11249 bp, 9 predicted proteins | sample 011ome_19_FD_179969 | JGI IMG/M metagenome (GOLD analysis project Ga0255771, IMG submission 179969) | Coastal salt marsh microbial communities from the Groves Creek Marsh, Skidaway Island, Georgia - 011510BT metaG (version 2) | ecosystem: Environmental > Aquatic > Marine > Intertidal zone > Salt...
CTTGCGCCATTTTTAAGCAATGGCATTAGATCGCGCGTAAGAGTGAATATCGCTTTGACATTGATATCCATGACTTTGTCGTAGCCTTCGTCTGGATAGTCTTCGAATGGCGCACCCCAGGCTGCGCCCGCGTTATTCACAAGAATATCAATTTTCTTTTCGCGCGCAGTAATTTCTGAAACGAAAGCTTCTCGCCCTTGTTTTGTCGACAAATCCGCTGGCAGTGCGATGCACTCACCTTTTTTGGCATTGCTTAGCTCCTCAGCGGTAGCGAGGCAGGCTTCTGCTTTACGTGCAGTGATATAGGTTTTTACGCCATTCTCAACGAAGCCTTCGGCAATCATCCTACCGATGCCGCGCGACCCTCCAGTGACGATCGCTACTTTCCCGGCAACCGAAAATAATTCGCTAATCGCTAATGTCATATTACTAATCCTTGTCGTAGCCTATTCGCCAAATGTCTTTCAGTGTCCTTAACGCTTGAGGCTAAGAAGTTATTTCACCACGCATAATCATTTCACTCATGCGCTGCAGTACGTCGGTCTTTTTGACCATCATGGCAAAGCGTTGATCCTTCGTATGACCGTGGTAGAAGCGATAGTAAATCTGCTGCCCGATTACACCTAAACGGAACAAACCAAACACGAAATAGAAGGCGAAATTGTCGACGGCTATGCCGGTTTTTTCCTGGAATCGATTAACGATCTCAGCGCGTGTCGGTGCGCCAGGCACATCGCTGGGCATTGTGCGATATTGACGGAAGAATTCCGGATCATCCATTTGAGTCCAGTAGCCTAGCGTGCAGCCCAAGTCCATTAATGGATCGCCGACCGTTGCCATCTCCCAGTCAAGAATACCTATGACTTGCATGGGATTCTCTAGGGAAAAAATAACATTATCTGTTTTGTAGTCATTATGGATGACGCTTGCCTTGCCACTTTCTGACGGCATGTTGTCCTGCAGCCATTGCATTGTTGAGTCGCAATTCACCGTGTCTGGCGTTACGGCATCGACCCACCTCTTACACCAACCGTCGACCTGTCGCTGAACATAGCCCACTGGGCGTCCAAAGGTATCGAGACCTGCTTCGATAAGATCGACGGAATGAAGCTCGGATAAAACATCAAAAAAATTAAACAACTGCTCGCGAATTTGATCTGGCGAAAAATTAAGGGCGGCGGGGTATTCTCGGCGAATAACCAAGCCTTCGATATAACTCATTAAGTAAAAATCACAGCCGAGCACATTAGGGTCATCACAAAAATGCACGGGCTTCGGTCCGTAGGGGAAAACACCCTGAAGCGCTGAGAGAATTTTGAACTCACGCGACATATCATGTGCCGACTTAACCTTGCTCCCGAAAGGTGGACGCCGCAGCACCCACCGCTCGTCTCCGCTGCTGAGCAAATAGGTCAAGTTCGAAAAGCCGCCGGGAAACTGTTTTACCTCGAGTTGTGCGACCTTTGCCCCAAGCACAGGCTCGAGATACTGTCGCAGTGCATCAAGATCGAGCTCTTCGCCCGTCCGGATAGAACCCGCTCGGTCTACTAATTCTTCATTTACTGCGCTATCAGTCAAACCTAATCCCTCTTTCGTTCTCAGCTTTATCTGCCACTGACCTGCCCCTTGGGAGCTCATGGGTCGCTACTTCTCAATTTTCTGGGCTCGTTATTGGCGCTTAATTTTCTGCGTTTAAGTTATCCAGTCCAATGAGATTTTTGCCAGCTCACCGGAAAGTGATCATGTGCTTATAGTCTGGATTCTCAAGATGAGCCAGATTGTTGAATTGGGTCAGCGACAACTTGCCGCGCCCGTAGATCATACGTGTCACCGAACTATTGCGCACCATCCAATTGGTTGCAATAACATGTTCGTCGGGAAAATTTAATACTCTTTGTAACGCCATGGCAATAACGCCACCGGACGTCGAAATAATGATTCGACTGCCTTGCCCGTGTCTCGCCATAACTTCGTCCATCGCAGAGTAGACGCGCGCCTTGAATTCTGCCCACGGTTCGAATCCCTCGACATCCTCTTTCGGGTCTAGATCATCCCGGATCCATCTCGCGGTAGCGGCTTCGAAAATTGATTGAAATTGCCGCTCATTTTTAATAGGCCATTCCGCGGGTACAGATTCGCCCCCAGCGCGCAGATCACGCAGATGAATTTTTATCAGAGGGTCACCATTGTATTCGTTGAATCCAGGCAACTGCACCGAGGTTTTCGGCTTTCCGGCTACTAGAGGAAGGAGTTCGTGGGCAGTCTCGCGTTGACGCAAGAGGGTACCGCTGTAGATGTGATCGAAATTCTCGCCCAGCTTATTCCAGTGTTGGGCGAGAATTTTTGCTTGTTCGACTCCCTTGGGGCTGAGCTTATCGTAAGACTCAGCGCCAAAGGATGCCTGTCCGTGGCGGACAAGGATGAGTTCACTCACGAGCTCAGGTCGACAATTAGAGCGAGGCGAAGCGCTGGAGGTGATACTCCGCGTTGCCGAACATAAGGTCTAGCGCAGTCACTCGCTTAAAGAGGTGTCCCACGTCTAGCTCATCGGTCACACCGATGCCGCCATGAATCTGAACGGCCTCTTGGCCCACCTTGCGGATCGCTTTGCCTACTCGTGATTTGGCAGACGAGACGGCGCGTGCCTTGCCCACCGCGTCTGCATCACTGTCTAGGATCATTGCCGCGCGAACCACGATTGAGCGTGCGAGTTGGCACTGGATGAACATGTCAGCCATCCGATGCTGCAATGCCTGAAAAGTACCGATCGCTGTCCCAAACTGTTTGCGTGTCTTACTATATTCGACCGTCTTGGTTAGCAACGAATCCATCGCGCCAACCGCTTCGGCAGCCACGGCAAGTGTTGCTCGATCGATGACCGCAGAAAGTACTGCAGCCGCGCCGCCGGCGGCACCCAATCGAGCAGTGGCAGGAACTCGCACGTCAGCAAGCGTTATTTCACCCGCCTTGCGACCGTCGATGGTTGTGTAAGCCTTGATGCTCACGCCGGCTGCCTTTGCGTCGACGAGAAAGAGCGAAATGCCGTCGGAATCGGTTGCAGCGCCGGACTCGCGTGCACTGACTATGATTGTCTGCGCATTTGGCGCGCCTAGAACCGCTGTCTTAGCGCCGTTGAGAACTACTTCATCGCCCGAGACAACCGCAGAAGTCTTAACATTATTCGGGTTGAAGCGACTGCCTTGCTCCGCATAAGCAACTGCCGTGATCATCGCACCTTCCATGATCCGCGGGATCAACGCGCCTTTCTGTTCCTCGTTACCTAAATCGGCTATCAGCGTGCCACCCATGATGGCACAGGAAAGATAAGGCTCGACCAACATACCTTTACCAAACTCCTCCATCATCACCATGAGATCCACAGCCTTGCCGCCGAATCCACCGTCTTCCTCGGTAAACGGCACTGTGAGCCAACCTAGCTCGGCAAACATAGTCCAATTCTCGGCGCTGTAACCTGCCTCGGATTTAATAATGTCGCCCCGCGTGTAGAAATCGTATTTTTGCATCACAAACTTCTGAACGCTTTCTTGCAGCATCTGCTGCTCTTCTGAATAAGAAAAATCCACTGTCAAACCCCTTTCAAATTAGTGAGTAAACAACCGTTCACGAAGGCGGGGAGCTTATAGCCCCAACACCGCCTTGCTGATGATGTTGCGCTGAACTTCGTTAGAACCGCCGAAGATCGAGAGCTTACGATTATTAAAATAACTTAGCGCCGCGGCCGCTGAGCTTCCAGGGCCCATTTGTTCGCCATCAAACCCTTCTTCGAATTGTTCTGGTACAAACGGCAAACAGTTATAACCGGCGAGTTCGACAGTCATTTCATCCATTTTTTGCGCTAGCTCTGTTCCCACTATTTTTAAAATCGAAGACTCAGGGCCCGGCGCCTTACCAACGCTTAGCGCAGCGAGCGTGCGAAGCTCTGCATACTCCAACGCCTGCAACTCGATCTCAACTTCGGCAAGCTGCGCTTTGAAATCGGCGTTGTCGGCCATCGTTCCGCCAAAACCATCGTCGGTTTCCGCCGCGATTCGCTTAAGAGAAGCAAGACGGCGCTTGCCGCGCGGTACGCCAGCGATATTGGTCCGCTCGTGTGTCAGGAGCACCTTCGCGTAGGTCCACCCTTTGTTTTCTTCACCGATTAGATTCGCCGCGGGGACACGCACATCGTCGAAGAACACTTCGTTCACCTCAGCGTGGCCGTCTAGGAGCACGATCGGCTTAAGCGTAATGCCAGGGGACTTCATGTCGATTAGCAAGAAGCTAATGCCCTCTTGCTTCTTAACACTGTTGTCGGTGCGAACAAGGCAGAAAATCCAGTCAGCATACTGACCATAGGTATTCCAAGTCTTATTCCCGTTAACGATGTAATCATCGCCGTCGCGAACGGCCATCGTCTTCAGTGAGGCAAGGTCAGACCCGGCATTCGGCTCAGAATATCCCTGACACCACCAAACATTACTTTCTAGAATGTCGGGAAGAAAGCGCTGCTTCTGCTCCTCTGTGCCGTAGGCCATGATCACAGGAGCAACCATGGTTACACCGAAAGGCGTCGGCTCTGGGGCACCGACAAGGCCCATCTCCGTACTGAAAATATACTTTTGCGTAGGCGTCCATCCAGTGCCACCGTATTCCTTGGGCCAATTGGGCGCCATCCAGCCTTTCTTGTAGAGTATTTTCTGCCAACCGACGATTTCGTCCTTGCTTAAACGAATACGTTTATCGACTTTCTCCTTTAGCTCTGCTGGAAATTCATTGGCTAAGAATTCGCGCACTTCGGCCTGAAAGGCCAGTTCTTCCGCGGTAAAATCTGCGTTCACGGTTTGTCTCCTGTTGCGATGACATAATGTGGTGTGAGTGTCGTATGAGTGTGAGTTCGCAAGGCGAACGTTAAACTTGGCTCTTATGATACGAAGCCGGCGGATCGCCTCGCAGCTAGCTCCTAACCTTCCGGATAGACGCGCACCGGGAACATATCCTCGGCAGACAAAACGGCCTTTTCTGAGTTCAAGACTAGCACTAATGGCGTAAGTTGATAAGTAAAAATCGAACGCTTGCTCGATATTTTCTCTGCCGCGCGCAACTCTTCCGTTGTCCCGAAAATAGGGACGTCGGACGGCACTCTGCGTCTCCCTCCCCCTACCCTGAAGTCACCAACTCCGAGCGCATCGATAGAGCTAAATTGAAAGGATAATTATTCGAGCGATATAGCATTCGGTAGTCGAATACTGTAAGCTTTCGCGCTAACGAATTTGATACATTTTTGGATCAACGCCCACGTCAATCAAGCAGGAGCTTACATGAAGATCACACAACTGGCGAAAATGGCTATTCTGATTCTCTCGCTCACAGGCCTCGCCGCCTGTAGCTCAACCGGCGAAGAGGCTCAAGAGCCTGCCGTCGCCGAAACCGAGAGTGGTGTAGATGCGACAACTCGCCGCGCACAAGAGCTAGAAGCTGAAGCGCGCGCACGCGCTGCAGCTGCAGAAGAGCGCATGGCCCGCAACGCACTTAACACGACGGTATTCTACTTCGATTTTGACGTCGCCGAATTCCGTCAGGCCGACCGCGACGTGTTGACTTATCACGCCAAGGATTTAGCTGCGAACCCAAGCAAGCGCATTCGACTCGAAGGCCATGCTGACGAGCGCGGCACGCGTGAGTACAACCTCGCATTAGGTGAGCGCAGAGCTAATGGCGTGCTCAACTTCCTAATCGTTAACGGCGCTGCGCGCAGCCAGATCGAAGTCGTCAGCTACGGCGAAGAACGCCCGGCGCAGACAGGGCAAAACGATGCTGCATACCAGCAAAATCGTCGCGTTGAGATTACTGGTATCTAATCGAGTAGTCAGAGAGAGGCTTAACTGATCTGAGGTTCTGTTACAAACGATTGATCAGACAAGACACCCGAGCCGGCGCCTAAGCCGGCCCTTAAGCCGACCCTCAAGCCGGCCCTTAAGCCGGCCCTTAAGCCGACAGAGGCACCCGATGATAGAATGGGTTCCCTTGTCGGCTTTTTGCTGCTTGAATAAACCTCACGGCGATAAGATTAATAATCCGATGAGGCGCTCACAGCTATGGCGATCGCAAATAACTCCTTAGATCTCCGCATAAAGCGAACCCTTCTTTTCACAATGGGTGTTTTCGCCCTACTTTTTGTTTATTACGCTCTCGACTTTAGCATGCGCGGGTTCACCCAAGACTTGAGCGCGGAAACTCACCTCTATACTGCTGGCGCTGTGTTACCCAACACGGCGATATTCACGCACATGCTTGCAGGCGCGACGATCACCTTTCTTGCCCCGCTGCAACTTTTTACACCACTCCGTCAGCGCTTCCCCGCTCTGCACCGCGTATCCGGCTACCTATTTTTTCTCTCGGCTATTCTCACTGCAATCGGAGGACTAGGGTTTATCGCAATTAACCGCACCATTGGTGGTCCGGTGATGGACGTAGCTTTTACTCTCTATGGGTTGTGCGTACTTGTTTGCTGCACTCAGACCATCCGCTTTGCCCGCGCTCGTAACTTTGTGACACACAGAGAATGGGCACTGCGAGTTTTCGTCCTAGCGATGGGGTCATGGCTCTATCGGATACAGTACGGTATTTGGTTCGCCACAATGGGCGACATGGGGATTGGTGAAAATTTCAGTGGTCCATTCGACTACTTTCAAGATTTCGCGTTCTTCGTGCCTTACTTGATAGGGGTCGAAATCTACATAAGACATCAACGTGCTGGTCGCCCCGTTTTGCCTCTGTACGCCACTCGCGGGCTCGCAGCACTATCAATCGCCTTGCTTAGCTTAGGAACTTACGCCTTCGCACCGATATTTTTCGGGTTACGATGAGACTAAGGCAAAAGCGTTGCGAAGCTCCAAAGCAGATTCTTCGATCGCTTCCATCCCTGCATCGATGCCTCCGGCGAAGGAGATGAATGCATGGATCATATCGGTGTAGCAAACATGCCTCACTGCTACGCCCGCCGCGGAGAGCTTGCGCGCAAACGCCACACCCTCATCGCGCAGCGGGTCAAATCCCGCCGTTATGACAAACGCAGGTGCTAAGCCCGTGACATCGGCAAAATGCGGAGACACGATGGGATCAGTCGCTCGACTAGCGTCTTCGAGGAAGTGGGTTCGAAACCACTCCATCCCTGCTTTGGTCAAAAAATAGCCTGAACTGAATTCAGCTATCGACGGAAAACTCATGGTGTAATCCGTTACTGGGTAAAGAAGTAACTGGAAACAGGGCTGCGGGAACTGAGACGCCTTACAGCTAAGCCCGACCGCAATAGAGAGATTGCCACCAGCGCTATCCCCGCCCACAGCGATTTTCGACGTATCGACTCCCCAAGCCTCGCCATTGGCACATAGCCAGCGATAAACAGAAAAGGCTTCGGCAAAAATCTGTTTAGACTTTGCTTCGGGTGCGAGTCGGTAGTCCACCGAAATAACGATGCAGCTTGCTCGCTCCGCGAGTTGTTGCGCTAACGTGTCATACTGTGCGACATCACCCAGTACATACCCGCCACCGTGGAAGTAAAGTAGCGCAGGGCGATGAGAACCAGCGAGAACCGGTTTAGAAAAATCAAAAGAGCAGCCGCTTGGGTAGTAACGACGAACTCGCGTCTCCCCCGCGTCGTGCACAACGATCGATTCTATTACCTCAACTCCCTCAAGCGCAGGTGGTGCAAAAGGATTCCCCCTCTCTGCGCGTGCCGCGCGAGTTTCCTGCGGCGAAGCGTCCTGGATTTGCTGTAATTGGGCTGCAGATTCGGCAACCTTCGAGGCCATAGCTTCCAATTTCTCGCTTCGTGCAGCGGCGTCCACTCGATTTTTACTCAATTTATACTCTCCAAATTCTCATCGATGCGCGTTCGGACCAATGCATCTTTCCACTCCTATAAAATTGAGTCACTACTTCTGGACGCATCAAACCCAACAAGCCAACCTAACAAACCTAGCAAGAGCAGCCATGGCACGATAAACAAGGCGATCTGCAGCGTGTCTTGCTCAAAAAAACCAAACGCTGTGGCAACGCTGTAGAAAATCACGGCGCTAAATTTCGCAAAAAAGTAATAAACCATAAAGGGTTTATTGTTGTTAGTCAGAGACCACGGCTGCGCCAGAAAAAGCCAACGTAGGGCGATCACCGCACCGAGGAGGTCCGTCGGCCAGAAGAGTAGAAGGTTAACGTTATGATGAAGATCTTCATGACCTGAAAAAAACCAGCTACCGAGCATCAGAAAGCCATAAATACCGCTGACACCAAACAAGACGACATTCAGCCCACCGAAGAGTCTAAAATTCACCCCCGCTGCTCTAAATCCCAGCTGCGAATGCGTCGCAAAGTAGGAGCGCCGAATCCGCTTGAGCATAAACAGAAAATAGAGCGTAAGGCATAGCGCAATGAGCGAGGCTGTCCGATAAAAATCTCGCTGCGGTGCAGGCGCCTCGTAATTCAGCAGCATCTCACGCTTACCGAAAAACGACGCTTCCCTACCTTCTTGCCGATTAACCCCTTTCAGTTGCGCGAGGCTGGCTTGCAAATTAAGTGGCAGAAACAAAGACTCCCATCCACTCATCTCACGATCAAGATTGCTGTTCATAATGACATCGAGAGAAAAGCTAATCGGCTGCAAAGAGGCATAGTGAATTCTCACCTGATCTCTAAATGTCGCTCCCGCCATCGTCGCAACATGCGCTGAAATCGCGCCATCAAGCGCTTCGTCCAAATAATCTCGAATGCGTGTTGTACAGTTATCGAAGAAGTAATCGTAGTCGTAATACAAATTTTCAGGCGCTCGATTCCAGTTCAATCTCGCCAGTAGCCGCTGCTTCTGCGCAGCACTTAGTCGGAGTTCGTCTTGCCAAACCGTCCTCTTCTGCGCTCGATAATTATCGATCTCTCGCCGCGTGCTCTGGGTCGCAAGCCGGTATTCTAACTCATCAATAAAGAAGTCATAGGCAAAGGCGACTGGACCTTCGCGAACCTCAAAAACCCCCCAGTTGTAGATCGTATCTGTTCCAGCTAGCCCGTCGACAACCCGAAGCGCACTGTGTCCAAAGTTATCCCAAACGTTATTACCCACATCCACTGTAATGAGATAGAACTCTAATTTCGAAGGATCTTCGTGCGCACCGTTTTCAGCACCAGATACCAGATGTGACGAGTGAACCATCACGGCAAGAAGAATCAGGAGCTGAGCGCATTGCAGTCTTGCGAGATGCCGCAAAAACCCGATCAAAGGGAAGCAACGCTTATAAATCTCTACCACCACCAACGCTCCGAGTTCTTATTGTTAATTGCAAACTAGCCAACAGAAATTTTCAGCGAATTGGCAAATTCTTCGCGTCCGAGTTCACCATCAAAAAAAGTATTGAAAGAAAGACTCACTCGTTCAACATCTTCTACAACTTCTCTTACTCCATGACTCTGATTGGAAGGAAAAAGCAAAACATCGCCAACCTTGGCACCAATAAAATACCGATAGGCATTATGGTAGGTCTCTTGCCCTCTCAATAATTCATACCAAATCGAGTCTTGATTCCGATAAAAATTGATGCCGTCATCTTTAGCTAAATTAATATAAAGAACACCACTCACGACACTATTGGGATGAACGTGCGAATGATGCGACTCACCTTTGCGCGAGAGCGTTAGCCAAGACTGCGTCACTTTCAACTTAACGTTGTTCGCGGGACTAAAAACAGTTGCCAAATAGTTATCAAGGCAACTCTGAATGAATTCTCTTAGTGAAGTCATCGCAGGGGCATTGAGCACACTTTTGTTGCGCGAAGAAAAATTGGATATCGCATTAATGGGGTCGCGCAGCTCTTCTTGAAAAAAGCGCATTTCATCGCTAGTGAAATTCCGATTAATCGCAGATCGCACAACAGGGACCGCAAACAAGTTCATCATTTCTGACTGCATAATACTGTCTTTACCCCGCCAACATTGTTGCCTGCTCACCGGACTGTAGTCTAGCGGGTTCACTCGCCTCATAAAAGAGCATCTGTCGACTCAACATGACTTAATGAGACCGCTCTTCCACCGACACCTTTAACTGGTATGATTGTGCAGAAGAGCATGCCGATAAACAGCTGTGTGCGATAGAACTAAACACATCAAAAGCAAGAGAGAGTTTACATGTCTGAAGACCAAAATAATGCCGCAATGAATGGCGCCACCGCCTTGATTGAAACCCTTGCCGAATGCGGTGTTGAACTATGTATAGCGAACCCAGGCACCTCAGAGATGCATCTCGTCCAAGCATTAGATCGCGTACCAAAGATGAAATCTGTACTCGCGCTTTTCGAAGGCGTGTGTACTGGCGCCGCTGATGGCTATGCAAGAATGACCGGCAAACCTGCAGCGACCTTGCTCCATTTGGGTCCTGGACTCGCCAATGGAATCGCAAACTTACACAACGCTCGCCGCGCGAATTCACCGATGATTAATATCGTTGGTAATCATCCGAATTTCCACGTCGGTTTTGACGCCCCGCTCACTTCCAACATCGATACGCTAGCGCGTAATTACTCGGCTTGGATAAAGTCGGAGAGCACAGAGACGACGCTCGCCCAAGATGGCGCCGACGCATTTACTGCAACCCTTCGCCAAACCCCTGGGTCGCAGGGACAAATTGCGACACTCATTATGGGCGCAGATGCAGCTTGGGGTGAAAGCAAAGGACCGGTTGCGCCAAATGCATTACCTCAGCGTAGCAAAGTCAGCAGCGGTGCTATTGACGCGGTTGCTTCTACGATCGGTACAGGAGGCAAAGTAGCCCTGCTCCTCGAACACCATGGTGTTAGCCCGGAGGCGCTTGCTTATGCGAGTAAAATTTCTGTTAAAACCGGCTGCAGGCTCTTCACCGGCACGTTCCCTGCTCGCGTAGATGGCGGTCCCGGTAACCCCGAAGTTGAGCGCCTTCCTTATTTCCCTGAGCAGGTGTTACAAACGCTGGCCGGAATTGATCACCTCGTGCTGGTAGGTGGAGAGCCACCAGCGAGTTTCTTCGCCTATCGCGGCATTCCTGGCCAACTCATCCCGAAAGGCTGCCATGTGAGCAGGCTAACCCAGAAGGAAGAGGATGCCGTAGACGCGCTTGCTCGTCTCGCTGAGCGTCTTGGCGCTGAGAATGAATCAGTCAAAACTTATGAGCGTCGCGAAATACCGCGCCCAACCGGAGATCTCGAGACGAAAACAATTATTCAGGCAGTTGCGGC
>Ga0255771_1005346_pt1 | contig 11221 bp, 8 predicted proteins | sample 011ome_19_FD_179969 | JGI IMG/M metagenome (GOLD analysis project Ga0255771, IMG submission 179969) | Coastal salt marsh microbial communities from the Groves Creek Marsh, Skidaway Island, Georgia - 011510BT metaG (version 2) | ecosystem: Environmental > Aquatic > Marine > Intertidal zone > Salt...
CTTCGTGGCGCATCAGTTCATCGAGAAACTCTCTCGAATCTAGCCCGTAGGATTTGCACGCTTGCCGCACCGCGTCCGAATAGACGAAGATGATTTCCTTGCTCATGTTTTTCAATCTCTTCTTCTTCGTCTTCTTCTCGTCGTCGTCATCATCTTCAAAAGGCGGAAAGAAAGAGCGATGAGAGATTATATATACTACTACTGCTAAAGTTCACCTCCTCGCAGGTTCTTCCTTCCTCGTTCTCCCTCCCTCTCTCTTTCAAAGTGGAATATATATGTGCGATTAAAGTATGTTATTACTGTGTGAACACGCGTAAAAAGTAAGTAACGAAGCGTCTCTGGAAAGAAAGAAAGAAAGAAAGAAAGAGAGAAGAAAAAAGGCAAACAAAAAAAACCAATTTTTTCTTCAAAAAGTTCTTTTCTTTGTTCCTTTTTGGTTTTGTTTTCGTTTGTTTGTTTCTCACTTTTTTTCTCTCTTTTCGTCACATTTCAACTCTCTCTTCTTTCCTCTCTCTCTTCCTCTTCCTCTTCCTCTTTGAGTAGTAATACTCTCCTTCGACGAGTGGTAGTAGTGTTACGACGACGAGGAGGACTGTTCGTTTTTCGAGAGAGGCGGCGCTTTCAAAGAGAGAGAGAGAAGAAGAGTGAACAGAGGGAAAGAGAAATCATCAAAAGGTGAGAAGAGAATATGGCACTTTTACTAACGGGATCGAGAGTGCCGATGAGGTCATCGTCGGACGCTTCTTCTTCTTCTTCTTCTTCTTCTTCGAAGTTTACCCTCGCGACGGCAAAAAGAGGAAAAGGAGGCAAAGAAGGAAAACACAACGCGCGGCGAAACGCGCGTGCCTTTGCGAAGACGACGACGAGTGCGACGACCACCGCCACGCCTTCTGCCGCGAATGATGATTTGACCTCCTCGTCGAAGACATCGTCGTCGGCGGTGGTCTTTCGACATCATCATCATCGTACTCGCAAAAGTCGAAACGACGCTTTGAAACCGCTGAAAGCGATGACGAACGACAGCGAGTACGACGAGAGCGAGACCACACCGAGAGGAGACGACGAAGGTGTCATCGATATTTCCGCGATTTCCGTCGGCGACTCGTTCGATTCTTCTTCTTCTTCTTTGAATTCTTCAGAAGAAGAGGAAAAAGTGGTCCAAGAAGAGAAACCGGTGGACGCGTTTTTGGATACGCCGCCGCCGGCGTTTTTTTCCTCCCCTCCGGAGAAGAAAGCGGTTTTACCGGACGAAACGTTGTCGCAGACGAACAACGATTCAGAAGTGATTACGAGTTTAGTGACGACGAAGAATCAATCGGGCGGGAAAGGGAAGTTTTTGTTTTCGTTTCGGGACGCGAAGAGGTTTTTCGGGACGTTTATGTTAATCGCGGTTGGTGGGTTGGCGTTGCCGATTCCGGCGTATCGACACTTTGCGAATACGACGACGAGTTTAGTGAGCGGGAAGATATCGCAAGCGACGGATTTTGTGCAGCAACTGGTGCCAGAGTCGGAGAAGGCGATTGCGAGGCACGCTGCGCACGAAGCGGAGGAGACGGGGATGCGAGATGCGCTGTTTTTGATGATTACGGCCATTTTTTGCGTGTATGCGGTCTCGAAAGTGCCCGGCGGGTCTCCAGTGGTTGGTTTTTTGCTCGGAGGGGCGTTGATTGGCCCGTACGCGACTGGAATTATCACGCACGTCTCGCAAGTGAAAGTGCTCGCGGAATTTGGGGTTATTTTCTTGCTCTTTAACATCGGTTTGGAATTATCGTACGACCGTTTGGTGTCCATGGCGAAATTTATTTTTGGGATGGGCGCGTTGCAAGTGATCATATCGACGTTGGCGATTGCCTCGTTTGGCGTCGCTTTGGGTGGGTTGACGTTACCGGCGGCGTTGTGCGTCGGGGTGGCGTTGGCGTTTTCGAGTACCGCCGTGGCGTTGCAAGTATTGCAAGATTCCGGGGAATCACAAACGAGACACGGGAGAGCGACGTTTTCAGTGCTGTTGTTTCAAGATTTGTCCGTGGTGATGGTGTTTATGCTCGTGCCGTTGTTAGCCGGACCGGATGCGAGCAACGTCGGCGCGATTGCGTTGGCCTTGTGTAAAGCGGTGGCGAAGACAGTCGTGGCGGTTGTCGGTATTATTTTTGCCGGTCGCGCGGTTTTAAAACCAGTATATAATCGAATTGCGAGTATTTCCGACGAAATCATGCTGGCGTTGACGTTGACGTGCGCTTTAGGGACGGCGTTGTTGACGCAATCGCTCGGGTTGAGCATGGCGCTCGGCGCGTTTCTCGCCGGTTTGCTCTTGGCAGAAACGGAGTTTCATTTACAAGTCGAAGCGGATATCGCACCCTTTCGCGGTTTACTCTTGGGATTGTTCTTCATGACGGTCGGGATGACCATCGATCCGCGTTTGTTAGTCTCTTCGCTTTGGGAGATTCTCGCCATTGTCGTGTGCTTGGTACTCGGGAAACTCGGGGTTATTTTCGCCATCGGCCCGATTTTCAACGTCTCGCGTTTGAATTGTTTTCGAGCGGGATTGTACATCGCGCCAGGAGGCGAATTTGCGTTCGTGACGTTCGCAGAAGCCATGCGAGTCGGTTTATTAAGCACGACGTTAATCGCGAAAGTATCCCTGGCGGTTTCGATTTCCATGGCGATTACGCCGTACCTCGCCATTTTAGGACAACGAATGGCCAAGATGAAAAAAGCCGGGACGCCGCAAGCGACGACGATCGCTGCGCAAGTCGAAGGTCAAGTCGAAGAGTTGAGTGGACACGTGATTATTGGTGGTTACGCGCGCATGGGCCAAATTATTGGCGAAGTGTTATCGGAAGCTAACGTACCTTTTGTCGCTTTAGATACCAACGCGGACAACGTGAGAATCGGGAGGAAGAGCTCCAAGACGGTGTTTTTTGGTGACGTCTCTTCAAAGACAGTTTTAGAAGCCGTTCGCGCGGATACGGCGGCGGCGGTCGTCTTGACGACGACGAATGAATTCGCCGTCGCGACTTTACGCAGAGAGTATCCGCACATCGACGTGTACGTTCGCGCGAAGGACGTCCAATCTGGATTGAGGCTCGAGAAAGCGGGCGTGAAGGTGGTGGTGGACGAAACGTTAGGGCCAGCGCTTTTACTCGCCGAACGCGTCATGCTTAAAAAAGCATCGATGAGTAGACAAGAGGTGAAGTCACAGTTGGCCAAATATCGCAAGAAGCACGGTTGGCAAACGATGAGCTATGAGGAGTTCGAGGAGCAAATTTTGAACATTCAAAGCCCGGTTCCGCCGATGCCTCCTGGTACAACAGTTTAATACATTTTACACGAGAGAGTGAGAGAAAGAGAGAGAAAGAGAGAAAGAGAATTCAAACAGAATATAATAATGTATTGTAGACAGTGAAGAGGAATAATAATAATAATAACATACCGGTATATTGAATTGAGTACACGAATTTGTTGCTTCACTTTAAACGTGTCTTCGACCGACGCTCGAGCTGAAAAGCGGGGTGCCTTTACTATTCTTCTTCTTTTTTCCACCATTCGTCGTCGCCGTCGTCACCATCTCTTCGTTGCTTTTAGAAAGCGCGGAGTCAAAATCTATGTGTTCCATGTGTGCGGGTTGCGCCCAATTCGGAGACTTTGACGCCGACATTGTGGCCGGTTCACCGAGCGAGGGGAACGCAGACGTCGAGGACGCGTCTGGCGCGAGCGAAGGCATATCGTGAAAGCGAGCGCCAAATCCAAACTTTGCCACGTTGGCAAAGTTTTGCTGCTGCTGCTGGTGGTGGTGGTGGTGTGGAGAAGACGAGAAGATATCATCCATTTCCTTCTCGTTTACGTCATTTTCATGTCCAAGCTTTGGCATTCGGTGTAAAATATCCCGAGCGAAAACCATCTCCTTTTCTACCCTTTCTTTCTCGAGTTTGCGCTCTTTCTCTCTCTCTTTCTTGTCTTCTTTTTTCCTCTTCGCTTCGTCCATTTTCCTGCGCGCGGCTCTTTTGATTATTTGTTCACACTTGTTCAGCGTCTCTCGGTCGCAAATCTCCCGCAAATCTCCTTCGCAGACGAGCAGTTCGGTCGTTTTCGAGTAATGACGCCACTGCGGGTTTCGATTTCGAATCGCATCGTCCACGATTGTCTTTTCAATCTCGAGCAAATTGACTTTAATTTTCCTCGGAATTCGCGAAAAATCGTCACCGTGGGCACTTAATATTGCCTTCATACACACCGGGTGTAAGACGACTTTTTCCGATATGGACGATTGATAAAAATAATATTTCTTGGACGCGTCGATACTCGACGCCGCCGACGCGTCTTTTTCTTCTTTCTCTTCTACTTCGGCATCGTCATCATGATCATCCGAGAACTCACCCCGCGCGAAGGCTGAAGCATTCATCTCTTCAGAAGACCCTTTCGTCGACGTTGTCGTTTTCGACTGTTTCGTTGCCCAATTCATCTTACCCGCGAGCGGAGAAGCGGTGGCTTTTTTCATCATCGAAGGCCACGCCGATTCTATTTTCAAAGTCTTTTCCGCCGTCTCCATCGCCGCACGCGTCTTTTCGATCGCGTTGCACAAGGCAAAAGGAGCATTGCTACCACTATTTCTACTGCTACTACTACCACCGCATTTCTCGTAAAACATGTTGTACCGTTTCTTCGCGCTTTCAGCCGCGACGAAACAATATAAAGTCGCGTCTCTATCTAGGTGTTTTGCATTCTCACTCGCTTCTCGTTCTAAAGCTTCCACCTCTTCCTCGGACAAAACTTTAACTTCATCGATCGATATCGTCGTGTATTTACTGTAACGATCGCACGCGAAATCCTCATCCGCTTTTGCTCTCGGCCACAGGCTGCTGCTGCTACCGCTGACACTTTTTTTACCTGTTACGCACCTTCTCGTCGCGAGCGAATCCCTATCTCTCTCGAATAACTCAAACGTCAATCGATCGCCTACTTTACAATCGTCATCCGTTGCCGTACCATTACTCTTATTCGGGGTTCTCAACACGCAACTCCTCAAATCCGCATCCACGAACGGCATTTCCAAGCAGACTGGACACACGGACGCGATTTCAAACTCTCGATTTCTCGCGACGAGTTCTTGCGCGCACGCGGAACACACCACGTGCCCACACGGGTTCACCACTGGAAATTTGGGCGGATCCTCGAGACATATCGGGCACCGAATTCGGCCTTTATCTCCCGGTTCGCCTTTATTGACGAGTTCTAATCGAACGATATCTTCCAGCGGTAACGTTTTATCCGCGTTTCGTAAGCATTCGTTTAACGCGGAGCTCGTGTTCAGGCAGAGAAACTTACAGTTCGCGCTGAGGAAAATGTTCGACGAGAATTTCGCTCTGTCGTTTGTGGTGTTGTTCGTCGAGGAAGCGTTTGGTTTCTTTCGTCTCTGGTTCTGCCGCTGGTTCGCGCTGCTCGTATTCATCTTAATATCAGTAGTATTATACTCCCCCACCGCAATTCCTCCTTCTTCTCTCTTCTTCGCTTTTGGTGAAACAAAGAAAGGAGGAAGGAGGATTCGGGAAAGAGCAACACGAGCAAAGCTCTGATGAAGTTCGTTGTCGTTGGTGGTTTTCAAGTGTCTTTGAAGGAGAGCGCAAAAACTTTTTGTTTAGGGTCTCAAAGTGTCAGAGATTCCTTTTCTTTTCTTTTCTAACGAACACCAAAAAAAAGCTTGACCTCTTGCGAGACCGTTTGATCGAAATCTTTCGCACTCTTCTCTTCCCTTTGTTACACGCGAGAGAGAGAGAGAGAGAGAGAGTAAAAAGTCAAAGAAGCGCTCTTTTAGAGAGTTTCGAGACGAAGAAAAGTGACGCAAAGTTATATATATACGTAATATATATATAGCACATAATGGGATTCGTCGCGATCCAAGCGCCTCGGTGCCAAATCTGCAGGAAATCCGTGTACCAGGCGGAACAAATCCTCCACGACGAAAAGCCGTATCACAAATCGTGTTTCAAATGCGCGAAATGCAAGTGCCAACTGACCGCGCTGAACTTTGCCGCGTTCGATGGGAAGTTGTTTTGTAAGACGCACTTTAAGGAGCTGTTAGCGAACGCGGGGGGGAAGTACGACGTCGCGTTTCAAAACGATGACGATGAGAAGGAGGGGAGGACGGATGACGAAAAGAAAGGAGAGGGCAAAGGGTCGGGGAAATCGAAGAAAGAGGACCACGGCAAAGCGAAAGGCGGCGAGGGGGAGAAGAAGAAAGCGAACGTGAAAACGATGGCGGCGAAAACGAACGCGTCGACACCGGCGTCGTCGGTGGGTGAGAAAGATACGAGTGAAGATGGGTGCGTGTGTTGCGAGAGAACGGTGTACGCCGCCGAGGCGGTGAACGTCGTCGTCGGGAACAAGAAAGTACACAAGCGGTGTTTTAAATGTTCCGAATGCTTGGTGACGCTGTCGCTGAATACGTTCGTGTTCGATAAAGAGACGGCAAAGTTGTATTGCAAGACGCACACGCCAAAAATGAAAGCGCACGTAGGGTTGGACGGCGTGTACGGGTTGCAAAAAGCCGAGACGAAGGTGTCGCATTTGGGCGGGAGACAAGTGATGCCAAAGGTGGAGCAGGCGCCAAAAGTGACGATAGATGCAATCGTTGGGCACGCGCAGCCGGATTTGAGAAGCTTTTCGGTCGGGAGAAACGTTATGCCCGGGAACGAACCGAAGTTGGTGACTATGAAAAATAATAATAGTAATAACAAGGAGAACAAGGCGGAAAAGAAACCGGAACCGGTCGATTACACGTCGCCGAGCGCGACGCCTTCGAGCACGAAGAAGGCAGAGAAGGAAAAGAAAGTGTTCACGTTGGAGACGCCACCGTTAACCGCGTCGGTGGAAAAGAAAAAGAAAGCTGAGCAGCAGCAGCAACAACAACAAAAGAGCGGTGCTTTGGAGGAGAAGAAGCAACAGCAACAGGAGGCGCAGAAACGAGCGGAGAAGACGTCGCACGAAATGTCCGTAAAGAAATCGAGGTCGGGCTCTCGATCGCCGAGCGAATCGTTAACATCGGCTGGGTCCGAAGAAATTGCAAAGAAACAGTTGATTGAAGCGCTTTCTGGCGTGTCCATCAAGGAGGAAGAACAGAAAAAAGAGAAGACGACCAAAATGGTCGAGGCGTCCTCGATTCCACTCGCGGCGACGAGCACGCCCGATTATTCATCAAAAAAGAAAGAGGAAAAAGGAGTAGCAGCAGGAACAGGTACGCCGATAACGCCGGCGGCCGACAATATGGACAAGAAGGGAGGAGATCCCTACGTCGGCATGACGAAATCTCAAATCAAGAAAGCAAAAGAGCGCGAAAAGATGCGCGCAAAAGAGCAACTGAAATACGAAAAAGATCTCGAGAAGAAGGCAAAAGAACTCGAAATTCGCAAGAGAAGACAAGAAGCTTTAGCCTCCGCGTCGGCGTCGAGTTTATCCGCATCGGTTCCGAAAGCGGATCCAGCAAGTGAACCCGTGAAGGTGCAGGAAATAGTCGAACAGATTGAACCGCCGCTGCCGCCGCCGCCTGAACCGAGTAATTTTTACCTCATTAAACCTCCGGGTGCGAAGACGTCTCCAGATAGCGGAGAGTTGCAATCAAAAGGATACGAATTAGACAACGAGGGGAAGCTCGTTCAATCGACATCGTTTTCCGGATCCGAGTCCAAGGAGAAACTAACCAGGAAGAAGAAAGAGAAGAAAACGCCGGCGGAGAAGTTTTTACCGGCAAAATCAGAGGTGAGCATGAGCGAAGAAGGCTCGAAGATGTTCAAGACGCCGTCGAAAATACCGACTAGTATCATCCCGCCTGAGGCAACGATAGATGGAAAAGTTGGAACCGACGCCGAGCTCATCAGTCCGAAGGGGGAGAACAAAGTTTCGCCTCGAAGATCCATCGGCCACATTGCGCCGGAGCCGATTTCATCGCCAACTCTGACCGCTCCGTCCGCAGAAGTCATCTCTAACTCTCCTGGTAGTAACGCGAAGAAAGAAGAAAAGAAGCAAAAGTTAAAGCCGGGAGAAGCGGTCGCTCTGGAGGAAAAACCAAAGCTCGAAAGCGCGCAAGTGTATTCGTTCAAGGAGCTTCAAGCGTCCGGATTCGCGTTTGACGACGAAAACGAGATTGTGCAATCCGATAATGACTCGGACTCGTACATGTCCGATTCGGACGGTGCTACTCCGCGAATGGCGCGGGTACGCGAAGGACACCAGACGACGCCGTCAACTTTGAACATTACCTCTACCACCCCATTTTCAAACTGATGAGAGAGAGAGAAAGAGAGAGAGAGAGAGAGTTACGCGATGGAGTTTCAAAAATTTATACATACAAAAAGAATGCGCCCGCTCGCACATTTGATTGCTTTGATAGTTTTATTGTTACTGTATATATTCATTATTGTTATTATATATTTATTATCTGTGTCGATATATTTATATTACGTACCCTATGCTGTTGTGTATTAGTACCTAGGTATATATAAAAGTATGAATGAAGTCTCTCACGTTTCTTCTTCTTCTTCTCTCTCTCTTTCTTTCTCTCTAAATTTCTTAATTTCCATCTCTCACTGGGTCAAAAAACGGATGCTTCTGCGCCTCCTTCGCGGTAATTCTCTCCTGGTGATCGTATCGCAACAACTTATCCAAGAAATCTATCGCCTCTGGCGTCACCAGATGTTGATTGTCCGCGTTCACAAACTTACTCCACGGCTTCCTCGAGTGTCTTCCGACCAACGCCTCCAAGTGCGGATCCAACTCAATCCTGTACTTATTCAAATACGCGTGTAATTCTTGCGTCCCCAAAACCTTCGCAATTCTGACCAGCTGATCGTAATTGTCGTGGCCGTTAAAAAACGGTTCTTTGCGGAAAATCATCCCGGCGAACACGCACCCCAACGACCACAAATCCAAAGCGTAATCGTAATCCTGTAAATCCACCAATAACTCCGGCCCTTTAAAATATCGACTCGCCACTCTCACGTTATATTCTTTTCCGGCGTGATAAAACTCCGCCAACCCCCAATCTATCAACCTTAACTGTCTCTTCTCGTGGTCAATCATAATGTTGTGCGGCTTCACGTCTCGGTGCATGATCCCTTGCGAGTGCGAAAAATCCAACGCCTTCAAAAGTTCCATCAAATAGAAACGAATGTCGTAATCCGTCAAGTTTGGATATAAAACCTTGAAATCCGTGTTGTTCACGTACTCGAAGACCAAGCTCGGCGTTTTCGACTGCGGTTCTCTCACCACGTCCAGAAGCGATATGATGTTTATGCCGCCGGCCAAGTTTTGCAAGATTTTAATCTCCCTCTTGATCTTCTTCTTCTTCACTGGTTTCAAAATCTTAATGATGCACTTCTGATCGACCGCTTGCGCTCGAACGCCTTCAAACACCTCCGAGTACTTCCCTCTGCCGACTTTTCGGACGACTTCGTAGTCATCTTGCTCTCCCCAGGAGACTTGTAAGTTTTCGTAGTCCCAATACTCTTTCGGTTTTTTATCGTTCACGTCCGTGTAGACGGCGGATTTGGAGACGACGTTATCGCGGCGGATCGCTTTCCCGATTCGTTGCGACATTAGTATTAGTACGTATCGTATCGTCTCTCGCTTTCTCGCTCTGTTCTACTTCTATCTACCTCCGCGCCTCTCTTTTTCTCTTTTATTAAAGCGCGCAACCAACACTCTCTCTCTCTCTCTCTCTCCTCCAAATGGGGAGGCAAAATCTCTGAAGAAAAAGAAGAGATTCGAGAGAGAGGAATCGTCCAAAACGAAGCGACCTTTTTTCGCGAGATTTTAATTTACTATTTCACCTGCGCAACAGGAAAAAACGCTCTCTCGTCGTCGATGATTGGTACGCGCACACACAGACACACAGACACGCGCGCGCTCTCTCTCTCTCTCTCGTTCATCTTTTCTCTCTGCTTTTTTACCTTTGCAAACCGGCGTGGCTTTTGGTGGTGTCTTTTTTCTTCCCCAAAGTGATGGCCTTCGCGTCTGACACAACAACGGATCGTATCTTCTGTGAAAGTCTTCATCGCACGAACGACGAAGTGTCATCATCTCTCGACGTGACGAAGTTCCCAACTTTCTCGACAGACGACGACTCGAAGAAGCGTTCTCGGGGTCGTTCACCTTTATTCGTTATTCTTCGGATGTCGCGATGTGAGTCACGCGGGGGAAACGTGATGCTTTTCTTCGGAATTTTAATTGAGTCGTCTGAGAAGGGGGTGCCTACTTACAAACTACTTACTTTTCTTTGCATTTTAGGAAGAAAATGACGACTTCAAACGACGATTGCACCATCTACGTCCTCAAATGCAAGCAGCGGAAATGGTATGTAGGGAAGACGCGAAAGTTTAGTGGTCGAATTGTGCAACATTTCTGTTCAAATGGTTCCGCTTGGACGAGAAAATATCCCCCAATCAAAGTGCACGATAGATACAGGAACTGTACGGCGAGAGACGAAGATAAATATACGAAGGATATGATGGATAAATATGGTATCGATAACGTCCGTGGAGGGAGTTATTGTCAAATTGAATTGGACGAACACCAAAGAGAGACATTGAGGAGAGAATCGAATGCTACGCATGACAAGTGCCATAAGTGCGGGAAATCTGGACACTTCGCCGCCCAGTGTTCACTTGATTCTTTCTCAGAGGAAGAGGAAGAGGAAGATCTTGAATACACCGTATGTGATTGTGGCGACGAATTCGAGTCAGAGAGAGCATTCAAACGGCACGAGAAAGATTGCTATAATTGTTCGAGAGATTATCGTGCCAATCAGAAAGAATTCTTCGGCACGGTTGGAAGCGTCTTCGGATCGACGGCAACGCATTTGTTCACCTCGCTGCAAGGGACGAAGAGTAAAGGCGCCCATATTTTTGAAACGGGAGCACGTACGTGTTCTTGTGGAAAGGATATTTCGAGTCGACCTGCAAATCACACGCAGTGTTTAACGTGTTTTCGGCGCTCGCAAAATAAGAGTGAGAGTGTAGATGAAGAATACGAGCGCGAGTGCACAAGCTGCGGAGATGACATCTCCAATCGACCGTTGAACTTTACGCAATGCTTAGTTTGCTGGCGAGATGGAAAAGGCGGCAGAGGTGGCAGAGGTGGAAGAGGTGGAAGAGGTGGCAGAGGTGGAAGAGGTGGAAGAGCTGGCAGGCGCGGCAGAGGCGGTTGGTGGGATTTTCGTCCGTAGAATTACTAT
>Ga0255771_1005353_pt1 | contig 11210 bp, 9 predicted proteins | sample 011ome_19_FD_179969 | JGI IMG/M metagenome (GOLD analysis project Ga0255771, IMG submission 179969) | Coastal salt marsh microbial communities from the Groves Creek Marsh, Skidaway Island, Georgia - 011510BT metaG (version 2) | ecosystem: Environmental > Aquatic > Marine > Intertidal zone > Salt...
CAATAGAATCTTCATTCATACCTAATACTTTTGCTGCGTCTATATCTAAAAACATTCTTCTATTAACATCATACAAAGCTCTATTAGCATTTAAATATGCATCTACAATTTGTTCAGGTGTAACTACACCACCTTTTAAAGTTTCTCTTGTAAATAAATTTCTAGCATTTCTAATACCATCTTTAAAATTTGTAATTTTATAATTTAAAGATTTTCTTGGATCTACATTAACCCTACGCATACCTGCAATACCAAGTAATTCATTTCCTAATTCATATTCATTACCACGTTCATCAAATCTACCTAAACTATCTATAGGTCTAATCGCCAAACCTAATCTACCAAGTTGTCTCCAGTTAAGGGGTGCTTGTGCTTCAACAAGGTGTGCAACTGATTTCATAATTTTACTACCAATGGGATCAATTGCAGGATCTTTGTTATAAATTTCTCTACCCGATGCATCCACACCACCTCTTCCAAGTATAGGAGCTACATCTTGTAATGCTTCTGTCCAAATAGATTCTGATATAAATGGTTGACCAATTTCTTTTGTAGATTCAATTAAACCTAAAATAAAATCATCCATAATACCATCTTTGTCTGCTCTACCAGAGTTAACTGCATTAACTACAGTTTGTAATGGTCTTGTTAAAGTATCGTATGCATTTAAGTGAGAAAAATCTACGTAAGATAATTTACCATCTTCATCTTTAAAAGGTACAAGCACAGAATTTTTAGACCATTCAGGCACATATCTTCTCATTGCTTCAAGTTCTTCATCACTTACATCATTTAAAGTTTGCATCATTGCAACAGTTCCAAGTGGTAATGCAGCTGTTGTAGCCGCCATACCTGTTAATCTTTGTAAACCTCTTGCTCTTAATGGATTAACTTCTTTACCATTTATTTTTGCAGTAAAAAATATTTCATCTAATGCTGTTGATACAATGTTTGTACCTGTTCTCATAATCTCTGCAGGGAAAGCTACAAAGTTTCCAACAGGTAACTTTCTTAAACCCTTAATAAATTCTGATACAAAAGCATAGTTAGGTATATTATTTTTAACTAATTTAGCTGATTGTTTTTTTAAATACTCATCATTAAATATACCAATCTTTCTTTCAAATTTTCTACCATTTGCATCTGTAATAACTTCAACAATGTCATCACCTAACTGTAAACCTTTTGCTTCAAATGCATTTTTAAGTCTTGACTGTTCACCAAGGTATGTAAATATTTTCCAGAAATCATCTTCAGCTGTGTATGCATCTTGTGCAAACTTCTGTGTTTTCTTTAATCCTTTCATAAAAGTATTAAAACCATTGTAGTCTGCGCCTACTTTGTTTAACACTTCACCAAACTTAACATCTTCCATTAGATCCATAACTTGTCTTACTTGTACTTGTGAGTTAACCACACCAAGCTCTAATAGTTCTTGATAAAATTCGTTATCTTTTCTAAATCCTTTTAACTGCAATGCATCAAATGCTCTCTTAACATCTTTAGTATTACCAAACGGTACAAAACCATTTGCAGCTGCAAACGCTGCAGCACTAATAAAGTTTCTTGCGTGAGTAAATGGTGCAAGAATTGTTTTAGCCATTTGTGATGTAGCTTTCGGATATAACACTAGGTTTTGATATAGTGTTGCAGGTAAATCTTTTTTCTTTAAGTTGTCTACTTCTTTTAATGCTTGTGCATAATCTGATAATGCATACTTACCAGCAATAGGATTAGTAAGTTCATCTATAATTCCTTCTTCTTCTAATCTTGCTGCTTCTATTTCATCAACAGGTTTAATCTTTGCATCTATGTCTTCAAATCTACCAAGCTTTGTAGATCTAATTGAACCACCTTTTGCGGGTGCAATAATTTCATAATCAACATTATTCTTTGCTGCCGCACCAAAATATTTTTTAGCTTCACCAGGATTGTCTACAAGAAAAGGTACTCTTGGTTCTGGTCCAACTCTACCACCAGCATCCCATTCGTCCCAATTTTTTTTTAAAATATTAGATTGTTTAACAAGATCATCTAGGTATTGATTTAATCTTACTTGTATTGATAGAGCATTTGTTCCTTCAACAATAGTTGACATAGGGTTTTCTGCTTTACCTAATAATTTTTTTATAATTTCTTGTCCTACACCAGTTAAGTCTGACAAGTTTTTACCACCAGATGTTTTTACAAAATCTCCTTTTTTAGATAACAAATTATCTGCTTCTGATTTTAAAAAAAAGTTAGGAACCGAACCTAATCTAACTACACCTGATTTAGTATTCTCATTCATCATCACTCCTCTAGGTAATTTAGCATTGGCCCATACTTCATTAACCATATTTTTTGCTACATCATCAGAAAGTGTAATACCCTTGTCTGCTGCTACGTCTTTAAAATCTTGAACTGCTTTATTAATTACTTTACTACTTGGTCCATAGTTATCAGCAACAGACATAGGATTATTTTTAAATACTTCATAACCTCTATCTAATACATCGTTAATTTGTTTTGGTATTACTTTTTGAAAGTCTTCTAATGCAGATGGTGTTAATCTTGAACCCATTAATGTAAATAGTTCTGACCACGTTCCACGCATATCGTTAAAGTTTTGTATAAGCTCTGCTACATCTTTGGGGTCCGCTTTGTAATTATTTATTAAATCATTAGAAAAATCTATAACTTTATCAGGATCAATAGTTCTTAATGTAACTTTACCTGCATCATCAATACTAGGATTTAAGTTGTTGCCATCTGTTAAGATGTCATTCATTTTTTTTAATAGTTTTTTTCTTTTTTCTTTATCAACTTTATTACCTGATCGTTTAAAGTTTTTAAGAATTCTGTTTGTAATGTTATCTATTTTAATCATAGCGTTTTCAGCTATATTAGTATCTCTACCAAGTAATCCTTGATATGCTTTTTCTGCCTCAAAACCTTCTTGTGCTGCAGGTCCTCTTGCTCTTAATGGTTTTGATATCCATTTATCAATCCATCTTGATACCGGATCCGTAATTGCTTTACCTGTTCCTGCTTGATTTCTTAATTTAGATATACCTCTTGCACCTGCTCCAATACCTACTGTAAATAATCCACCTTCAATACCAAACTTTAATCTGTTTAATAATTCTGCTTCTGGTGTATTAGATTCTCTATCTACTTCTGTGGGACCACCTAAAAAATCTCCAAACGTACCAGCATCTTCTACATCACCAACAAAAGCTGCTTCTGCTGCACCACCTGCTAATGCACCTTTGCCATATCTTTTTAATTTTTCATTTCTACTTAAATACTTACCAGCTTTCTTTGCTTGTAATGTTGCTTTAGTTAAACCTGATCCTACTTTAAATGCAAGACCGCCTGGTACACCAATGTTAACAATTAATTCTGTAATTTTACCAGCAGCTGTTGCTTCTGCTGCTTCATCAAAAGGATTTATATCATCAAAATATGCCTCAACTGCCTCTGCTCTATTTTTATCTACACCTAAATCTAAAAGAGTTGCGCCTAATGTAGCTGCACCTTCAAATATTTTAAATATACCTGAACCTAATCCAGCTGCAATTGATGTTGCTAACCCATATTCGTTTTTTGTATTTGTAGATTTTTTTGCTCCAAATAATTTTTCATATTCAGATTGTGAGATAGCCATTTAATACCTCCTAAAAAATTTTTTGTAGAACAACAATATTTCCTGTTTGAGGATCTATTTTAATAAGTTCTTTAGCACCTTTAGATTCTTCACTATCTCTAACATAAATTACACCAACACTTATATCTTCAGCTGATTCTGGTAAGGGTCCACCAAAAGGTTCATCATAAATAGTGTCGACAGCACTTTGAATTACAGCTATACTTTTTTTACTAGATCCTACTCCATTTTTAACTCCTGCCTGTAGAGCAGTATCAAAAGTTAAAGCAGCTTTATTTAAAGCAATTTGATCGCCTATTTTAGTTCTATTTAACTCTATAAGTTTTTGCATTTCTCCTTTAGATATTTCACCTTTAATATATTTATTAATAGCTAATTGTGCTGCTGCATCATCTACTTTTTGTTTTCTACTTGGTCGTTTAGCTTCTTCCTCAAAGAATTCACTAAATGAACTTTTAACTGTTGCATCATCTTTTAATGCTTTACCTGCAAAACTTAATAACATATCAGAAATATCTTGGCCTCTTGCCCTATCACTGCCTAATAATTTTGCAAATTTTTCTTTGTCTATTTCAACACTTTCTTCATCGTTATTACTTCCCGCACCTGTACTTGTACCCGTGCCGGTAGCTGCACCTGTTACTTTATTTTTATTATTTGCTTCTTCTTTTTTAATACGAATATCATCTACTATTTTAGACAAATCTTCTTGACTTGTAGTTAGTCCTACACCAGAATCTTTTAAAGGTGTTCCAGTTTGATTTAATATATCAATTTGTTTTGTAAAATCTTCGTAATCTAAAGCACCTGTTTCATCAAACACACCACTATCATTCATACTTTTCATATACTCTAAAGCTTCTACAGTTTTAGGTTCGTTAGCTTTTGCTATTAAATAACTTGGAAGAAATGGTAATGCCATTGTTATTCCTGATGCAGAAAAAGGATTAAATGCAGCTAGTCTACCTAACATACCTTTACCACCTGTTTTCATTGCGTCAAGTATTCCTCGATAAGTTAATCCTTTGGGTAATTGTGGTCCAGCAGGACTTGAATATATTGCTCTACCCGAAGAAACGGAAGGGTTTCCACCTCCTAAATTAATATTAAAAGGATTACCCGTGCTTCCACCTGTAAGATAACCAACTCTACCACCTTTTTCATAACCTAGACCAGATGTAATCCCCGTTCCGCGACTATCGACACGGCCACCTCTAAACATTGGTCTTCTTAAAATTCTACTCATTAGCCAAATATTCCTAACTTACCTAATACACCGCCAGCTCCTGCTGCGCCTCCTAGGAAGCTAGCCATTGGACTCGCTGGTGCTGCGCTTGATTGGTAACCTATTGTAGTTGTTGGGAATGCTCCCGGTTGTATCTGTGCTAGTTGTTGTCCAACTAAACCTAATCTTGTAAATGGTTCGAACTCTGCTTCTCTTGCTGCAAGTGTTGCTGCATCTAATTTAGCTTGTTCGAATCCTTGATCAGCTTGACCTAATGCTTGTTGGTATTGTCCAAGACCTTGTCTTGCTGCAAGATCTACTCCAGCTGCTTGTTGTGCTTGCATAAATCCTTGATTTAATAATTGTGCTTGTAGTGCTGCTCTATCTCTTGCACCTTGATTCATATATTGTGCCTGCATTACACCTTCTCTACCACCACCATAAGCACCTGATGCAATGGCTTGATCTCTTAAACCTTGTTGGTTAATAGTTTGTTGTCTGTCAAATTCTGATAATGTTGCATCCATTACCTCTTGTTGGTATGGAGACATAAAAGGTTTGTATGCATCTGGTCCAACTAAAGATCCTAGACCTTGTGCTGCTTGCGATGCGCCTGTTTGTAATGCTGTTTGTGCTGCAACTTGTGGATTGTATGCTGCTGTATTAATTTCTTGTCCAATTAATGGTTGTAATTTTTTTGTAAAGGCTGTAAGCGCGCCTTCTAATACCGGTGCCGGTAATACTTGTGTTTGTTCTACTGCCATTATGCCCTTGCCTCTAGTTTATTCATTATATCGTACATACGTTGTGCTCCTTTATTAACACTGCCACCGCCTGCTGCTCTGACTGCATCTGCTGTCATTACAAATTCGTTTTTAGAAAGTCTTGCAGGTACATCATCTGCTCTTTCTTTTTTACCAATCGGTACAAATCCACCACCTCTTAAATCCATTTCTCTACCACCGAAGTCTAACATACCTCCGTCTTTTAAGCTAGCAATTCCTCCATTCCTTAATCCTATTTCTTCAAAAGTATCTAGTATTTCGTCTTCTGTAAATTGTGCTGCTTCCATCGCTTCTCTAATCGCGGCTCTTCTAGCATTTGCAATCGCTGCTTCATCCATACCTGCTTGTGCCATTTCTTCTGCTTGTATTCTATCAAATTCATCTTGTGCATCTATCGCCGCTTCATATGCAACATCACCTGTTGCTAAAGCTGTTGTTGGCCCTAAAGCTGCTGCTGCATCTTGTAATACTGGAAACGATTTTTTCATACCTAAAATGTTTTCTCTACCTGGGACATTTTTTTGAAATAAACTTCCTGGATTTCTTCCTATGTCTGCTAATGTAGATCTTGTTCCTTGTACATAGTCAGATAAAGCTCCTATTCCTTCTCTACCTATATTTTCTGCACCTTGCATAAATCCTACTTCATTTGTGTAAGGAACTGATATATCACCAAATTGATCAACTCCTGTACCCATTTGTTTTTCAATACCACCTCTAATACCTTCACCTGAAGCTCCACCTTTAGTAACATCTTGAGAGCCTAACGCTCCAAGACCACCAGCTAATGCAATGGACAATGCATTTAAATCACTAATATCTTCTACTGGTGTTTCATCAGATGCAATCTGTCCTAAAGTATTAAATCCTGCTCCTGCTAAACCTCTCATTAAAGGCCCCATTCCTGGTGGTAACATAAGTGTACCAATACCAGCTGCGTATGGTGCTAAAAATCTTAATTCGTTTGGTATAAGTTTATCACTAATTTTTGAAATAGTTTTTACAAAGGGTTTTGTAATTTTTTTTGTTACCTTTTTACGTGCTCTATTTATATCTGATAAAATTCCCATAGTTTCTCTTTATATTATTAATGTTGAAGCAAGTACGCAACACTTGTAAATAGGCGAGTATCACACAATTTACTAGGTTTTTATACATTCGTCAATCGCTGATGTTAAAGTCAGCGCCTATTTTTACTTCTTCTACAGTCACATTTACATCTCTTCGTATATGCTCTGCTTTTGTGGCTGTATTAGGATTTTGTACATCCTGCATAGCTTCTGCGTCTGACATATACTCTTGACCTGTTTCTGTATTAGTTAAAGTTACCTCTGTTTTAGGTGTAATTACTGGTACTCTTTGACCATTAATTGTTTCATACCTAACAGAAGCCTCTGTTTCTACAAACGGCATTATCTGTCCTCCCTGTTGATTTCTAATATTGATGCTACAACGTGCAATCTATTTGCATCTGCAGCGGTTACTTGTAATACTTCACTTTCTTGCATAATCAAAGGCTCATTTAATAATTGTTCTGTAGCATTACCTGCTATAGTTTTATTTTTAAATATAGTAAATTTATCAGCTGATGCTGGATCTCCATTAAATAAATCTACTGTAATATCACTACCATTGTTTGTGTCATCACAAACTAATATAGATTTTACAATAGCTCTAGAGTTAGATGCTACAGTATATAAAGTTGTAACTGTGTTAGTTGTTAAATCTAATTTTTGGTTTTTATATATATTTGCCATTTATCCTAATCCGAACCACGTATATCTTTCCGAGTCTTCTTTAAGTTGTGTTAAGTATGTAGAGTTTAATTGTTCAATGATTGTAGTCAACGCTCTGTTAATTTGTCTTTGATTATCTTCACTATATTCTTTTTTAGGTTCAGGTAATCTTACTACAACTTTAGTCATTATCCTCTTCTTCCATCTGGTTGTATGTCAACTTGAAACGTACCAAATCTCCAAGACTCACCTACACCAGTATTTTCTATCTTTATATTTGCATATCTTCCTCTTGCTCTGGTGTCAACCTTTAAGGTACTAGAATTTATTATAAAAGGACTTAATGTAGTTTCTATATCATCTTGTGATGGAAAATCTTTTATAGATAAAGTTATTTGATTGTTACCTGTTAATACTTTAAAGTTTGGTAAAAATCTTCTCATCGCTAAAAATACTTCTGATTGATCTGGTTGTAATGAAAAACTAAATGATTGTATAAAAGATGTTAATGCAGTTACACTACCATCTGGATTTACTTGATCGGTCCCCGATTCTTGTTCAAATAATACACTTCTACCTAAACCTGTTTCACCTATAATTGCAGGAAAAGAACCTGTAGCTGAACTGCTGTATGCTGTAGCGTATGGTTTAGGATATACTAATGAATCAATCCAAGTTGTTCTAATTGAATTAGTGTTAGTTCCTGTATACCAATTACCCATAGGTAACTGTGCATTGTTTTGTCCGTAGTTGTAAACTACATATCTATTATTAAAATCTGATCCTGATGTTGGATACCACCAAGTTACTTCTGTAAATAGGTTATTGATACCGGCACAAACTTGTTGGCCTTTTGTTGTATCAACATCATCATAAATATAATCTTCAACTGAACAAGGTAGAGTATTTACTGTACCATCAAAAGAGAAGAAACCATTATTACCCATCCAATATGCAACACCATCAATTTCAATTGCTGCGTTCTTACCAATCAATCCACAGTTTGTACCCACTTGTTCAAAACCAAATGTAAATGGCGCACCTACAAATTTCATTGTGTATAGTGCATTATCTGTCCATACTAGAATGTTTTCTTTTGCAACTAAAGCTCCTACAATTTTAGTACCATCTTGTATTCTTTGTGTACCGGCTGTGTTAGTTGCTTCTGGTGTATATTCATTTATATTTTCATCTTCAGAAAATCTTATAAACATATCGTCTTGTGTAGTAGGTGATCCAATAGTTGTTTCAGTTCCAAAATGAATTAAGTGCCGTGTTGTTGGTGAAATAAGTGTAACTCTAGTAGCTGTTGGATTGTTTGTAGTCTGAAATCCTGATGTAGTTGTAGAAGCTCTTGTAGATAATCTTGCTGCAATAGAAGAATCCCAAGTAAAAGTTTTACCATTAGCAATCGTTGCAACTAATACATCACCAAAATTACTTAATGACCAAAGTCCTGGTTCAAGAGTAACAGTACCTGCATCTACTGCATCTCCCCATCCTGAAAATTCTGTAGCATTTGTAACTGTTGCTGCTGTTGAGTGAGCTTGACCGTTTGATGTACCAGTAGTTGCTGTACCTTTTGCACCTCTAGTAATACCTAAAAATTGTGTAGCATTTGTTGATGTGTATGTAATTAATTCGTTAGCGATTGCGATAGTTCCAGAAGATGGAAACCCTGTTGTGCTTACAACTGTAACCGCGGTCCCCGACCCACCTGTACCATTTGTATCTGCAAGAAGTGCACCATTTAAAGTTGTTGTTTGTGCACCTTGAACTGTACCACCATATTGACTAATACCAAAACCATATCCATAAGTTTGTGCAGCTGGACCCACTCGTTCGTAAGGTTTTATATCTACACTACCACCAGACGCTGTAGAACCTGCGCTTGTAAAAGTTATAGTAAAAGTGTTTGCTGTTGGTGTAGAAATAACTTGAAATAGTTTATCTTCAAAATCTGATGCACTTAATCCTGTACCACCAGGTAAAGTTACACTGTCAAATAAAACAATGTCACCATCTTCTAAATTATGTGCTGCTGATGTTGTAATGGTAATAGTAGTTGTGCCATTAAAAGTAAATGTAGCTGCTGAAATAGTAGTTGCTAAAGGAGTTACATCAAAAAATTGACCTTCAAAATATACAATTAAAAATTTATCTGTGCCAATTGCAACATATCTATTACCATCTTGGTCAACAAATGCGTGTTGTTTTCTAGCTACACCTACTAAAGTATCTGTAAGTAATGACTGCCAACCACCAACTTTTTCTGGTAGTCCATATCTAAATCTAACATTGTCTGAATCAACCCAACGACCTTCTGCTCCAACTGCTGTATCTTGTTTGTCGATTCCAGGAGCAAACTTAATTTTCGTAAGCATTAATTACTCCTATTGATTTGTTGATTTATATAGCCAACCTTTTGTGGCATTAGCATAAATAAGAGTTACACATTGATTATTAGTAGCAAGAGTATCGTTAGCAGCGGCACCTTCTATATTAGAACCACCTCTATCTATAATACAATTGTTTGTTGCAAAACCATTTGATGCTGAACCATCCATAATTGTTACTTCATCACCGACTGCAGGTGAACTTGGTAATGTAATTGTAACTGGGTTAGCAACTGTATCTACTACAATTTGATCACCAGCGACTGCTGTGTATGTAGTTTTACTTGCTGCAGTTACAGAAGTCATTCCTTTTTGTAACATACCTAATGTTGTTGCTGGCACACTACCTCTAGAATAAACTAAAGCTGTTGCACCTTCTGGAAGAGGGACTCCTCCACTTTGACCTGTTGTTATTAAAGTTACTGTATAACTATCACCAGCTCCACCTCTAGTAGTTCCATCTTCTACAAAAAATATTCTGTTTGCATTACCACCTGTTGTTGATGCGGGCATAGCTAAAGTTGAATTACCAGATAAAGTTCCTGTTACTTTAATGTAAAGGTTTTTACCATTTGCTGTTGCATCTCCATCAGCTAAACTTAATGTAGTTGTACCTGAACTTAAAGTTACTTCTACATAACCTGATGCTGCTGTTTGTAATAATTGTAAATTAGTATTTGTAATTGCACCCCATAGACCAGCTTTTTCACCTGTTGCTACGAGTTCTAATGATAAATCTGTTGAATAACTTGATGCCATAATTTTAGTACGGTTTGATTGGTGTCCAAACCATTGTTGCTCCTGGTATTATATCGTTCCACGTAATAACTCCTGGTTCTACTGTATCTAAAGCAAGAGATACCTTGTCAGGATTTATATTTGCCGCTCCTGTTACTGTAACATTTCCTGTTGCTAACGTCAACGCGTTTCCTGTAACTACAGCATTAGCAGCTGCAGTAACTGTAATTGTTCCTAGACCTAATGATACTTGTGATCCTGTAACATTTACATTAGCTTTACCACTAATAGTTAAAGTTCCTAAACCAAGAGTAACTTGATTTGGATCTGGATCTTCTACAATAGAATCTGCAATAATACCTACACTGCCTATTGTAATAGTAAGTGCATTTCCTGTTACTTGAACATTTACTGCACCAATATTTGTAGATGTAGCGAATGGTAATGCTGATATTGCGTCAAATCCTAAACTCATAAATAATCCTTAAAAGGAGACTGTGTGGTATGTGGTGGTGACACAGCCTCCATCTAAAGATTATATCATCGTTTAAACCAAGAAGGAAGACCTAAATGTGGACGCTTGTCAAACATATTATCTCTAGCGCCTGGCGTTTTACGATTATTATAATGAAGAAATACTTGTACGCATTCCTTACCTTTGAATTTTTCTCTCCAATGTTC
>Ga0255771_1005355_pt1 | contig 11209 bp, 12 predicted proteins | sample 011ome_19_FD_179969 | JGI IMG/M metagenome (GOLD analysis project Ga0255771, IMG submission 179969) | Coastal salt marsh microbial communities from the Groves Creek Marsh, Skidaway Island, Georgia - 011510BT metaG (version 2) | ecosystem: Environmental > Aquatic > Marine > Intertidal zone > Salt...
TGCCAAGTATTTTCTTTTACGGCACCTCCCATTACAGTTTTTATTAGTGGGATTGTTGGATTAAAAATTTCACCAATTGCATCACTGGCAACACTTCCAACATCGTTATCAATAGTAGGTACAGCAGTATTTTCTTTTTTTGCAGCAAAGATAATGAGTAAAATTGGAAGAAAAAAAGGATTTATATTATCTTCAACATATTCAAGTTTAGCATCACTGCTTGGTGCTTACTCTATTTACACTGAAAATTTTATTTTATTTTGTTTTTCTTGTTTTATAATTGGAACAGGTATTGCTTTTACACATCAATATAGATTTGCAGCTGCCGAAACAGTTGAAAAAAGTGATAGTTCAAGAGCTATTTCCATATTGTTACTTGCAACAATTCTCTCAGCTTTAATTGGTCCGAATGTTGCAAACTTTACCAAAGGTATAATTTCAGATCATCTTTATGTTGGCTCTTATATCTCTTTAGCGGTGCTAACTATTATGCCGATTTTTTTATTAATTTTTTATAGAACAGAAAAAAACCCAAAACCTAAAGAGAATTTAGGTGGTAATCAAAGATCATATTTTGAGTTATTGCAAAATCCTATTATTCTTCAAGCTATTGTTACAGCTGCATTTGCATATTCAATAATGTCTTTCATTATGACCGCTACACCAATAAGCATGTATAAAATGCACGGATTTACATTAGGTTCGACCAGTATAGTTATTCAATCACATATAATAGGAATGTTTTTACCCTCATTAATTACAGGAATATTAATTAAAAAATATGGTCATTCATTAATTATATATTCTGGAGCCTTCATTTATTTGATTTGTATTTTTTTAAGTTTTTATGATCAAACATTTATAAATTATCTAATCGCTTTAGTACTTTTAGGTATTGGGTGGAATTTTCTTTTTATTGGCGGAACCAGTTTGTTGGTACTTTGTTATAAGGAAAGTGAAAAATTTAAAGTGCAAGGATTTAATGATGTTTTAGTTTTTTCGATACAATCTATAGCAAGTCTTATTGCAGGCTATTCCATTTTAAAATTTAGTTGGAATGAAATTAATTTAGCATGCATTCCTTTGGTTATATTAATTATACTAGTCTCAATTAGATCTGATATTTACAAGAAAAAATTAATTGCTTCTAAATCTTAGATAAATTTTATCTAAATAGTAAAAAAGAGAAATGGCCCTTAAAATCATAAAGACACAAAGGGAAATCCAAATTCCGTTGTTAAACATTAGTTTTGTTAAAATTATTGAAATTATTAAGTAGCTCAAAACTGAAAACATCATTGCATTTCTCAATTCTTTTGTTTGAGATACACCGATGAAGATACCATCAAATTGGTAGCAAAAAGAAGATATTAAAGGCAAGATTATTAACCAAATTACATAAGATGAGCTAAGCTCTCTTATCTCTTTTATGTCCGACATGAGATTTATTACATTTTCATATGTAAAAAAGAAAATTACTGAAATTATTAATCCTGATAGTGAGCTTAATATAAATGAATTTTTAACAATATTTTTAAAAAGAATTAAATCTTTCTTTCCCAATGAATAACCAACTATTCCTTCTGTAGAAAATGCATAAGCATCTAAAATAAAAGCTGAGAGAAAAACAAGATTAATTAATATGGCATTAGCAGCAACATAATCTTCACCAATTTGTGTTCCAAGATAAGTGAACCATAAAAATGAAAAAGTTAATAAAATTGTTCGAATAAAAATATTTAGATTAATGTTAAATATATTTTTTATTTTTTTTAAATTAAATATTTGGGCAAAGTTAATTGTAATTTTGGTATATTTTGACAAATACCAAAACATATAAATCAAAAAAATTATAGAAGTAATTAATGCTGAGAATAAAGTTCCATAAGCAACGCCCTTAATATTTAGGTCAAATTTTGTAACAAGAACAATACTTATTAAAATATTTAAAATAGAAAAAAAACCAACGGCAAAGCTAGAAGTCTTAGTTTTTTGTAATCCAACAAATAATCCAGTTATGATATATAATGTTAATTCTCCTGGTGCTGAATAAACTCTAATTTTAAAATATTGCTTATAAAGATTTCTAGTAGCTTCAGATAAATCAAAAATTTTTAAGCTTAAACTTAATATAAGATTTTGTAATAAAATGATTATTATTGAGATTACTAAAACGAATAAAAGATTTCTAATTACAATATTTAAGATTTCCGTGAAGTCATTCCTCCCATTTGCCTGAGACACCATTCCAACTGTGCCCATTCTTAAAAAACCAAAACTCCAAAAAATCATTGAAAATAAATTGGCTGCAACTGATGTTGCTGAAAGATAAGACAAACTTCCTAAATTTCCCATTAATGCAGTATCAATAATTCCAACCATTGGAATTGCTAAGTTGGCAAAAAATATGGGGATTGATAACTTTAAGATGTACTGTATTGAGGATTTTTGCATTAGTTTAACTTTAATACTTTATTTTAATAAATTTAGTAATGATTTAAATAATTTATATGAAACCATTAAAAAATTGGGACAACAAGACTTGGCTTTCATCAGAGAAATACATTAACTCTTTTAATAAATTTATATTAAAGCAAGTAAGCCTTGATAAGCATTCTAGAATTTTAGATATTGGTTGTGGTAGAGGAAAAATTTTAGAAAACCTTTCAAACAAATTAAACTTAATTAATAAACCTATTGGTCTAGATTTAGAGAATCATAAAGATAAAAGCAAAAAAATGATTTTTAAAAAAATTGATGCATTAACTTATGTTAAAAAAATAAAATTTACTTTTGATTTAATCTTAATCAAACAAACAATTCATTTATTAAAAAAGAAACAAGCAATTAAACTTCTATCTATTTGCAAAAGTATACTAAATCCTAATGGTAAAATTATAATTTTAAGTTTAGATCCTAGTAAAAATGAAATTCCCACATTTCAATTAATGAAAAAAAAATTGAAAAATTCATTAAAAAAAGATGAAAAACTATTCAACTTAATCTTAAAAAATAAAGCTAAAATGAATGTTAAAAAATTTACTTATGAAGTTCAAATTTTAAAAAGTAAATATCTTCAAATGATTAGAAATAGATACATTTCTACTTTACTTAATTTTACCGATAAACAAATAAAAGACGGTATCATTGAAATCAAAAATGATTATGGAAATGTATTAAAATTTAAAGATAGATTAATTTGTTATATTTTACGAAAATAATTAGAGTATTTTTTTTAATAAATTGTCATTAAAAAACAATTTATGAGCAACCACTGCAAGAATATGCATTAAAATTAGTACTATTAATAGATAGTTTGAAATAACATGAATATCATAAAATATTTCAGCTAACTCGAAGTTGTCTTGAATTTTGATTTTGTTAAAAATTATTGTCAGTGTTTCGCCATTAAACAGTTTTTTTAAAATTCCTGAAATAGTGATGGAGAGAATTGTCACATACAGCATCACATGATTCAGCTTTGCTAAAAATCTTTGACCTTTAAATACGCTAGGTTCTAATTTAGGGGTTGGGTTAAATACTTTATAGATTAGCCTTAAAATTATTAAGTAAAATATCGATAAACCAATGATAATGTGAGCATCTTCTATAGTTATCCTGTCTATTCCATAATCTAAATCTACTAAATAAAATCCAAGTGGAATTTGTATAAAAAGTAGTAGCGCACTTACCCAATGCAATAATTTGGAAATTAATCCATACTCTGTTAATGTATTTTTAACATGCATTCTTTAATTAAACATATTGCAAAGAATATTGGTATTAGTTTGTTTTTAATAATCTCAATACTTATTACTGCTAATGCTAATTCCGAACAATCAGCAGAAGAAATTATTAAAGATAGAAAAGCTTTGTTTAGTAAAAATTATAATACTGCTAAAAAGGTTCAATCTCTCTCATCCAGTGGTGATTTTGAAGAAGCAAAAGAATTAATGCTAGAAATGAGTGAAAACTACAAAACTTTAATTGAATTGTTTCCTGATAATACTAAGGAAGGATTTAAAACTGAAGCTACGCCTTTAATATGGGAAGAAAAAGATAAGTTTAATTCTTTAATGGAAAAATCTTCTAACGATATGATTGAATTAGTGTCAATTATTGAAAATTCTGACAATATTAAAGGTTCATTAGGACAACTAATGTGGGGCAATTGTAAAGCTTGTCACTCAAAATATAGAGAAGAACATTAATCTTTAACTAGTTCATTTTTTTAATTTATGATCCCTATAAAAATTAAGGAACATTTAGATAATTATATTCATCAAGAAGTCTATGTTCAAATAGCAGTTATTAAGGGCAAAGAAAAAATAACTACAAAAGCTGCAATTAATAGTTATTTTAACTCAAATCATTTTAGAGACTTATCTGAAGGAAGACCTTATGATCATTTTATCGATGGGTTACACGATAAGTGTTTAATTAAATTAATTAATTCACCCATGAAAGATAAAGAAACCGATGACGAGGTAATTAAAGAACTTCAAAAAAAACTTAAAGAATTAAGTCATGAAGAGTTAGAAAACACCTTTTGGGAAATTGAAACGGGAGAGTTTGTAAATAATAACCAGATTAAAGAGTTAGAACAAGAAAGAGATCAAATGATTAAAAGTTTGGATCTTAAAAATAAAGATAATGTCTATAAAGTTCTAATTGAATTTTGCAAAAAATATGAGGAATTGTGTATTGTTAAATATCCTGATGCACCACTTCCATTAGAAATATTAAAGTCTGTTAATTAAATTAAAAGGGTTCGCTCTTTAAGATAAGTCCTAAAGAGCTCCCTTATTCAGCCTCTTTGGCTTTTAAATCCGTTTGGATTTTTTTTGTTTGTTTTATGGATTGTTTCTTCAGCTAAGTATCAGGTGGTGTAAGTTTCAAAATAATGACCTCCTTGTTATAAAGGTAATTATTATAAAATAAATTTCAATTTATTTATTTGCATTTTATGCAAATAAATTTCTTGAATACAACCTAGTGCTTTAGTAGATTCCCGGTAACTTAATTAATTCTTCTTAAATTATTTTTTATCAATTAATTCACTAATAAAATTTTCTCCGTAACCATCATCAACTGCTTTTTGAAAATAATTTTTATTATCTTCTGCAATTTTTTCAGCTTCAGGAAAATCTTTTAATAGATCTTGAATATAAGTTAAATCTTTAACTGAATTAGAGGCTGTGAATTTAAATCCTGTAGAGTCTCCTTGAAGCAAAGCATCAAAAACTCTAATAAGTGCAGCTGAATTTCCAGACCCAAGTTTTGCAACATCAAATAATTTTTGAAGATCTAGATCAAATTGTTTAGCAGCTTTTGCCATATGGTTTATCAAAGCAGCATTTCCAAGAGTTAAAAAATTGTTTAATAGTTTTGATTTTGCACCCATTCCAACTGGACCAAAATGGAAATAATTTTTACAAAATAAGTTTAAATAGGGTTCTGCTAACTTGAAATTAGCCTCTGATGCCCCAACAATACCACCCAGAACACCTTGCTCAGCTTGGACAGGCCCTCCCATAACAGGACATTCAACATAATTTATATTACTTGATTGATAAATTTTTTCAGTCTCGATTGAACCTGTTTTATTGTGGGTTGTGATATCTATGATTAATGTATTTTCATCTAAAATATTAGATAACTTTGTAGCAATTTCTTTTGCAATAGGGGTATTTGTTACACATTTAACTAAAACATTCAGTTTTTTTTCTTTAAATTCCTCTAAAGTATTTACTTCTGTTGCACCTAGGCCTACAATTTTATCTATTGGTTTTCTGTTTTTGTTGGCGATTACAAATAAGTTGTTTCCTTTTTCTAAAATATTTTTAGCTATTCCATAGCCCATGTATCCAACACCAATAAAACCTACATTACTCATATAATGAAGTTTACATGATAATTGAATATCTATAAAGTTTATTTATGAAATATTTATGTGCATTAAGAGATTTATTAATAAGTCTTGTTGCTTCAACTATAATTATCTACGCAATAAATATCATTGCTGGCTTTGGTGGTGCTGACTATGTGTTCAGTCATGGAGAAACTTTTATAGTTTGGATACTAATGGCAATATTAGTTAATAATTGTTTAAAAAGATAATATCAGATATTAAATTTTCTTTTTAAGTGTCTTAGTTTTCCTTCGGTGCTGTCGTAATCTATATAACATCCTTGTAAAAATCTATTTCCTTCTTTCACTTCGTAAGATGTTCTTCCATGAAGCAATCTATAATTATCCATCATCATTAAATCTTTTGGAGCAAGCTTAAACTCTATTCTGTATTTTTCAGAGTTATACATTTCAGACAATTTTTTGCGTGCTTTATAATATAAGTCTAATTTTTCTTTATCTAACATAGGCACATAGTCTAGTCGTGGACTAAATCTTACTTGTTTAAAATTTTTATTATCATCAAGTTTAATTAGTTCTGACCAATCTTCTAAAACAACATCTTTATCAATAAATTTAAATCTAACTTTAACTTCAGATAAAATATTATAAAAATCTGGATTTTCTTTTTTTAAATCCTCTGTAACTGTAAAACCATCTACTAATGTTGATAGCCCACCTGTAACTTCACTTACAATACAATGAAGTAGCTGAATACATGGAACAGGGTTACGATAAGGATTGTCTGTATGAGGTGATAATTCTAATGATGTATATGCAAGATCATTTGGATCTGGTTTTGATTTAACATCAAAATATTCTCCAAAATTTGTTCTTCTGACACTTCCTATTGAATTAGCAAATTTTACAATGAAATTATCCTCTGTTGGAATGTTTTTGATTATTACAAATCCATATTTGTAGAAAGAAACAAGTAAGTCATACATTTCTTTGCTATCAAAAAAACCATCTTTGTATTCAAAATTCTTTATATTCTCTAAAGTTGAATTCCATTTAATTTTAGGAATAGATCTTATAACTGTATCTTCATTTGAAAATTCTAAGGCAAGCTTATCAATATTCAATTTAGATTTAACGCCATCATTAAAGTCTATTTCAAGAAATTGTTCATGAATAGTTGCTGTATTTATAGATATTTCGCTACTTAATGTTGTTGGATCGAATAGTCTTTGTTGAGTACCTTTGTCTAAAAATTCTTCACCATCAACACGTTCTCTTAACCAGAAAGGGTGAATTTCTTTTTTGACTGAACCATTATTAAAGTAAATTTTGTTTTGGTTGAGCTCAATTTTCATAAGTAAAATTAAGAATTATTTAAATTTTAACTTTATTCAATATAAATAAAATAGTATGAAATTGATGTGGATCAATTTAATTCAAAAAAATACCCAATTTATGCTAATTTTTTAAATAAGTTAGCTAAAGATTTAACTAGCTTCTATTATTCTAAATTAAATAGAACATTTAAGGTATCTAATAAACTTAAAGGAAAAGGTTACGATCCAGTAACAACCTCAGATAAAGCGTTTGAAAAATTTATAAGATCCAAAATTAAAAGTAAATTTCCTAACCACCAAGTTATAGGTGAAGAGTTTGGGCATAAAAAATCTAAAAGTGATTATACTTGGGTAATAGACCCAATAGATGGAACAAGATCATTTGTAATTGGTAATCCAACTTGGAGTAATCTAATTTCATTAAATTATAAAGGAAATCCTATTTTAGGTTTAGCTAATTTTCCGGTACTTAAAAAGTATTACATAAATCATTCTGATAAAGCTGCATATGTGGTTGAAAATGGAAAAAGAAAAAAAATATTTGTAAATAAAAAAGTTTCATTTAAAGATGTTAAAGTTTCAGCAGCATTTCATGGATGGTTATCTCTAGATAAACAAAAAAAAATTCCACAAATATTAAAATTAATGCAATTCCCATGCAGTGATGCTTTAAGCTACTCTCACTTAGCAGAGGGAAGGGTTGATATCGTAATACAATGTTCAAATAAAATTTGGGATATTCATCCAATAATTCCAATTGTAAAAGCTGCAGGGGGACATCTTTCTACGTGGGATAACAGAGATGCAGTAAATGCAGGAAATATCTTAGTTTCTTCTAATAAAACTATTCATAATAAGTTTTTAAAATTGTTGAAGCCTGTATCAAAATGATCCCAAAAAAAGCTCAAGAAATTTTAGATTTTTGGTTTAAAGAAACTCCAGCTGAAAAAAGATTTAAAAAAGATGAAGCTTTTGACAAAACCATAAGAGAAAAATTTCTAAATGATTATGAGCTTGCAAGTCAAAACGAGTATGACGATTGGCAAGATCAACCAATGAGCGCACTAGCTCTAGTTATTCTTTTTGACCAATTTTCAAGAAATATGTTCAGAGATGATAAAAAAGCTTTTGCTCAAGATCATAAAACAAGATTGATTGTTAATGATGCAGTGTATGCAGGTTATTTAGAATCTATGAACGAAAGTGAGAGGTTTTTTATGATTTTACCTCTTATTCATAGTGAAGAAATAACAGATCACGATATGGCTTACTATCTACTTAATAAATATTTAAGAGAGCATGAAGGATATGTTCAAATAAAGAAATTTTGGCAAGATCATACAAAAGCAATTCGATTATTTCATAGGTACCCTCATAGAAATAAAATTCTTGGAAGAGAGTCTACTGAAGAAGAATTGGCTTTTCTAAATGGACCTAATTCTTCTTGGTAATTGTGAACTTAAAACATATTTATAAAATAATTGAAAATGATGAGCTTAAAAAAGCTAAATTATCAGGCGAATATTTGGGCTCAGCTAAAGATATACAAGATGGTTACATTCATTTTTCAGGTCAAGAGCAAGTCGCATCTACTCTTAAAAAATATTATTCAGGAATAGATAATTTAATATTATTAAAAGTAGAAACATTGAAATTAGATCATTTAGTTTGGGAACAAGCATCTGATGGTAATTTTTTCCCTCATTTATATTCCTCGCTTGATTTATCTAATGTAGTAAATGAATTTGAAATAACTTTGGATAACAGTGGCACGCACAAGCTACCAGATACACTCTAAGTATTTTTTTTACTAATAGTAGATACCTAAAAGATACAACACTACATACAGTGACAGATTCAATCAATAATTGAATAAAAGATTTATTAAAATAGACACATACTCTGATTAGTAGTTAAATTGATTAATGGCTATTAAACGAAAAAAAGTAGCAAAAAAAAAGACCAAGAAAAAAAAGACTAAATTAGCCAAAGTTTCCAAAAAAAAAACAAAAACAAAAAAAGTAGCTACAAAAAGGTCAGCGACAAAGAAACCTTCTAAGGTTTCTAAAAAAAAAAATAAGATCAAAAATAATAAAAACAGAGAGGTAAAAAAAATGAGTACAGAAACAATTAAAGGTGGAGTATCAGCTTCGTTAGATACGTCTCATCTTAAAGTACCATTTCCATTTAAATCAAAATATGGAAATTATATTGGGGGAAAATTTGTTGAGCCGAAATCAGGAAAATATTTTGATAACGTAAGCCCGATAAATAACGAAGTTATATGTCAAATGGCTAGATCAGATGCAAAAGATGTTGATGCAGCTTTAGATGCGGCTCACGAAGCATTTAAGGAATGGGGCAAAACTGATATCACGACAAGATCGAATATCATGAATAAGATTGCTGATGTTTTAGAAAAAAATCTAAATCTTCTAGCAGCAGCAGAATGTTTGGATAACGGAAAACCAATTAGAGAATGTATGGCTGCGGATTTACCATTGGTTATTGATCACTGGAGATATTTTGCAGGAGTTATTAGAGCAGAAGAAGGATCTGTTGCTGAGATTAGTAACTCTCAATACTCTTATAACATACCTGAACCTTTAGGTGTTGTTGGTCAGATAGTTCCATGGAATTTCCCATTATTGATGGCTACATGGAAATTAGCTCCAGCTTTAGCAGCAGGAAACTGTTCGGTTTTAAAACCAGCTGAACAAACTCCAGCTTCTATTATGCTTATGATGGAACTAATTGGTGATTTATTGCCTCCAGGAGTAGTAAATATTGTTAGTGGTTTTGGTCTTGAAGCAGGTAAGCCATTAGCTTCATCAGACAGAATAGCTAAAATTGCATTTACAGGTGAAACAACAACTGGACGATTAATTATGCAGTATGCTGCACAAAACTTAATTCCAATTACTTTAGAATTAGGTGGAAAATCTCCAAACGTTTTCTTTGAAGATATCATGGATAAAGATGATGCTTTTTTAGATAAGTGTGTTGAAGGATTTGTAATGTTCAACTTAAACCAAGGTGAAGTTTGTACTTGTCCAAGTAGAGCTTTAGTCCAAGAGTCTATTTATGATAAATTCATGGAAAAAGTAATTGCTAGAACAAAAGCAGTAGTGCAGGATAATCCTTTAAAAATGGAAACTATGATTGGTGCTCAAGCATCGGTAGAACAAATGGAAAAAATCAAATCTTATCTTGATTTAGGTAAGAAAGAGGGTGCCAAAGTTCTATGTGGTGGAGATGTTGCTAAATTAAATAGTGGTTTAGAAAATGGAAATTATATCCAGCCTACTATTTTTGAAGGTGACAATAGTATGAGAATCTTCCAAGAAGAAATTTTTGGACCTGTAGTTTCTGTTACTAAGTTTAAAGATGAAGCACATGCATTAGAAATTGCTAATGACACTCTTTATGGACTTGGTGCAGGTGTTTGGACTAGAAATGGTAATATAGCATATAGAATGGGACGAGGTATTCAAGCAGGTATTGTTTGGACAAATTGTTATCATGCTTATCCTGCTCACTCGCCATTTGGTGGTTACAAACAATCTGGTGTTGGAAGAGAAACTCATAAAATGATGCTAAATCACTATAGACAAAATAAAAATCTACATGTGTCTTATGCGGAAAATAAATTAGGTTTCTTTTAATAGATAAATTATAATGGCCCGTATTAAGTTACGGGCCATATTAAATATGAAAGTTTCAGCAACACCTACAGCACTTGAGTTAATTGAAGATTTAAAAAAAACTCATGGTAAAGATTTATTATTCCATCAATCAGGAGGATGTTGTGATGGAAGTGCGCCGATGTGTTATCCTGCTAAGGAATATATGGTTGGCGATCAAGATGTTCTTATTGGAGAAATAGGTGGTATACCTTTTTATATTAGCAAAACTCAACACGAAGCTTGGAAAAATACAGATTTAATAATTGATTGTATTAAAGGAATGGGTGGAATGTTTTCTTTAGATAACGGTACCGG
>Ga0255771_1005357_pt1 | contig 11206 bp, 10 predicted proteins | sample 011ome_19_FD_179969 | JGI IMG/M metagenome (GOLD analysis project Ga0255771, IMG submission 179969) | Coastal salt marsh microbial communities from the Groves Creek Marsh, Skidaway Island, Georgia - 011510BT metaG (version 2) | ecosystem: Environmental > Aquatic > Marine > Intertidal zone > Salt...
CAGTTAAAATCGGAATTCTAATTGAAGCTCCTCGGTCAGAAACTCCATAGCTAAATTCTGTGATTGATTGTGTTTCATGATCACCAGTTAGTCTTTGGTCGTTATCTGCACCATAAACAGCAATGTGTTCAGCTACAACAGGTCTAAACGCTTCACAAATTTTTTCATAAGTTTCTTTTGAACCACAAGTTCTTAAAGTCGTATTAGAGAAATTTGCATGCATTCCAGATCCGTTCCAGTCAGTTGCACCTAAAGGTTTTGGATGATATTCAATAGCTAATCCATATTCTTCGCCAAGTCTATTTAGCATATATCTAGCTACCCACATTTGATCACCAGCTTCTTTTGCACCTTTAGAAAATAATTGGAATTCCCATTGACCAGCTGCAACTTCAGCATTAATTCCTTCAATGTTTAAACCAGCTTCAATACAAAGGTCAATATGTCTTTCGATCATTTCTCTTCCAAATGCATTTTGTGCACCTGCTGAGCAATAAAATTGACCCTGTGGAGTTTGGTCTCTAGGAAAACCTAAAGGCAAGTTTGTTTCAGTATCGTACAAGAAATATTCTTGCTCAAACCCAAACCAAAAGTCATTGTCATCGTCGTCAATTGTTGATCTACCATTTGAAACGTGAGGTGAACCGTCAGCGTTTAATACTTCAGTCATAACTAAGTATGAATCTCCAGTTCTTCCCGGATCTGGAAAAATTGCCACTGGTTTTAATAAACAGTCAGATGAACCACCCTCAGCTTGTCTTGTTGAACTTCCATCAAAAGACCATAGTGGACAGTCTTCTAATTTTCCACTAAAATCGTCAACAATTTTAGTTTTGCTTCTAATGTTGGCTGTTGGCTCGTAACCATCTAACCATAAATATTCTAATTTAGATTTGCTCATTTTGTAAAGATTTTTGTAATTAAAATTGTCCGATAAAATTATAATATATAATTGATTTTTAGTGTTTTAACTTTTTAAAAGATATAAACAATCCTCATTATTATTAATACCATATTTTTTAATAATTAAAATTTCATTTTTCATAATTTTTGTACATTAAAATGATTTTTTCACATTTTTTTTTCAAAAATTCGTTCAAGATTTTTAATTAAATAAAATTTTTTAACACTATCATTACTTGTATCTTTGTTATAATTAAAAAAATGATATTGGACAGATACAATTTAAGAGGTGTTTCAGCTGATAAGACTGACGTTCATAATGCTATTAAAAATATTGATAAAGGGCTTTATCCAAAGGCGTTTTGTAAAATAGTTCCTGATCATTTAACTCAAGATCCAGATTATTGTTTAGTAATGCATGCGGACGGTGCTGGAACAAAATCTTCTTTAGCATACATGTATTGGAAAGAAACTGGTGATCTTTCTGTTTGGAAAGGCATAGCTCAAGATGCCTTAATTATGAATATAGATGATCTACTATGTGTTGGTGCAGTTGATAATATAATGTTGTCATCAACAATTGGAAGAAATAAAAAATTAATACCCGGACAGGTTATCAAATCTATAATTGAGGGAACAGAAGAATTAATTGATGAAATGTCTAAATATGGTGTTAATATAAAATCTACTGGAGGTGAAACTGCTGATGTTGGTGATCTAGTCAGGACTATTATTGTAGATTCTACTGTTATCGCAAGAATAAAAAAATCCGATATAATCGACAATGCTAATATTTCTGCTGGTAATGTTATTGTAGGCCTTCAATCTTTTGGAAAGGCAACCTACGAGTCAGAGTATAATGGAGGGATGGGTAGTAATGGTTTAACCTCTGCCAGACACGATGTTTTTAATAAAAAATTAGCAAAAAAGTATCCAGAAAGTTTTGACTCTTCAATGCCCGATGAGTTGATATATTCTGGTAGTTACGATTTGATTCAAAAAGTTAAAGATATTGAATTGGATATAGGAAAATTAGTTTTATCTCCAACCAGAACTTATGCTCCAATTATAAAGTCAATTTTAAATAAATACGATTCAAATTCAATTAATGGAATGATTCATTGTAGTGGTGGTGCTCAAACTAAAATTTTACATTTCATTGATAATTTACATATCATTAAAGATAATTTATTTGATACACCTCCTTTATTCAATATAATTAAACAAGAATCTAATACTGATTGGAAAGAAATGTATAAGGTTTTCAATATGGGCCATAGAATGGAACTTTATGTTAAACCTGAGGTTTCTGATCAAATAATTGAAATTTCAAAGTCATTCGGTGTAGATGCAAAAATTATAGGAAGAGTAGAGGATAGTGAATCAAAAAAACTTACTATATCTTCAGAGCATGGTAGCTTTGAATACTCATAAGTTACAATTAACTTAAATTTGTAAAAATATATTTCTTAAATGTTAGATAAATTAAATATTGTTCAACAAAGATATAATGAGGTGTCAGATCTTATTATACAGCCAGATATTATTTCTGATCAGAAGAGATATATTAAACTTAACAAAGAATACAAAGATCTTGGCAATATTGTAGAAAAAAAGAAGGTATATGAAAGTTTAATTTCAAATATAAGTGAGGCGGAAGAAATTATAAAGACAGAAGATGATAAAGAAATGCTTGAAATGGCCAGTGAAGAACTTAAAGAATACAAGGACAAAATTAAGTTGGTAGAGGAAGAGATTAAATTTTTATTGATTCCTAAAGATCCTGACGATTCTAAAAATGTTGTTGTTGAATTAAGAGCTGGAACAGGGGGTGACGAGGCTAGTATATTTGCTGGGGATTTGTTCAGAATGTACACTAAATATTGTGAAGGCAGAAATTGGAAAGTTAGTTTAGTAGATTCTAGCCCTGGAACTGCTGGTGGCTATAAAGAAATTATTTTTGAAGTTTCTGGAAATGATGATGTTTATGGTTTGTTGAAATTTGAATCTGGTGTTCATCGAGTTCAAAGAGTTCCTCAAACAGAGACTCAAGGTAGGGTTCATACTTCAGCTGCCACAGTGATGGTATTGCCTGAAGCAGAAGAGTTTGATGTTGAAATTAATATGAACGATGTTAGAATAGATTATTTTTGTTCATCAGGACCTGGAGGACAATCTGTTAATACAACATATTCAGCGGTAAGATTGACTCACACTCCAACCGGAATAGTAGCACAATGTCAGGATCAAAAATCACAGCACAAGAATAAAGATAAAGCCTTAAAGGTTTTAAGGTCTCGTTTATATGAACTTGAATTAAGTAAGAAATTAGAAGAGGATGCTCTAAAAAGAAACTCAATGGTTTCTTCCGGAGATAGATCGGCAAAAATACGTACCTACAATTACCCTCAAGGTAGAGTTACTGATCACAGAATTGGTTTAACTCTTTATGATTTACAAAATATTGTAAATGGTGATATACAAAAAATAATAGATGAACTAAAGATTGTTCAAAATTCAGAACTATTAAAAAATTCTGAAGAAGTTTTTTAATTTATGGATGTAAAATTTTTAAAAAATCAAATTTTAAATAAAAATTCATTTTTATGTTTGGGTCTTGATTCCGATATCAAAAAAATCCCAGTACATTTAATGAAGGAGGATGATCCTGTTTTTACTTTTAATAAACTCTTGGTCGATTCACTTAATCAATTAATAGTTGCTGTAAAAATAAACACAGCTTTTTATGAATCGGAGGGTTCAAAAGGATGGAAAACTTTAGAAAAAACAATCGAATATATCAATACTAATTATCCTCAGCTTTTTACTATTGCTGATGCTAAAAGAGGAGATATTGGTAATACGTCAGATAAATATGCTCAAGCTTTTTTTAAGCATATGGATTTTGACTCAGTAACAGTTTCACCTTACATGGGAAGAGACTCAATAGAGCCTTTTCTGAAATATGATGATAAATACACCATTTTATTGGGACTGACATCCAATACTGGTGCAAATGATTTTCAGATCTCTGATAAATCTGAATTGGATTTGTTTAAATTAGTTTTGAAAAAATCTCAAAACTGGATTAATTCTAAGAATTTGATGTATGTCATTGGTGCCACAAAATCAACTTATTTGAAAGAAGTAAGATCAATTATTCCTAATAACTTCTTATTAATACCTGGCGTCGGTGCACAAGGAGGAAGTCTTACTGAAACATATACTAACGGAGTTAATGATGATATTGGAATTTTAGTAAATTCATCAAGATCCATTATTTATGCAGGAAATGATATTAACTTTTTAGAAAAATCACTTAAAGAAGCCGAATCTGTTCAAAATCAAATGAAAATTTTATTGAATGATTAATTATTCTGTATATAAAAATTTTGAATCTGATCAATGGGTTACTTTTGTTCATGGAGCAGGAGGGAGTTCATCAATTTGGTATAGACAAATCAAAGAGTTTAAGAAGCATTTTAATGTTATTTTACTAGACCTTAGAGGACATGGAAAGTCTAAGTATTATTTTAAAAATGTTTTTGAAAAAAAATACAGTTTTAAATCCATTTCAAACGATATTGTTGAAGTTTTAAGAAAAGAGAAAATCAAAAGCTCACACTTTGTAGGAATTTCACTGGGAACTATATTAATACGTCAATTGGCTGAGCAATATCCAAAAATGGTAAAAAGTATGGTCATGGCAGGAGCAATAATGAAATTAAATTTCAGGTCAAGATTTTTAATTAAACTTGGTTCTGCATTTAAATCTGTTGTTCCCTATATATGGATTTACAAGCTTTTTGCATTTATAATTATGCCTTACAAAAATCACAAAAAATCCAGATTACTTTTTATAAATGAAGCTAAAAAACTTTATCAAAAGGAGTTCATGAGATGGTATAAATTAACTTCTGAGCTAAACCCTCTTTTAAAACTTTTTAGACAAGTTGAGCTTAAAATTCCAACCTTATATTTAATGGGATCTGAAGATTATATGTTTTTAGAATCGATTAAACACGTTACTAAGCAGCATAAAAATTCTAAATTAATAATCGTTGAGGATTCTGGTCATGTAGTAAATGTTGACAAACCTAAAGAGTTTAATATTTCAAGTATTAATTTTTTGAAAAAAATAATTAAGAAAAAATAAGTTTATTTTATACCTGGCTGCTTAATCACAAAATTCTCCTCATCTTTTTTTATCCTTACCATATTTTTTACTTCTTCAAGCAATAATTTGGAGTCATAAATTACACCATTTTTAATGGTGTATTTGACTCCGCCTACTCTTACTATTTCATTTTTTTCATTTAATTTTATTGCTCCTGTTCCATATAAAACTTTTAAATTTTCTAGTGGATTTTCTTCAATTACAACGATGTCGGCGAGTTTACCAACTTCAATTGATCCGATTTTATGATCATAGCCTAATGCCTCAGCTCCGTTGAGTGTGGCAGAGCGAATTACTTCCAAAGGATGAAATCCAGCTTCTCTTAACAATTCAAGTTCTCTTATGTATGCAAAACCATAAAGCTGATAAATATAACCTGAGTCAGATCCTGTTGTAACTCGACCTCCTCTATTTTTATATTCGTTAACAAAAGTCATCCACAGTCTGTAATTATTTTTCCATTGAACTTCTTGTTCGGTTCCCCAATAGTGCCAATAAGATCCGTGAGAAATTTTACTAGGCTCATAAAATTTCCATAAAGAAGGGAGAGTGTAATCTTCATGCCATTCGGCTCTTCTAGCTCTGTGTAAATCTCTGCTTGCTTCATAAATATTAAAAGTCGGATCAATTGTGAAATCGAGACTTATTAATTCATCCATTACTTTGTTCCAATGCTCGCTAAATGGTTCTGCAGATTGAGACCAAAGCTTACCTGCTTCTTCAAACCTATGTTGTTCATTCTGATAATTATAGTTTGGAGGATAATTTTGAATTGTTTTGTCGTTAAAAAGAGCCTCAGGAAGTCCATACCAATGTTCCATTGTAGTTAGTCCTGCTCTTGCTGAGTTTAAAACATTCCATCTAGCTACACTCATTTGAGCGTGATGAAAGGCAGATCTTAAACCAAGTCTTTTATTTTCTTTGATAGCAGCATCTAAAATTTCAGGGGGTGATCCAAAAAACTTTATACCATCTGCACCTTTTTTAGCATTATCTCTTACCCAATTTACAGCATCCTCGGTTGTATTTATTTCAGATCCTCTACCAAAACCAGTATATGTAAAAATTCGAGGAGCTATTATAGAGTTGTTTTCACTTTTCTTTTTTAAATCCAAATTAAAATTTAGACTTCTTCCACTTGGCTCTCTTATAGTCGTAATTCCATGAGCCATCCAGAGTTTAAAAACATAATCTGGTTCAGCTCCTTGGGATTTACCCCCAATATGTCCATGCATATCAACAAAACCTGGTAATACATACATACCATCCAAGTTTAGTTCATGTCCATTTTTATCAAGTTTTAAACTATTTCTTTTTGCAACTCCAGGATATCCAACAGTCTTAATTTTTGTAATAACATTATTTCTTATTTCAATATCTACTGGACCAATAGGTGGTGCACCATTTCCATTAATTAAAGTAGTATTTCTTAAAATTAGCTGCTTGTATGGTCCTTGACTTACATTTTCTTGACCATATATATAACAAAACTGCAATGTTATAAGTATTAAACATTGCAGTTTTTTGATAAAATCCATTTTCATATTATAAAATTTATATGAAAATAGGTATAATATTTAATTTACTCTGAAATCTCCGTAAGCTCTAGTTCCGTGTTCTGCGATATCTAGTCCTTGAATTTCTTCTTTTTCATCAACTCTTAGACCAGCAACTGATCTTACAAATAATGTAATTATAGTTCCAAGTACAATACAAAATGCACCAGTTATACCTACACATGCAAGTTGAACCATAAACTGATCGAATCCAGCCATTTCTCCAAAAATACCAACCGCTAGTGTTCCCCAGATTCCACAGAATAGGTGAACAGGTATTGCTCCAACAGGATCGTCTAATTTGCATTTATCAAGTAGTGCAACAGAAAGAACTACAATACATCCAGCAATTAGACCTATTAAAATAGCTGAAGTAGGTAACATTTGATCAGCTCCTGCAGTAATTCCAACTAAACCACCTAATACTCCATTCATAAACATTGTTAAGTCTAAATTATTATAAAGAAATCTGGATAATACAGCAGCTCCGATTCCTCCAGCTGCAGCGGCAAGACAAGTAGTTACAAGTGTAAGTGATGTCAACGACGGATCAGCTGAAAGAACCGATCCTCCATTAAATCCAAACCACCCTAGCCATAAGATTAGTACGCCAGCCGCAGAAAGTGGGATATTAGAACCAGTTATTGCAAGTGGATTACCGTTTTCATCAAATTTTCCTTTTCTTGCTCCAAGGAAGTAAATTACAACAAGTGCACCCCATCCACCAACTGAGTGAACTAGAGTTGACCCAGCAAAATCGTAAAACCCTAAGTCATCTGAAATAAAATTGCTAAAAAATCCTCCACCCCATTGCCATGAACCAACAATTGGATATACAATAGTTACATATAAAATAGCTATTAAAATAAATGAATTAATTTTAATTCTTTCTGCAACTGCACCTGAAATTATTGTAGCTGCAGTCGCTGCAAACATTCCTTGGAATAAAAAGTCAGTCCAGTAAGTGTAACCTTCATTGTATGAAAGATCTGAAGCAGCAACAGAGTCTAAACCTGGAACAATTGTCCCAAGAACTCCTTCGATGATCCAATCCCCTGGATACATTAGATTGAACCCGATTAAGCAGTAGATTATTAAACCTGCCGTGATTACAAAAAAGTTTTTAAATAAAATATTAATTGTATTTTTTTGTCTTGTTAATCCAATTTCTAAGAAAGAAAATCCAAGGTGCATAAAAAATACTAATGCTGTACAGATCATCATCCATACGTTGTTAACTGTTAATAATTCCATGATTTTAATTTAATGATGTTTTACCTGTTTCTTTAGTTCTAATTCTGTATGCTTCTTCAACTGGAAGAATAAATATTTTTCCATCACCAACATCCCCAGTGTATGCTGATTCTAAGATTGCATTTACTGTTTTTTCAACGAAGGGTTCAGAAACTACAATTGATAGAAATCTTCTTTGAATATCCGCAGTACTGTAGGTTACACCACGATAAACATGGCCAACTTTTTCATTTCCGACACCAGTTACATCCCAGTAGGAGAAAAAGTTTACTTCAACTTCGTGAAGTGCTTTTTTTACATTCGAAAATCTAGATTTTCGAATAATTGCTTCAATTTTTTTCATGATTTTGTAATAAATTATGTTATTTAATGTAAAATTCTGACCAAATTTATGGTTTTGCCTTTTTTACTATAACATAATTCTCATTAAATGTGTAATTTTTATAATATCCATAATTTTCATATTTCAAAATTCTGATTATTGTAAAATCAAGGGGTGTAAATTATTGATTTCTAAAAATCGAAAAAGCCCGGCATTGCCGGGCTCTTTACAAAACAACATAATAATATGAATTAGGGATATAAAATCCGAGTAATTCCTAATTTAAATTAGAAGCTCATTCCAAATACAAGGAATGCAGCTTCTGAGTCTGGGTTATATACAAATGAACCGAAAACAGGTAAAGAGTAGTCCTCTGTAATTTTTATGTCTTTAGACCCACCTAAAGAAATATTACATAATCCACTTCCTCCATTTACATACCATGCATCTCCTGAATCATCACCATATCCGATAGCTACATCTACAGGACCAGCAGAGAAAGCAGCTTCAATGTATAAAGCTTCAACTTCAGTGAAGTATCCTACCATTAATCCGATTGGTCCTAATTCTGCAGATCCAGAAATTTCGAAGTAGTCTCCTTCAAATAATCCTTCACCATCAGCGTATGCACCACCCTCACCAGGGAAAGAGTAGTTAGTTAATGTTAAACCAAATTTTCCGAAGCTATAGCTAGCGTATAAATCTAATTCATTTCCTCCTCCATTAGCAGTAGTTGGAAAACTTCCCCAAGCACCAACTTCTAAATCTCCAGTACTTAGAGATACCCATGGTTGAATGTGAGCACCTGAACCAAACTGAGTTCCTCTCCACACATATGAACTTACTACGTCTGCTCCTAAATCTTGAGCATTTGAAGTATTTGATGTTAATAATGCTGACGTTGTTAATACTACCGTTAGCAATCCAATTGTTTTTCTTATTAAGTTTTTCATAATTATAGTTTTATTAATTTTTATATGTTGTTTATTTATTCTCTTGTTCTTTTTCCAGCGAATCCAATTTCTCCATGCTCAGCTAAATCTAAGTTTTCCTCTTCTTCCTTAGAAACTCTTAATCCTAAAGTCGCTTTTAATACATAAAATACAATGAATGATGTGATTGCTGCCCAAGCTCCATAAGCTAAAACACCAATAGCTTGTGCACCAAATTGTGCACCTCCACCACCATTAAAAAGTCCTATACCAGCATCTCCATCAACACCCCATAGTCCAATAACTAAAGTTCCCCATGCACCAACAACACCGTGCGCAGATGCTGCACCTACTGCGTCGTCAATTTTAAGTACTTTTTCGATAAATTCAATAGAGTATACTACAAGGATACCACCAACTAATCCTGCAAAAAACGCTCCACCTGGAGTCATATTTCCACATCCTGCAGTAATTGCAACAAGTCCAGCAATTACACCGTTAAGTGTCATTGTTAAATTTGGTTTACCATATTTTAACCAGCTTATTAGTAGTGCTCCGACTGCACCTGCAGCAGCAGAAATATTAGTTACAAACACAACCATTGATGCAGCGACTGAATCGTCACCTCCCCAAGCTAACTGAGATCCACCATTAAAACCGAACCAACCTAGCCATAAAATAAATACACCTAGAGTTCCAACAAGTAAATTACTTCCTGGAAGGGTAACTGGCTCTCCGTTAACGAATTTTCCAATTCTAGGTCCAACCATCCATGCTCCAACAAGGGCAGCCCATCCACCAACTGAGTGAACAATTGAAGAACCTGCAAAATCAATAAATTCTGCTGGCATCCATTCAGCATTAAGCCATCCGCCATTCCATTCCCATCCACCTGCAATTGGGTAAATAAGAGCAGTCATGATAATAGTAAATAAAGCATAAGTAGAATATTTAGTTCTTCCTGCTATTGCACCAGAAACTATAGTAGCTGCTGTTGCACAAAAAACAGTTTGAAAAAATACATCTTCAGCTCCTGCACCAGGGTTAAATAATAAATCACTCATCTCAGTGATAATAAATCCATTAGAGCTACCTCCGTACATTAACCCATAACCAATAAACCAGAAAGACAAAGTTCCAACAGAAATATCTAATATATTTTTCATTGAAATGTTAACTGCGTTTGAAGATTTGGTAAATCCAGACTCAACTAAAGTAAATCCAGCTTGCATAAAAAATACAAGTATACCAGAAAGTAATACCCATAAAATGCTAAAATCAGTATTTGGGTCTAAGACCTCAATACTAGGAACTAAAGCAAAAATTGTGTTAAAATTCATAATAATAATTTTTAGGTTTTTTTATTAATTTGTTAAATAATTTTCACCAAAACTAAATAAACAGCTAATAATTACTAACGTTTTTCTTTAAAATGGAGTTATTATTACAAATAATGTAATTTAAAAGTGTAAATATTTTGGTAATGACAATTTAGATAGGTCTAAATTATTAATTTGATCAATTTTTGTCTAAATGCTATTACTTAATTATAAGCATACCTAGGTATATAGATGCGAAACTTGTAATAATAGAAAACAAAGTATAAAGAATAAAATGGTTTAAATCTCCAGATTTAATCATATTTATATTTTCATATGCAAAAGTAGAAAACGTTGTTAATCCTCCACAAAATCCAGTAGCGATCAATAAAGTGTTAGGTGAATCAATTTGATCGTTCTTAATCGCCCACCCCATGAAAAGACCAAAAATTAAACATCCTATTATGTTAGATAAAAATGTGTGAAAAGGAAATTTAATTATATTAAGAAAAGGAATATTTGAAATTAAATATCTAAAAGCACTTCCTAATCCACCACCCAAAAAGACTAATAACACTTGCTTCACGATACACTTAATTTTTTTAGTATAACTAATAAACCAACAAAGCATAAAAAACCTATAATAACCCATCTAATACCCTTGTACGTACCCTTGAGTCCTTTAAGATCTCTTCTGTAACTTAGAAAAATTATTAAAATAAATGTTAGGAAAAATGCAATTG
>Ga0255771_1005362_pt1 | contig 11201 bp, 16 predicted proteins | sample 011ome_19_FD_179969 | JGI IMG/M metagenome (GOLD analysis project Ga0255771, IMG submission 179969) | Coastal salt marsh microbial communities from the Groves Creek Marsh, Skidaway Island, Georgia - 011510BT metaG (version 2) | ecosystem: Environmental > Aquatic > Marine > Intertidal zone > Salt...
TAAAAGCGCTACTCATGGACAATCCAAGTCTTTACAAGCAGGACATGTACAAGACGATGGCAAAGTATCAGTGCATGTACACGTGTTGTCACCTGGACAATCGTGAAAAGAAGTGTTCCACCCCGGCAGTCCTTCGTGGATATTGTGAAAAGCATGCGATACCGACTGCTTACGAGCAGATGACGAACAACACGAGGCGTAGCAGTTTACCGAACCGAGTCATGCCTTCGTTCGGGTCTTAAAGAATAAACGCATCTAACTATTAGTATGGAAGGACGTTCTAAACTTCTACTCCAGAGTCTTGAGCGGTTTTACGATGATCCCAAAAACGGCTCAAAACTACTGGATATAATCAATCACCGAATCAACGGCATTTCTCTTCGGACTATTGAGTGGTTCGTGACCAACTACGCGAAAAAGAACAACGTGAGTTACCAGAAGGAAATCTCTGGACGCATCTTCACGGTTCATGTGGAATACAAGTCAACGCTGGAAGGTTTCAGCAAAAAGCTATTTGATCCCTTTTGTCGGACGGACCGCATTGATTTCAAAGTGAATGGCGAAAACATAAAGACCACAATCGGTCAGCTAAACTTTGTTCGCTGGTGCATTCAGAACAATATCATTGAACACGCACTTAAGGAAGTGGAGACAAAGAAGACAAATGCGAAAAACCTGGAAACCGACACCAAAGTACACACCACCAACGCCACAAAAGATCCGCGAGGCGGAGGAAGCGGAGAAGTATGCCAACCACTGGCGATCTCAGGGTGAATACAGATGGGCTGAGCGATGGGAGGCCTATGCGAAGAACTGCCTTGATTCGCGTTATGGTCAGGTGGAGCGACCTGTGAACAAGGGTGAGGAGCAGATGAGAAGAAAGTAGTTAGTTATGATAGAGATGGTAAGTGATGCAGATTGGCACCCACAGCAGGCAGGCATCCTCAAAATATGGGGAGAGGTCGCTGCGACCTACCGATACCTTCACTTCGTGTCCTATCAAAAATACAAAAAGATGAGTATGCGCTTTACAATCCCAATCATCATCATTTCAACGGTGACTGGGACTGCAAATTTTGCCCAGGGAACTTTTCCTGCCAACACCCAATCAACCGTGCCCCTAATTATTGGTGGTCTTAACCTTATTGCAGCGATCGCAACAACTGTCGCTCAGTTCCTCAAGGTGAATGAGCTCATGGAGGCACACAGGGTGAGTGCCGCCACCTACGGGAAGATGTCGCGTCACATGCGCCTTGAATTGAGTTTGCCGCCCGAGGAGAGGTCAATGTCTGGTCACGAGTATATCAATATGACCAAGCTCGATATGGACAGGCTTATCGAGCAGTCACCACCTATTCCCGGTGACATTTTGAAGATGTTCGAAAAGAAGTTCCCCAAGGAGGCACACAGTTTCGCGCGTCCCGAGATTCTTGACATCCGTGAGATCACGCCCTTCAGCGAGGAGGCTCATGAGAAGTTCCAGGTCAGTTCCGCCGAGCGAATCAAACGGGCTGCGTCTCGGTTCTTCAGCACTAAGAACATTAACTACGACGTGCCACCGCCATCGCCAGGAAATTCCAGTGTAACCTTTTCGGATGGACCCGAGGTATTCCCACCGACGTTCGAGGAGCAGCGGGTGGCGCAGACTCTTCAGGGGCTTCGTGAGCAAACGGAGGTAGCGACAGATTCGGATGAAGAAAATGCCGGACAAGTATAAAGATGAAAGAAGAGGCTAGAAAAATCATTAGAAAGTGTGCAATGCTTTCTAGGAAATCCTACGACAAGGCTGAAATGACTCGGGGTGGCTTTCAGCCTATCAGCAGTGATGAGACCGGCCTGGACTGTTTCATCAAATCTGAAGATGGCATCACGTGGGTGGTGTTCCGCGGAACCGAAACGGATCAGATGAATGACATCTGTACGGACATGCTGACCTTCCGGGTCAAGACGTCTTTCCTTCCTGACGAGTGTCGGGTTCATGCGGGGTTCCTTGGACAGTACATGAGTGGTCGCACGTTGATCATTGACACGATCAGGTATATGGCGAACCCCAAGGTGGTATGTACGGGTCATTCGCTTGGTGGTGGTCTTTCTACACTCTGTGCCCTGGACGTGGAGCAGAACGTCGAGGGTGACGTGGAGACCTACTGTGTGACCTACGGATCGCCACGAGTTGGTGGAGGTCACTTCTGTCGGCTATTCGATGCGGTGATCGACAACAGTTTCCGATTCGTGGATGTGAATGATCCCATCCCTCGGGTTCCTTTGCGTGCTTGGGGATTCAAACACGTAAAGGGATGTTTCGTTACCAGTCCCTACGGCTACAAGCCAGACCTCGAGCAGCTCGAGGCGTCTTCGCTAGCCTGTTGCGCGGTCGCTGACCACGGGATTGATCTCTATGAAGCGGCTGTGAACTTTACGCCATCAGCTGAGCCTTGAGCAGCTCGAACTCCTCATCGGTGGTGATGATGGGAGCGGCCTTGGCCATGGCCTTCTCGGGCTTGGCCTCGGCGGGCATCTTGGCCTCCATGGGGGCGGGCTCGGCAGCCACTGCGGCGGCGCTGCCCATCACCCCCGCGGGCACCTCGGTGACCTCCTTGGCGTCAGTGACAAGGACCTCCTGCCTCCGCTCCTCCGCCTCGGCGGCCTCCCGCTCCGCCTTGCGCCTCGCCCGGCTGGCCTCGGCCCGCTTCTTCCACTCCGCCCGGGCCTCCTCCTCCTTCTTGGGCATCTCCTCCTCTCCCTCAAGACCCTCGCGCGGCACCATAAGCTGCATGATGGTCATGATGAAGAAAGAGACAGACACAACGGTCGCCCAGGTGTTGCAACTGCCTGCAGTGAGGCAATTCACATTGTAGACTGCGAGCGCGCCTGACAGGAGCAGGACGGCGGCATCGAGAACACGCAGCTTGTAAGCTGAAGCCAGCACCGGGAGGGCGGCAGCGAAGGCGACGATCATAGCCTGCTGAGACAGCTTGGGCATCTTCATGTTCATCTTCATGTTCATATTTGTAAATATCACATATTATTTTTGGCGATCCCCCACCGTTCACAATCCTCGGCGGTAAAGTAGATGTCCTTCTTGAGCAATTTGTTCAACTTGTCTTCTGGGATTTGTGTATACTGGGTATAGATCTTGCGGAGGGTCTCCATGAGTTTGTCACAATTCTTGATCTCGTCCTTGAGTTCTTCATACTTGCCCATGGCACCCGTGGAAAGTTGGTGGATGAGCAGGTGGGCATGGGGCATAATCCTGCGATGCTTGGAACCCATCAAGACGAAGGTAGCTGCGCTGGCACAAAAACCATCTGCGACCGTGATCAACTTGACTTTGAGTCTTCTGAGGTGATCCATGCAGCTCAGTCCAGCAAAGAAGTCACCACCATCGCTCCTGACATAAAGCGTAATCTTGGGTTTGTATTCCCTGACACTAAGAAGTTTTCTTTCAAGAGTCTTGACCTGAACGATGAGATCGTGCATGGATTCGTCAGAAATTTCGCCTGAAAAAATGATATCATTTCCAATTGTGTCGATGTTGTAGTTATCGCCACCAATCCCGGCATCGCTTCCGTCGTCAGACTCGTCATCTCTGGCATAGGGGCGCCTCATGTTGCTTGTTATAAAAAGTCTTGCTCTCTCTCCTTTAACACACCTTTGATGGACTTCAGGACATCATTTTTGATTTTGAGACCCATAGATGTCTGATTAATTAGATGAATACCACTGGAGTTTTTGCAGTATTCTGGAATGAGTTCTGGCTTACAACGCAGGACTTGCATAGTATCTGGATCCGAACGAACCCAATGTTTTTCCAATGATTTCTTGAGACGCATATTGAAGTCCTTGGTCCACACTCTGGCTGCAGCCATCTTGTTTACTGGGATGCGATTTTGAATGATGGCACATGGATTTATCACCGCCGATAATACAAATTGTTCGTGTATTTGTTCATTATACATACTTGAATACATCATGTTATCCCAATAATCTGCATCGACGAGATGGTCTGCGATCACGGACGCTTCTTCCATGGTGATTCCTTTGGCTTGGATGTAATTTTCCTGGACGATGCCCATGCGATTTCCAGGTTCATCCATATGCATTCCAATATAGTCATTCACCTTGAAATTTCCATTGGTGGTTAGAACATCGTCCATGATTTCCTTGGTGGTTTTGAACAGGTCTCTCTGGTGGAGTGTTTCCACAACCTCTTTGTTATTTTCCGGTTCCAATGTTTTGTCTTGAATTTGAATGGTGTCCAAGTTGTTTTCACAAGGTATAAAGATTCGGGAGTGAATCTTGATGCGATTCTGCTGGATCCATCTCCAACCGGGCAACTCATTTTTGATCATGGATGAATCGTCCGTGACAATGTCGGCCTTGCTGAAACCGATGAACCCGAAAAAGTTTTGGGTGACATTCTGGGAACGCAGGGTGTCGGTCCCCACATAGACCGCCGACGCACCAATCGTCTTACATATTTGTGCCGTAGACCAGCCCTTGACTAGAAATAGTTTGCCTGGCTCGCATTTGTCAAAGATATTATCTTTTTTGGTTTTAAGAAACTTGTCCATGAGCAAGGAAGAGGAACAGGATTTAACTACTCAAGCACTAGAAATGATTTTCAGTCACCCAGACATACACACGCGTCTGTGGAAACCACTTAGGTTACATCTGACCTACTATTTAACTTGTACAGCAATCATTCATATGATTACCATCACCATATTGGTCATCATACTATGGAAACTTATGCGAAGTTCACGTTACACAACCTCCTCGGCGTAGGATGCCAGGACGCCGTTCAACAGGCTGAAGAAGGTCAGCGTGAAGATCCACTGGAAGATCTCCCGACCCTGTGGAAACTGCAACTTGGTCAACTTGTTCTTACCAATGTTGTAATGAACAAGCCCTTCAATGAAGAATACCAAAAAGGTAGTTAAAGCAACGATGCCAATCATTTGGAATTACGGGAGGTAATAATTTTGCACATTTCAATGAAATCATCTTGACTGTAATCCCATTTCATAGCATTTACTACAGCACAAACAAGTTGAACGTTCCCAGGGACATATCCTTTTGACGGATCAATTCTGTCAGGTGAAATGTTGTATTTGGATGCAGTTCTATGTTTATCACGAGATTTATATGACTTGAAATCCATTTTTATACCAGACAAAGCGCATAAACCTTTTTGTTTTTCATATAAATTGAGTAAATATTGAAGATCGATTTCAACGGGTATGTTTCTGCTCTCTGCATTTTGTCTAAGATATCTAAAAATTTTCACCATAAATACTCGTAGACCTCCTTTATCGTAATAGTTTTGCATTCTTATATTTGTGCATTCTTTACAATATCCTTGTAATCCGTTTGTACTAGACTTGTCTGAATGAAAATGTTCAGGAGGTTTCAATTCCTTACACATATTACACCTCGTGTTTTCGGTTGTTCTCTCATAAGTCTTTTGTTTTCTCATTGTAGATCTACAATCTTTACAGTAATAACACAAACCATCTGAATTTCTCTTATTTTTGTGATAATTTTCCTCTGGATGATCCAATTTACAAATAAAACAAGTCTTCATTATTAGTAAATTAGATTATTTATTTAATTGAATAGTAGTAAGGAAGAAACATATGAATTTATTTGTGAAGACATTGACAGGCAAAACTATTACGCTAGAGGTGGATTCTTCGGATTCCATTGAGAACGTGAAGGCAAAGATTCAAGACAAGGAGGGCATTCCACCAGATCAGCAGCGGTTGATCTTCGCGGGGAAGCAGTTGGAGGACGGGAGGACCCTGTCCGATTACAATGTCCAGAAGGACTCGACGCTCCACTTGGTGCTTCGTCTGCGCGGTGGGATGATCGAACCTTCGCTGATACTTTTGGCGAGGAAGTATAACTGCGATAAGAAGGTGTGTCGTAGGTGCTATGCCCGCCTCCCACCCAAGGCTACGAACTGTCGCAAGCGCGGGTGTGGTCACTCGAGCGATCTTCGTTTAAAGAAAAAGGGCACCCATTAGAAAACATGAAGACCACAACTGAGATCATGCACCAGAATCTTGGGTTGGTTCATAAGCTTTCCTACAGATACCAGCGACCAGGTATTTCTAGGAAGGATCTTGTTCAGGAGGGGACGTTGGGACTGCACAGGGCAATTGTGAAGTATGACCCGGCTAGGGGAGTCAAGCTTTCAACCTACGCCTATCCGTGGATAAAGTCATACATGTCGAGATATGTTCAGAAGACCAGGAAGGCTATGGACTATCTGCCGGTGGCTGAGGTATACAATCCCGAACCAGAATCGGAATCACTAAACGAGGTAGAAGATATCATGTCTTGTTTGAACCATGGACAGAGGGCGGTCATCGCTTGTCTTTACATACACAACATGAATGACTCACAGGTGGCAAAGGCTATGAACATCACCGAAACGCAGGTTAGGTGGCAGAAGCAACGCGCCCTGGAAAAGATGCGTCAGTGCAGGCTCAAATGATTGTTTTTCATTAATAGAAATGGAAATGTACGATTTGAATTCCGGGGGAGGGGGTGGAACACCTCTGACCTACAGTCCAAGCGTCCCCGATAATGGTGCCGGAACGGGTCTAAATGTTCCGAAGCCTGGATCTCAGACCGAAAGGGACACTGGATACGAGGCACAAAGAATGGCTTTGGAGCGAAAAAATAATGACACTCAACAGCAAGATAAACCGATGCAGATGAGCAGCATGGCTTTTTCCACTCCCATCTCGGATCTCGAATATGAGGAGCCCATGAACAATCCTATGTCGGCAGATATGCACACCGTGATTCCACCTCAGGCGTCCGTGGCTCCCCACGAGATGCTCATGGCTCAGCAGGCACCTCAGCCTCCCGCCACCCCTCCTCCGGCACCCGCTCCGGCTCCCGCCCCGTCGGTGGAAAAGAAGTATCCCCTCGGTCTGACCAAGGAGCAGTACGAGGCACTGATTGTGGCTGTCCTGGTCGGTCTGGTATTCTATCCTGACGTTCAGGCGAAGTTGGCAGTCTACATCCCCAACTTCATGTCCAAGGATGGATCTCGCAGTCTGGCGGGACTGGCTGCCAGTGGTCTTATCGTCGCGGTCGGTTTCTATCTGGCCCGCAGGTACTTTGTTGACAAGTAATTAAAGAAATAAAACACTATAAAAATACAATTGTGAAGAAATCCGGTTCTACAGAATGTGGTTCGCGGGTTACATTTAAATCTTACTTTTTAGAATCATAGTAATAATTTTAAAAAATAATAAAAAAATTCTCTGGGTGGGGCTCGAACCCACGACCTTGGGATTAACAGTCCCACGCTTCTATCCAACTGAGCTACCGGAGAACAATGTGAAATCACCCAGGCAATCCACTCCATAAGAGGCTACCTAGGCTTGAACTTCACACTGTTATCTTGGAGTTTATGTTTAACTATTTGACGCATGAAGAAATCTCCTGACATCAGGACGATCGGAAGGGGTCCGAACATCAATACGGTCGGAGCAACTGCGATGGCTACGCCGACCTTCTGACTTAAAGAAAGATCCTGCATATATAGTAATGTATGGTTATTCTATCTGGCTTGTGCCACTGAATCATCGTCTCCTGACCAAGGTCTACAAGTTCAGGCACATCCCACACATTACCATCTCGACCAATCACGTGACCATCCCCGACCCTGACAATCTTGGAAAACTTTACAACGTCGTGAATTTCAATTCGTATGGAAAGATCGGAAAGCAATATGCGATCGATCCACTGCATTCACTTGGATGGGAGTGTGACGTGGAAGATTTAGACATCAAGCACACGCCTCACCTGAGTCACTTGTATTCATTCTTTCCCTACAGCAAAGTATATTCGGTGTATCCCACGCCGATGCGCTTGATCGCTGAGGTCTGCGTGGCGGACACCCGATCCCCCAACTGGGAGGAGTGGAAAATAATTAAAGAAAAGATTCCAAGATAAAGTACAATGGCTTTTTTACCTTTTCTTCGGCATGGCGATCTTTATGATCTTCTGGACACGACGTCCAAGGTTCTGAACGAGCTTCCCAACATGGAGAAGCAGTTTAATACTAAAATGGCTGACAGATATCTATACAAGCGTACCCACACCACAGATGAGGGTTTCGAGATTGAGATGCACCTCCCCGGGGTGGGCAAGGACAATATTCAGATCATGCTTTCTTCTGATGATCATGAGGTGACCATCGGCTACGGTGAGAATCGAAGTGCCTCATTCGATTTGCCCAGTTACGTGGATGTATCGGATGAGGGTTACAAGGCGAGTTACATTGACGGAGTTCTCAAGCTCTTCTTCAAGATGCGAACTTCGGACAAGAAGCGTCGGGAGATCAAGCTTGATTAGACAAATAGTGTTCCGCCGAGACCACCTTGGCACCGGAAGACGTTAAAGTTTACCGCGTAGAGTCTTGCTTTACGCGATATGCTATTATCGACCAGAGTTAGATCAAAAATCTGACTGGAAATTCGGCTCATGTTGACCGTTCCGGAAGGGAACGTTCCAGAATTTTGCCCCACGTTGAACACATTCGCCTTGTAGCTTGGTGTCTGAATGTAATATTCATAAGGCTGAATGGCTCTCATGGTCATTTGATCCAAGTTGAAATAAACTTGACCATTCAAGAACAATCGCCATCGGGTCACCTGGTCGTTTAGATAGCTTGTGTATGTGGAACTTTTATGCGAAGAATAGTCGAAAACGCCACTGGTCCCAGAGTCATTTTGTACGACCAAGACGAACTCCTTTACAGGATTTTCAAATTCGGTTTTGAAGCGGATCTGATTGAGATCACCCAATGTGACCCGGGCAAGTTGTGTTTGTCTTATGACGTAGTCCATCTGTTTTCCAAGGAAGAATTGCCGATGTTCTTCCGAAAGATAGGCAGCCTGTAGGTTGACTTCTATGTTCGGCAGAGGCACGCCTCCGAGTTCGGCTTGCGTTCTCAAGACGAGTCTCAAATCAATCGTGTGTCGGTTCAAAGCCAAAAGGGGAAAAGCATTTTCGTATCCTCTTCCAAAAAACGGAAGTTCGACAATGAAATTTCGTGAAGGCGAACTCGTGCCGTAGGAGGTTGGAGAGACATTCCTAGCTAAGAGGGCATCATTACTGTTTCGGGTCCTCTGTGAATCGGTAAGATCCGAAATCACAGCCATGTACTCACCTGTCAAACTCACGATTGTCTGACCTCCCACCAGAAGTTCAGCACGTTCTATGAAAGCATGTCCGGCGTCCTGTGGGACTGTCTGTGTGTTTGCATAACTAAAATTCAGAAAGAAACCTGTTATGATATCACACGTGTCATTGTCTATCGTACAAAGGCTTGATCCACCAAAACGGATATCAGAATTGAAAGCCAGACGAAGATTCTCGGACGTGTACCCCGCACGATCCGTGAAAACTTTTTGATAATAACTTAGTTCGGGCGTCCCTGTCAAAAAAGTGTCTTGGTATCCTGTGACGGCAAGCCGCATACTATTATGATGTGTCAAAAAAAGATTTGAAAAAATACATACGACTATTAGACATGAACATTCAACTCAAAAAATTCAACCCCGCTTCAATGGGTGACGATAAGGTGTGTGTGTTTATTGGCAAGCGTGGCACAGGAAAATCAACGTTGGTGACAGACATCCTCTACCACAAAAAGCATCTCCCGGCGGGCGTGGTGATGTCAGCGACAGAAGAAGGAAACCACTGGTATCAGCAGTTCATCCCGGACTTGTTCATCTACGGTGAGTACGACAAAGACATTATAGAGAGAGTTATCGACAGGCAGAGGAAGATGGTAAACATGAAACCACCACCCGGAAAGAAAGAACTGACATCCAGAGATATTGGAGCCTTTATCCTGATGGACGATTGTATGTATGATAGAAAATTCCTAAAAGACTCGTGTATCCGACAGTGCTTCATGAACGGTCGCCACTGGAAGATCTTTTTCATGTTAACGATGCAATACTGTATGGACCTCAGTCCGGACCTCCGCGCCAATGTGGACTATGTATTCATAGCCAGAGAAAATGTAATCCAGAACCGAGAAAAGTTATATAAGGCGTTCTTCGGGATCTTCCCAAATTTCGACATGTTCAACCAGGTGATGACTGCGTGCACCGAAAATTATGAGGTTTTGGTACTGGACAACACCAGTAAGTCCAATCGGATCGAGGACTGTGTGTTTTGGTATAAGGCAAAGATCCATCAGAACTTCCGAGTGGGATCTCAGCAATTCTGGAGCCTCCACCAGAAGACCTACAAAAAGGCAGGAGGCGCCACCAAACCTGGTCAGGATCCTAACGATGTCAAGAGAAATAGGAACTCCCAAGCCCTGCAAGTAAAGAAGTTGAAATAATTATTCAGGGTCAGGACGATGTCCGAATGGACATCCGACACAATGGAGACCAAATCCATCGCACTCGCGACGACCGCGCTCGTTGACTCTGGGCTAGTGAGCGAGAGCAAGGCGGATGCGCTGGCCACTCACCTCAGCAAGGGCGCCAAGAACTGGTGCATCAAGCAAATGAAACCCGGCGACGTGAACGAAAACATGAAGGAGTTACAAAAGTTCAACTCAAAGGTTTGGACGGAATATCTCGCCAAGAGGAACTACATTTTTGACGTTACTGAAAGTGGAGTGGTCAAGCGCAAGACACCACTGGTGGAAAAGCAGGAACGTCTTTTGGAAATCAAGAACAAGATGGTTGGTGAAACCTTTGTGCCACCCATCAAAAAGGTCAGCAAAAGACTTCTGGACCAGGCACGACTCAACCGACTTCTCACTTTAGTCAAGAAAGACATCGACGAGATGGAGAACGAGATGAAGGGTCTGTCCATGATAAACCAAAAACTTGAACGCTACTTTATTCGTCGACCTTCCTTCAAACCCAAGGTCTTCATAGGACAGGAAGAAGAATACCTTGACCTTCCTGACATCCCCAAGAGGAAGCGCATCCTCAAGAGACTTTTACACCTTCTGAACATGAAACGTTTTGGAAAGATGGAAAAGATACACGAGAAACTCACACAAGTTCGCAGGGACACAATGACCAGTCTGGTTCAGATACAGCGAGACATCTTCATCAATTCTGAAGCGTGTTGGACGCGTGCAGAAAGGGCATCATTCTTAGACAAGAAACATGCGAACGATGAACTCAAAGCTGAGCATGCCA
>Ga0255771_1005384_pt1 | contig 11172 bp, 9 predicted proteins | sample 011ome_19_FD_179969 | JGI IMG/M metagenome (GOLD analysis project Ga0255771, IMG submission 179969) | Coastal salt marsh microbial communities from the Groves Creek Marsh, Skidaway Island, Georgia - 011510BT metaG (version 2) | ecosystem: Environmental > Aquatic > Marine > Intertidal zone > Salt...
ATCTCTTCTTCTTCTTCTTCTTCTTCTTCTTCTTCTTCGGGGAAGAGCGCGCGCCGCAAGCGCTCGCCCGCTCTTTTCATCATCGAACTTTCTTTCGTCCCCCAGCGCCCTTATTTCAACAACGCGTGCACGAAAGAAAAATAACGAATGCGCGCATGTCTGATTCGTCGTACGCGTGTTGAAAAAAATTTCCAGTCATTTTTTTTTTTCCCAAGCGTGCGTTTTGCGTCAAAAACGTCAGTCACTCTTTTTCTTTTCTTCCCCACCGCGCGCTATTGCACATCCCATCATCATCCATCATCATCATCGTCATCAAACCATCAAATCATGCGCGCAACATCGACGATACCATCGACGACGAGGAACGCGACTGAAGGACGACGATTTCGACGACAACATCAGGAGCGAAGGAGCGCGCGGAAGGTGACTACCGCATCGACGACTTTGTCTTCTTCGGAATCAGATATCGCAAAAACGAGCGCGACCGGGAAAACGACGACTACTCGAAGAGAACATCTCCAGAACTCGCTCTCTTCGACATTCGTCGCCGCGCTCGCGTTTCAGACATCTGGTGCTTTGTTGCCGTTTCCAGCAAATGCGGTGATGGGATCCATCGCCGGCCGTGTGCCAGGCTTTGGAAAAGTTGAAGAAGACGGTTCGATGCTCTACGCGAGACCTGAGGCCAAATCTGGCGGACACGGTATCGGTTGGACCGAGATCACTCCGTATTCGTTGAAACTCAGAGAAGGGTGGGAAGAAGTCGCTGTGAGCATCGCCGATCCAGGGGGAACCGAAATTGATACGAGATTCAAAAACGAGAGCGAAGGCGAGGTGAAGATTATATTGGCGCCGGTGCTTCGTTTCGCAAACGTGGAGGAAGGCGAGAACCCGACGATTGAAGAGTTGGTGCCGATTACAAACTTAATCTTGGGTTTCGCGCCAGAAGTGCTGGGACAACCGGTGAACGAAGAACAAATTAAATCGATGGAGAAAGATACCAGGAATGGATTGACGCATTATAACTACGAAATTTCAAACGAGGCGCACTGGTTGATTTCCGCGACGGTGTGGAAGAAAAGAGTGTACTTGTGCGCGATTAAAGCGAGCGGAAGACAGTGGAGAACGGCGCAGCAAAAATTGAGAGATACCGCATCTTCTTTTACCGTGTTGAAATAATTATATGCTCTTCTTGTATTATCATCATCATTGTTAGTATTATTATTATACGTTCTTTTTGTAATCGCCCATGGTATGCGCCGTCCAACTTATCAACGTCGCGAAGAACCCGTAATCGAACATCTTTAACAAATTTCTGAACGCAATCGCCACGAACCCGATGTCGTACCACACTATCCTCCCAATCGGTCGCAACATTTCTTTTGGCAACTGGTCCGGAGTCACCGCGAACTTTTGGAAAAACGCCAACGCGTCCAACTTGTGCGCTTTATCGTAAAAGTTGCTCGCCACCGGACTCGGGTGTACCGCGCACACGTCGATACCTCTCGATTTCACCTCGCACGCCACGTTGGCGGCAAACGCGGAAATGTACGATTTCGTGGCCCCATACAAGGCAGAAAAAGGCGTCGGTTGGCACGCCGCCGCAGACGACGTAAACACGATGCACCCTTTCAACTTCTTCTCTAACATTCTCTTCACGAACACGTGCGTGATTTGCATCGCGCTCGTGCAGTTGCACTCGTGATTCGTCATCAATAAATCCAACTTTGTCTTGTCAAAAAATCCCGTCAACATGAACCCGGCGTTGTTAAACACCACCTGCACGTCGATATCTTTCGTCTTCTCTTCGATTTCTCTCAAATACGAACCGTCTCGAAGGCCTAAATTCACCCCGATTTTTCTAAACTCTCGTTCCGGATACGCGCGTTGCAACTCCTCGACCGCTTCGTCCAAAATCTTCTCCTTCAAGGAGACTAAAACGACGTTTAAGCCTTGTTCCGCTAACTCTTTGGCTAACGATTTCCCGATGCCAGAGGAAGACCCGGTGACTAACGCCCACGTCGCGCCTTTATATTTCTTCTTCAAGTTTTGCGAAGGCATGAAAGAAACCACAAACTTCGGAATCCAGTAGGAGAGATAGGTGATGGCGCCTAAAAGCGCGAACGCGATGAGCACGAAAACGTGGAAATCTTCCGATTGGATGAATTTTGAGAACAAATCGAATGCGCGCGAGAGCGTTTCACGAAGCGCATCTATTTTCGTCGAAGAAGAAGACGCGTTCGCCGACGATCGAAAGAGAGAAGAAGAAAAGAGCGACGACGACGACGACGACGACGACGACGCCTTGGAAAAAGATCCCATCTTCTTTTTTCTCTGTTTATGTTTATGTTTATGTGTAAGTGTGTAGAGATTGGATTGGTTTAAAAAAAGAAATTGAACTTTTTAACAAAAACACCATAAAAAGATGACGACGACGGCGACGACGAGTGCGACGAGTGCGCTTTTGCGCGTCGCCACCACCGGTAGGAGTCGTGAAAACAGGAAGAAGATCTTTTCTTCTTCTTCTTTTTCTTCGAGGTACCGTCCTCCTCGTCGTTGTCCTCGACGATTTTTGGGAATCAACAGCACGGCAAATACTAACGGTATCGAGCGAGGAGAAGAAGGAGACGAAGAAGAACAAGGAGAGAAAGAAACGGAAGAGGAGAGGCAAATCGCGCGGATTTTATCTTCTTCTTCGTCTCCTTCTTCTTCTCACATCTCTGCGAGCGAAGAGAAGATGACGAGAGAACGTTTCCGAGGGATAATCGAGGCGCACGTCGCTGACTTTTTTTCGACTGATGATGGTACTCTACTTAATAGTACTACCAATAATAATGATAGTAGTAGTAAAGGGACGATGATAAACGCGATCGATATCGCGGTGTATTTGGTGGAGAAGAAACTGGTTAAATCCGTGGAGGAAGGATTGTTGTTGGTGGCGGAGGAAGACGTGGTGATGGCGAGTTTATTGAGAGTGAAGAACGCGGAGAAGAGGTGGTCGGACGTCATCGCCGCCGACGCTTGGAAGAAAGAGCAAAAGACGAATGGAGGATTGGGAGAACGAAGACGAGAGCAACAACACGTCAAAAATGCCAGGTGCGAAACCGGACAGATTTGTTTTACCGTTCAAGGCGCGAGAGAAATGCTCGAGAAAGGTAAAGGAGGTGGTTCGCAAGCCGCGAAGGTGATTTTGTGTTGCGAGTGCGTGGATTCGAGCTTACTCGAAACCGACGAGGAAAGACGATTTGCCGAGGACGAAGAAAGCGTCGTGGACGTGTTACAAGACGTGGCTGGCGTTATCTTTTTAAAAGATGATAAGTTTGGCGCGGAATTATCGAAGAAAGAGTTTGGGTTGGCGTGCGTGTCCGGTACGAACGATGGTGACGATGGTAACGAAAATGGATTTTCGATTGAAATTGATAAAAAGTCACGCAAGTTTGCAAAGTTTACCACGACGACTTTTAGTAACAGCAACAATAACAACAACAAAAAACAGAGCACGACTATTTTGCACACCGGCGATTACGTCACCATCGACGGTCGAAACGGCGTCGTCTATCGTGGCGCGGTTGAACTCGTTCCGCCAGTCAAATCGGAACGAAACAAGCTCTTCTTCGAATGGCTCGCGCAGAAATCCAAATTCTTAAACGCCATTCGCATATTTGCCGAGTGTGATTCTGCAGATGCCATCGACGAGTACGTGGATGAAAACAATAATCGCGACGGATCGAGTATTGGTGGAGGGGACGCGTCAAACTTTATCGGCGTCGGTTTGGTGAAAGTAGAAAACGTCCTCAAGAAATATCGAGGCGGCGACGCGAGACAAGCTGTGCATATGCTTTTGTGCGCGGAAACGAAAGACGAGAGATGCGAGGCGTTGGCTATGCTTTCGCCTCATTTGCGGTACGATTTTGAGGACATGTTCAAAGCCTCGTTCCAACCCGATCAGAAGAACGAAGAAAATTCGAGGGTTATCGTGCGTTTACTGGACGAACCGTTGCACGCGTTTCTGCCGGATTCGGAAAATCTGAACGATTTAGTGCCGTTATTGGCGGTTGATTCCGGGAAAGACGAACGAGACGTAGTAGAAATAATAGAACAAAACTTATTGGACGAAGTAAATCCCGATTTTGGTTTTCGAGGCTGTCGAGTTGGCGCGCTTTACCCGGAAATCACTAAAGAGCAAGTGCGAGCTATACTCGGCGCCGCGTACGGCGTGAAAGAGTTCTTCACGTTTGCAGCAGAACCACCGATTGTGGACATATGCGTGCCAAATATCGCCTCCGCTGAGGAATTTGAACACCAGTTGAACATAATTCGAAACGTTGCGGACGAGTTTTCATACATGGAGGAGAAAACCAACTCAAAAATCGCCTATCGCGTTGGCGCCATGCTCGAGACGCCGAGATCGTGTTTGATTGCGGGCGATTTGGCAAGAATGGGCGCAGAATTTTTAATCGTCGGGTTAGACGAGCTCACAGAAACGACGTACGGCGTTAGCTTAGAGGATAGTCACAAATTTTTCCCGCGCTACTTGTACGGTGGTGAAGATATGGACATTAACGGCTCCGAATTCGATTTCGATGAAGACGACGACGACGAAGAGAACGACGCAAAAGATATCGCCAGAGAGGAGCAAGAGGAGGAGGAAAACGCAATCATATGGAACTTTAATCCCTTCATCGCTTGGGATGATAAAGGTGTTGGGCGGCTTGTACAATCCGCCATCAACGAGGCGAGAGAAGTAAATCCGAACATCGACGTCGTCGCGTGCGGGCAGATGTGCGGCCACCGCGGCGCTGATTTCATTTACAGAAAATTCCAAGATTTGAGAGTGAACGGCGTCTCGGTAGACCCGAGATTCATCGCCGTAGCGAGACTCCGAGCGTTGCAAGCGATAATAGCGAATACTCATACTACTACTAATAACTCAAGTAGTTGAGAAACATAAGAGGCACGATTTCTATAAGCTTTTAGTTCTAAAGTTGTAGTTAGGTTGTCTATTTATTAATAACGAATGATAACAGCTATTCTCACAAGCCTCGATGAGATATCGTTTAACGGTATCTCTTGAGCGAAAGTCTGTTGTTGTTCTTCCACTGGGCGTGCTTGGACGATCTGTTCTTCGTGTAGTTGTGGCCCTTGCCGTGTAAACCTCTGTGTTTTCTACCCGCCGAAGTCAAGCCTCTCATCGCTCTGCCCTTGTGCACCGGGTTGCAGATCCAGTTGATTCTCGGATCAGATCTAATAGCCTTGTGCATCGGGTCAACCATGATGACTTCGTAGTACTTGTACACGGAATCTTGGTTCAACCAATACGAGTTTAAGACTCTCAACGCGCCGCATCTTCTCGCCGCTCTCTCCTCCGCAACAGACTTCAAGTTTCTCGCAAACTTCAACTTGGTGATACCGCAGTGCACCGGCTTACCGTTGACGATACCCTTGCGAACCGGGCGCTTGCGGCCACCTCTTCTCACGCGCGCTCTGTAAATCACAAAGCCTTGCTTAGCCTTGTACCCCAATCTTCTAGCCTTGTCCGGTCTCGTCGGTCGAGACACGCGGCAGATGGATGGAAGCTGTCTGTATTCCCAAACGCGAATACGTTGCAAAAATCGCAACACGTCGGACTGTTTCTTCTTCCAGAGTTCTTCTACGTATTTGTAAGCCTGTATATCGCGAAAGAAAATGGTTCAAAGAGATAATTAAGGTCAGTTCAAATCCCAAGAATCTTCGCGTCGATGCGTGTGCACGCGAGAGCGCGCGAGTGCAATCTTTTTACGCGCAAATTTTTCCTCGCCCTAAAAATAAATCTTCCGGGGGGTGCGGAAAATTTCGCCGTGCAAACGCGCGCGCAAACGGACATCGCGCGAAGGTACAATCGCACGAACGCGTCGAAATTCATCTTCTGCGATATCATTTGCACCCATCGCGCGAGGGAAAAGAGAGAGAGAGAGAGAGATAGGATGTACTTACGCCCATTGTTGAATCGGTTGTGTGTGTGAGTTTCTTTTTTCTGCCGCTTTTCTCCAGGTCTTTGGGTTTACGAGAGCGAGTTTCATATTTAGGGTTACAAGCATTTTGAGGCCTCGAAGCATTTTTTTTCCTTCGAGGGGTGACTTGAAACAAAATACGGCGAACCTCGCTCGCATTTACACACTCTATCACACGCAACACCAAAAAAGCCGTGCGAAATAGAGGTAAGAAGAGAAACAGAGAGCACGCGTCGTCGTTTACTTCTTTCGTTTTTTTTCTTCTTCTTCCGTGCGTGTGTTCGTGTCGTTCGTGTAGGAAAAAGAGAGATTTCGTTTCGGTTCCCTTCTTTTACTTGAATCGAATCGTTTGTTTTCTTCTTCTTCGTTTTCCGTTGTCGTTGCTTTGTGTTCTCTCTCTCTCTCTCTCTCCTCTCGAGCGCAACGAGTGAACAGCGGTGCAAAAAAGAAAACGATCGCGTTGTTGTCGTTGTCGTTGTTGTTGATGATGATGACGAGCACTTCTTTTAACGCTTGGCTTCCTATTATCAAACTTGGAACCGGAGTAGTTATCGGGCAACATTTTCGAGCGAGATGTGCTGAGAACTTTGCGAACGATTCCGAATCATCAAATAAAGAAAACTCGTGTGGAGAACGAGAAAGAGAGAGAGAAAGAGAGAAGCACGCGAGCGCACACAAACACATTCGCAGCATCGCGCATTATTCGTGTTTCGTTTACTTTTTTGGCAGCTTGTGTACGGAGTTCCGCTGGACGATTGATACCCGTCGTGTGGTCTTCCGAAGGTTTTATTTATGATTGCCTATAGCGAACGTCAGAGGCGGATACTACGGTTGGCTCGGATTTTTCATTCGGTTCCGAATCCACACAACCATCTTCCTCACAATTTTCTATTTCTTTTGCGTTTGTTTATCGAGCGTGTTGGTATCGCGAGATGGAAAGAAGAAGAAGAAGAAGAAGAAGAAGAAGACGTGGAGAGTCGCCGAGCGCGCGCGCAACACATGTATGAACGTTTTCCGTGAAGAAGTCATTTGTCCTTAATAGGCTTAGACTACTAATCGATGCCGAGCAAAACAAAAATCACCATCTTTCGACTGAGAAATTGTGTTTATACATATGCATCTGCGCGCGTGAACGAGAAAATTGGGGTGAATTAACGTCGGCTCCTTTTTCATCGTCTTCTTCGTCTGAACTCTCCTCGTTCTTTCGATACCGGTCGAGCGCGAAATTTTCGTTTCGATTTGAAACTCACCAAAGACATACTTTCTTTACGCAGTAACAGCAACGCGACCGACAGCATTATCAATTTAGACGAGAAGGCTAAAGATATTCGTATTCACTGCTGACTGAAAAATAGAAGGAGAAGGAAAAGGTGAGTGTAGGATTTTTCATGGTAGTCTCTTTCGTTCGTCGTTGTGTTTCGTCTGTGATTTTTTCCTGGACAAAAGCACACTGCTGAATGAACAAGTATTTTGCGGTGCCGTCAGTTCCAGGTAAAGCCGACAGCTTTGGAATGGGTGAGGAGGTGGTAGTCTAAAACTACTATTGCTTTCTCAATCTCCGATGCGACATTCTTTCTGTCGTCGTTGTATGGTTTCCTTTTGTGCGCGCGTGCGTGCGTGCTTGTGTGTTCTAACTGTGATTCGAAAAAACCGAAGCTGACGGCACTTGTTGTCATTGGGGCTTATTCAACCTCTAAGAAGTTATGAGTTATTATTACACGATCGATTTGGTTTTGTATGTATGCGTGTCACATATTTGCACTTGATGAGAAAAAAGTATTGAAAAGTCAGTGACGAGAACTTCCAATAACGTGAGACACGTCTGTGATTTTCGTTATGCCTCAAACTTCCTGAGACTTCTTTCTATACTTTTGATCTTTACGAGCGATATGTACGCGTGAGCGCGCATTTGTTTTCTTTAAACGCTGCTTTGCCTAAGGCATCTTAGAATAAGAATGGGATAGTCTTTTTAACTTCCGCAGCGGAAATCAATCTCGCCGTAAAAAGCGCCGGACGACAAACCGGTTTGTGGTCCATCTCCACGGTTCGCGGGTGGTCGATACTCGCGGATCACTTCAATCTCACGGACTAAATTCTTTGCGTTCAAATTCTTTTCTCTTTCTCGTAACTTACCTCGTCATACTCTCTCATCAATACAGGAAGAATACAGTAAAGAGGAAAAGACAATGTCCGGGTTCACCTTTGGTACCGGCGGCGGCGAGAAGAAGCCCGCCGGAGGTTTCTCTTTCGGGGCTCAACCTGCTGCGACGCCCGCAGCTGGTGGTGGTACTCCTGCGTTTTCTTTTGGCACGGCTGCTGCTACGCCCGCGACAACGACGACGACGACGACGGCGACAACTTCTGCTGCGCCATCGTTCAGTTTTGGAACAAAGCCGGCTTCGACGACGACAACTTCTACCGGAGGTGGTCTCTTTGGTGCAGCGACACCGGCACCCACTGCTACTGCACCCGCAGGGGGCGGTCTTTTCGGCGCTACTCCTGCAGCAGCGCCGGCAGCGGCAGCGACGACGACCGGAGGAGGCGGTCTTTTCGGCGCTACTCCTGCAGCAGCGCCGGCGGCGGCAGCGACGACGACCGGAGGAGGCGGTCTTTTCGGCGCTACTCCTGCAGCAGCGCCGGCGGCGGCAGCGACGACGACCGGAGGAGGCGGTCTTTTCGGCGCTACCCCGGCAGCAGCCCCGGCGGCTACAGCGACTGCGACTACGGGAGGCGGTGGCCTTTTTGGCACTAAACAACCTGCGGCGGCAGCGACCACGACTGCAGGAGGTGGTCTCTTTGGTGCTACCCCGGCAGCAGCAACAACAGCAACAACTGGAGGAGGCGGTCTTTTCGGCGCTAAGCCGGCAGCGGCAACAGCAGCAGCAGCAACAACAACAACAACATCCGGAGGAGGTGGTCTTTTCGGTGCGGCGCCAGCAGCCACACCAACAGCGGCCACGCCTGCTGCGCCATCTTTCAGCTTTGGCGCGGCGAAGCCTGCGACGGAAACCCCGGCGGCTGGAGGAAGTGGACTCTTTGGTGCGGCTAAACCTGCAGCGACAGGAGGGGGTCTTTTTGGGGCCGCAGCAGCACCAGCGTCTACTCCAGCCGCTCCAACGACGACGACAGCAGCAGCAGCAGCAGCAGCAACAACAACATCTTCAGCCTTGGCGCCTCCGCCGGTAAACTTATCGAAACCGACGGACTTGGTCGGTAAATCTGTCGGCGAAACTTTACAATACTGGAACAAAGAACTCGCGCAAAGAACCGCGGATTTTAAGAAGAAAGCACAAATAATAGCAGATTGGGACGAGCAAATCGTCGAACGGCGGAGGGAACTGTTCGAGATGCAAGTGGATTTAGTAAACGCGAAATCTCAACAAGACGTCATGGAACGCCAAATTCGCGTCATCGAACAACACCAAGAAGATACCGAGCGCGCGTTGACGGACATGGAAAACGGCGTCGACCGTTTGTACCAACAATTAGGCGAAACTTTAGACGTCGATCGAGACGTCAGCTCCACGGCTCGTTTATACGGTTTAGCCGAGCAAGTCTCTGGTCAGATTTTACAAATCGGCAACTCCTTGCGAGACGCGAGTAAAACAATTTCTCGTTACCAAGCCATGCAAGAACAGAGAGGTTTACGGAAAGGCGACGGCGACGCCACGCGAAGTTTAGTCTCCGCGCTGAACAATCAACTCAGCGCGTTAAAGCACATCGACAGACAATTAGAAGTCGCGACGAATAGGATCGAGAAAGATCGTTTTAATAAGTAAACTTTCTCACTCACACGTAGCAGCAGAAAGCACGGAAGAAAAAACTACTCACACGTCTCTCTCATCTCGCATCTCGACGCGTCGCAAAAAATCGCAAACATTATTTTTCAAAAGTCTCGAGAAGAAGAGCCTCTCGTCTGCTCGTGTTTGTGTGTTTTTGCCGTCGTGGAAAAAGCGCTTTTTTTTTCCTTTTTTTTGTTCGTCTCGCTTCTCGTACGTACCGCGACGCGTCGTCGTCGTCGTTTGTGGCCCACAGAGAGCGCTCTCTCATCTCGCAAAATATCCACACATCGTACATACCACACACACACACACACGCACGCACACTTACACGCATCAACGCAACAACGAAGAATAAAAAATGGCCGCTGCTACCACCGCCAGCACCAGCGGCGCGATGATGATGACGACGAACGTCGTCGCCGCCTCGGCGCAGCAAAAGAAGACGAGAAGATCTTCTCCATTAATCTCCACGACGACGACGACGACGACGGGGGCGAAGAAACACGTCATTCGCGTGAACGCGTCCGAGGTCGCGGAGTCTGCGGTCGCGACGGAAGAGTTTTACGAGGTGACTCTCCCCAAACCAATCGCGGTGAAATTCGCTCGCGGGAACGACGGCGGCGCGTACGTCTCGTTCGTTCCGCCGAACGATCCGAAATACGAGGTGTTTGAAATCGGAGACAAAATAGAGGGCGTGTCGGCGTCGTTCGGCGACGAGGTGTGGCCGGCGGAATCGTTCGGTCAAGTCATGTACGCTATTAAAAACAGAAACGGGGACATCTATTTGAAGATGAAGAAGATGTTTGGCGATTTTAGCGCCATGGAGGTGGAAAAGAACTCGCAGTTTAAATCCGAAAGAGCGGGCGGGAACTACGGCGCCGGGACGAAGGAACAACAGATGAACAACTACTCCAAGAAGAGAGAGTTGGAGAACGAACGATTAGACATGTTCGACGAAGCGATCGCTTTGTACAACCAGAAGAACTTCGACGACGCGTTGATTCAGTTCGAAGAAGTCGCCGCGTTAGAGCCGAAAAATTACATGAGCGATAACTTTGAAACGACCACGGAGATTTACCGAGTGTGCCAATACAACATCGCCTGCTGCTTTTCCAACATCGGCAAGTTGGACGAGTCTTTGTTAGCCTTGAGAAGGTGCATGGCGAGCGGATGGACGGATTACAAAAAGATTCGCACCGATCCGAGCTTGAAAAACGTCCGAGAGAGTCCCGAATTTGTGCCGTTGATGAACAAGTTCGACGAGCCGATTTTCAACGAAAACGCCGCGAAATTTTTAGGCAGCTTGTTTGGTAGAAAATAAATAAATACGAGAGAGAGAGAGAGAGAGACCGCGCGCGTCTCGACGCATCATCAACACTCCGTCGTTATCGTCGTCGTCTTTA
>Ga0255771_1005397_pt1 | contig 11153 bp, 11 predicted proteins | sample 011ome_19_FD_179969 | JGI IMG/M metagenome (GOLD analysis project Ga0255771, IMG submission 179969) | Coastal salt marsh microbial communities from the Groves Creek Marsh, Skidaway Island, Georgia - 011510BT metaG (version 2) | ecosystem: Environmental > Aquatic > Marine > Intertidal zone > Salt...
TGGCGGAGACGAAGGGATTCGAACCCTCGAGACGGTTTCCCGCCTACTCCCTTAGCAGGGGAGCGCCTTCGACCACTCGGCCACGTCTCCGCTGACCTCTTTATAGTGACATAATGAAATGGACAAGGGGCGGAACTCGTTTTTTAGCAGAAAATTACACGTCACATTGCAATTCATCTTGGACGGCGTGTGATAAGGGCGCAGCCCGTTCACACGACGGACAACCCTTCGTGGCCCACTCGGGCCACACCGCTTAAAAACAGCTGGTGCAATACCTTATGTATTGAACAAGAAATGCATGACATCGCCGTCTTGGACGATGTATGATTTGCCTTCTACGCGCATTTTGCCGGCCTCTTTCGCGCCGTTTTCGCCATTGCACGCAACATAATCATCATATGCAATCGTTTCGGCGCGAATGAAACCGCGTTCAAAATCACCATGGATGACGCCAGCGGCCTGTGGCGCTGCGGTGCCAAGGCGGATCGTCCAAGCACGGGCCTCTTTCGGGCCGACGGTGAAATAGGTTTCCAATTTCAGCAAATCATACCCGGCACGGATCAAACGGTCTAATCCAGCCTCTTCTAGGCCCATTTCAGACAGAAACATTTCGGCTTCATCGGCCTCAAGCTGGCTAATTTCCTCTTCGATTTGGGCGGAAATAATGACAGTGCCGGCACCTTGGGATGCGGCCATCTCAGCCACCTTATTCGAATATTCATTGCCAGCCGCGGCATCCGCTTCGCCGACGTTACAGACATACAGGATCGGCTTTGTTGTAATAAGCTGCAAGTTTTTCCACGCCCTTTGGTCCTCGGCATCAACATTGACGGTCCGTGCGGGTTTGCCATTTTCCAATGCAGCCAATGCATCCTTCAGCAACCGCTCTTGTTGCATAGCATCCTTGTCACCACCGCGAACTTTGCGGCTTAGGTTTTGCAGGCGTTTTTCGATGCTTTCCATGTCGGAAATCATCAGTTCGGTTTCGATTGTTTCAGCATCTGCAACCGGATCAACGCGGCCTTCGACATGGGTGACATCGCCATCTTCAAAACAGCGTAGCACATGGGCAATCGCATCGGTTTCACGAATATTTGCCAAAAACTGGTTGCCCAACCCTTCGCCTTTGGATGCCCCTTTGACCAATCCGGCAATATCGACAAAGGTCAACCGTGTCGGAATAATCTGCTTGGACCCAGCAATAGCAGCCAATGTGTCCAATCGCGTGTCTGGAACAGCAACGTCGCCCACATTGGGTTCAATGGTGCAAAATGGAAAATTGGCAGCCTGCGCGGCTGCTGTTTTGGTCAATGCGTTAAACAGTGTTGATTTGCCAACATTTGGCAGACCGACGATACCCATTTTGAAACCCATGTGATCTCTCCTAGACATGTTTGCGCCGCTTGTAGGCTGTGACCCAGCCCTGCGCAAGTCGTTCACCAATGTTTTGATGTCGTTGGGTGCAGGAAAATCGGTATTTCCGATCATTTTGTTTGAAATACGCTTCGCCAGCTATTGATTTTTGGCAGGGTTTCAGGTCAAACCAATCCGATATTTGTTGAGGGGACCCAAAATGACCAGAATTGACGATAAATTCGCAGCCTTGCGCAAAGAGGGTAAAAAGGCGTTTGTATCCTATGTCATGGCAGGGGATCCCGATTACGACACATCGCTGGAATTGGTGCGTGGTTTGCCTGCTGCAGGGGTCGATATTATCGAATTGGGCTTGCCCTTTACCGACCCGATGGCGGATGGCCCCGCGATCCAGCTGGCCGGTCAACGCGCCTTGGCAGCGGGCATGACGCTAGAGCGCACTTTGGAATTGGCGCGCGCCTTTCGCGAAACTGATGACACCACGCCGATTGTGTTGATGGGATATTATAACCCAATTTACAGCCGCGGGGTGGACCAGTTCTTGGCCGATGCCAAAGCGGCCGGAATTGACGGGTTAATCATCGTGGACCTTCCCCCAGAAGAAGACGACGAATTGTGCATTCCAGCACAGAAAGCCGGTTTGAATTTCATCCGACTGGCCACCCCCACCACTGATGACAAACGCCTGCCCAAGGTTTTGGAAAACACCTCTGGCTTTGTCTACTACGTCTCGATCACTGGGATCACAGGCGCCGCTGCAGCACAGGCCAACGTCGTCGCACCCGAGGTCGCGCGGATCAAATCAAAAACGGATCTGCCCATCATCGTAGGCTTTGGCGTGCGCACCCCCGAAACCGCCAAAGACATCGCAGGCATCGCCGACGGCACAGTCGTGGGATCTGCCATCGTGTCCGAATTGGCATCAGGCAAATCCGTGGATGACGTTCTGGCCTTTGTCAAATCACTGGCCGATGGGGCACATTCGGCCTGATCCTGCGATCCACAGGGGAATTCATGGGCGGTCCATTGGGCCGCCCATTTTGTTTTGGGCCTATCCAAATATAGCTTTGGGGTTGCAAAATGCGCAAAATTGGTCAATAAATATCACCAGTTTGCAAGGAAACGCCAAATGCCCGTGATCACCAATATCCAAGATTTGAAAGACATCTATATCCGTCGCGTCCCCAAAATGTTTTACGACTATACCGAGTCGGGCAGTTGGAGCGAACAGACATTTCGCGAAAATGTCAGTGATTTTGATCAAATCCGGCTAAAGCAACGCGTGGCCGTGGATATGACAAACCGCAGCACAGCCACACAGATGATCGGCCAAGATGTATCCATGCCCGTGGCATTGGCCCCCGTTGGGTTCACAGGCATGCAATCGGCCGATGGTGAAATCAAAGCGGCGCGGGCGGCGGAAAAATTTGGGGTCCCCTTTACCCTATCAACCATGTCCATCTGTTCGATTGAGGATGTGACCGCACATACGACCAAACCATTTTGGTTTCAGCTCTATACGATGAAGGATACCGGTTTTGTCTCAAGCCTGATCCAGCGCGCCAAGGATGCAAACTGCTCTGCCTTGGTGATAACGCTGGATTTGCAGATCCTTGGTCAGCGTCACAAAGATATCAAAAACGGCCTGTCTGCGCCGCCCAAGCCCACGTTGAAAAACATGATCAACCTGTCCACCAAATGGCAATGGGGTTTGGGTATGTTGGGCACGAAACGGCGTACCTTTGGCAACATTGTGGGTCATGCGTCCGGGGTCAAGGATACATCGTCGCTGTCCGAATGGACGGCCACCAGCTTTGATCACAGCTTAGATTGGGACAAGGTCGCCAAGATCAAAGAAGAATGGGGCGGCAAGGTGATCCTTAAGGGCATATTGGATGCAGATGACGCCAAGGCCGCGCTGTCCGTAGGGGCCGATGCGATTGTGGTATCAAACCACGGTGGTCGTCAGTTGGACGGTGCCATCAGTTCGATCAAGGCCCTGCCCGCCATTATGGATGCCGTGGGCGATCAGATCGAGGTTCACCTAGACAGTGGCATCAGATCGGGGCAGGACGTGTTAAAGGCCGTCGCTTTGGGCGCCAAGGGCACCTATATCGGTCGGTCCTATATCTATGGTTTGGGCGCTATGGGCGAACAAGGCGTGACCAAGGCCCTAGAGGTGATCCACAAAGAGCTGGATACATCGATGGCGCTATGTGGGCATCGTTTGGTTACCGATGTAGACCGCAACACGTTATTGGTTCCCAAGGATTTCGGGTACGAATGGTCGTAATAAAACGGGCGGTCAGCGCAACACAGCGGTGACCACAATCAACAACGCAGCAATCGCGGTAAAGGATGCGCTAAGCGTGCCCCATTCCGACAAAAACCCCATCATTGGTGGCCCAAGGAAAAACCCAATATATCCAATCACGGCCACGCGTGAAATGGCCTGCGTGCGCAAATGCTCAGGGGTGATTTTGCCGACATGGGCAAACAGCATCGGAACCATGACCGACACCCCTGCCCCCAGCAACGCAAAACCAGTGTAAATCAAGACCGGACCAGACCCATTTGCCGCAGCCAATGCCCCCACAGCCGAGATAACGGCGCCTAATCGGACAACCTTGATTTCGCTGACGTTGTGCAAGGCGTATTGCCCCACCAACCGCCCGATCCCCATGGTTGCGCCCAATATGGCCGGTCCAAGCGCCGACAATTCAGCTGATGCCGACAGCACGCGTTCAATATGCAAAGCAGACCATGCTTCGCTGGCCAATTCGGTCATAAACGCCACCATGATTGCAAACCCAGGAACAATAACAATCGCCCACGGGACCGATACATGATCCGACGCTTGATCGATGGCAGCCGATGCTTTGGGCGCAACAGTGGTCACCCAAGCCAGCAAAACTGCCAGACCTAAAACCCCCAAGGCGAATTCCCCTGCAGGAACGCCAGCCCCCCGCATAAATCCGGCGATCACAGCAGATATCGCATAGGCAAAGGAAAACAGAGCATGGTTTAGCCCCATCAGCTTGACCCCGTTGCGCGATTCGATCTGCGACAGACGTGCGTTCATGATCACATCTGTCGTTCCAGCGATTGACTGGGCCACGATCATTCCCAAGGTAAAGACAACCAAAACCGGCGCAAATGTCGGTATCAAGAAAACCACGCCAAATAGGCCCATTAAAATGATGATGGCGCGATTCCCTAAAATCACATCCAACTTGGGCGCCAACCACATTGTAATGACGGATCCGATCGCCGCGACCAGCATCGCCATACCATAGACACCATCAGATGCGGAAATTTGTGATTTAATATCTGGGACATATGCGGAAAACCCACCGAAAGCAGCCCCCAGCATCACAAAGGCAGGCAACACAGGCCGCGAAAGAATCACATCGTTGAGTATTTTCATGAAATCAGTTAGACCACCGCCGAGCGATGCTTCAATTGAATTCGCGTTTTGCGTTCAATAAAACTGCTTTCCATTCTCGGAAAACTCGTCTATACGCGCCATCCATGCAGGGCTACAGCCTTGGAGGAGTTCTGCACTAACCTTAGGAGAAATATTATGGCTAATGAGATTCCAAATCTAACAGCTATCGCACGTACGGGGACAGGCAAGGGCGCCGCTCGTCAAGCACGTCGCGACGGCATGGTACCTGGTGTTATTTACGGTGGCGGCAAAGACCCGCTGGCGATTCAAATGCCTTTCAACGAATTGCTGAAACGCCTAAAGCAAGGACGTTTCCTGTCAACTTTGTTTAACATGCAGGTCGAAGGCGAAGAAGATGTTCGCGTAATCTGTCGTGACGTTCAGCGCGATGTTGTCAAAGATTTGCCAACACACGTTGATTTCATGCGTCTGCGTCGCACATCAAAAATCAATCTGTTCATCCCAGTTGAGTTCATCAACGAAGAAGCGGCCCCAGGCATCAAGCGCGGCGGTGTTTTGACTGTTGTGCGCCCAGAGGTGGAATTGGTTGTAACTGCAGGTGACATTCCTGAAAAGATCACTGTTGATCTGACAGGCATGGCAATCGGCGACATCGTACACATCAACGACGTCACATTGCCAGAAGGCACCAAAGCGACGATCGATCGTAACTTTGTCATCGCCAACATCTCTGCGCCATCAGGATTGAAGGCACAGTCAGACGACGAAGCAGAAGACGGCGAAGCAGAAGAAGCGGAAGCAGAAGCGTAAACCTCTGCACGCAGCGAATTAAAAAACGGGGTCATTGGCCCCGTTTTTTTATGTCTTGGCAAACTTTCGTTCGAATACTTATAAGGACAGCAAAAAGGACTGAATATGCTGATCTTGGTAGGGCTTGGTAATCCTGGTGCAAAATACGCGAACAACCGCCATAACATCGGATTTATGGCGATGGATGAAATTGCCGCAACCCATGGCTTTGGCCCATGGCGATCCAAATTTCAGGCCCAAATGACCGAAGGTCGATTGGGCAACGACAAGGTTATTTTGCTAAAGCCCGAAACATTTATGAACCTATCGGGGCAATCCGTCGGCGAAGCCATGCGGTTTTACAAACTGACAGCGGATGACGTGGTGGTTTTTCACGACGAATTGGATCTGGCCCCAGGAAAATGCCGTGTTAAAACGGGCGGCGGGCATGCAGGTCACAACGGATTACGGTCGATCCACCAACATATCGGTGAAGCCTATCATCGTGTCAGGTTAGGCATTGGACATCCAGGCCACAAAGACCGGGTTGCGGGGTATGTTTTATCGGATTTTGCCAAAGCAGAACAGGATTGGCTGGATGATTTGATCCGTGGCATCGGGCGCGGTGCGGCGAAACTGGCCGATGGTGATACGGCAGGATTTATGAACGCAGTCGCTTTGGCGCGGCCCCAACCCGCCAAAGCCCCCAAGCCAACAAAGGCGTCACAACCCCAAGTTGACAAAACTGCGCCCCCAACCAATAATGCGGCCGAGGATGACAGATCCCCGCTGCAAAAATTGGTTGATAGGTTTAAATGATTTACAGTTCGATTTTTTACGATCAGGCCCGAAATTGCCGCGATCTTGGGTCGCCTTTTATGGGCAAATTGATGACTTTGATAGGGGACAAAATCGCCCAAGGATCGGATGTGTTCGACCCGCTGGCGCGTTTGGTCAATGATCCGGATGTATTTGCCGGGAATTTCCCTCTGCGCTTAGCAGGTGCGTTGCATGGGTTTGTGTTGGAAAATCCAGATTGCGCCTTGGCCAAGCCCCATCCCCCCGCGCAATGGGACCAAGATCTGATTTGAGCAGGTCTGGGCGAAACGATTGCACAGAATGCAGATTGGATTGCAACATGGGTGATGGTGGCACCCCAAACCAACGAAATTCGCCGCTCAAGCGTAATTGCCGCCGCCGCGCGGGGGATATTTGATCGGTATCAATTGCCCCTGATGGTGTCAGAAGTCGGAGCAAGTGCGGATTTTAATTTGAACTTTGACCGCTACCAGGTGGCAGCAAAGGGATTTGATTTTACACCTAGGGATCCGGTTTTGACACTGACCCCCGATTGGTGCGGGGGGCCTGTTCGCACAGGGGACATTCCAGTAGTTGACCGCGCAGGCGTTGATATCGCCCCATTGGATGCGCAAGATCCAAGGGACGCGTTAAAACTGCGCGCCTATACTTGGCCAGATCAAATCGACCGCTTAGAGCGATTGGAGGCCGCCCTGCCCCATCAAAAGACACAAATAGAGCGTGGGGAAGCCGGTCCATGGTTGGCCAAGCGTATAAACCTACAACCCGAAAATGTTGTGCATTTCATTTATCTCACCGTCGTACGTCAGTATTTTGATCCCGCTTCCGAGAAGGAATTTCAAAGTGCATTGGACATGGCTGCGTCTAGGGCAACCCAGCAACGACCCGTTGCACATTTTTCGATGGAATATGATGGAGCGGTTGACAGTGCAGGTTTGCGATTGTCGATCTGGCCTGAAGGCATCCGGTGTGATTTGGGTCGTGCGGATTTTCACGGGCGCTGGGTTGCGTGGACAGGGATCGATTGCTGACGGACTGATTGCGCTGACGCGCAAGCCTGCGGCGCGAGTATTTTTACAAAAATGAAAGCGTGAACCGCGCAGTTTTTAGGCTGCGCGGTTTTGGGTAGTTAGATATTTTGGTAAATTTCGTGGATTTTCGCGACCGCCTGTTCTGGTGGCAGTTCTTGCGATTCACCTGTGCGGCGAGAGGTGAGTTCAACGACACCATTTTTCAAACCGCGTGGACCCACTGTAATGCGCCATGGCAAGCCGATCAGATCCATGGTGGCGAATTTACCGCCTGCACGTTCGTTGCGGTCGTCATAGAGGGGTTCCAGACCCAGCGCGGTGAGTGATTTGTAAATCGCGTCGCAGGCGGCGTCAGCCTCGGCGTCGCCCTGTTTTAGATTGACGATACCGCAGTGGAAGGGTGTCACGCCCTCGGGCCAGATGATACCGTTGTCATCATGGCTGGCCTCGATTATTGCGCCGATCAGGCGGCTGACACCGATACCGTGGCTGCCCATATGGACGGGCACGTTGTTGCCCTGCGCATCTGCCACGGTTGCGCCCATAGATTCAGAGTATTTGGTGCCGAAGTAGAAGATTTGGCCAACCTCAATCCCGCGGGCCACGCGGCGGCGTTCTGCGGGGATTGCGTTAAACAATGCCTCGTCGTGGGTTTCATCGGTGCGCGCGTAAAGCGATGTAAATTCGTCCAAGACCGCCTGACATTGTGCGCGGTCGTCATAGTCGATGTCACGATCACCAAAGGTCAGATCGGTGACTTGGCTGTCGTAGAATACCTCGGATTCGCCTGTGTCGGCTAGGACCAAGAATTCGTGTGTGTCGTCGCCACCGATGGGGCCGCTGTCGGCGCGCATTGGAATGGCCTGTAGCCCCATGCGTTCGTAGGTACGCAGGTAGCTGACCAAGTGACGGTTGTAGGCGTGTAGCGCGTCCTCTTTGGTCAGGTCAAAGTTATAGCCGTCTTTCATGTAAAATTCACGGCCGCGCATCACGCCAAAGCGGGGGCGTACTTCGTCACGGAATTTCCATTGGATTTGATAAAGGGTCAGCGGCAGATCTTTGTAGCTGCCAACGTGCGAGCGGAAGATATCGGTCACCAATTCCTCGGCCGTGGGGGTAAAGAGTACGTCGCGATCTTGGCGGTCTTTGATGCGGAGCATTTCGGCGCCATAGGCATCATAGCGGCCGCTTTCACGCCACAAGTCCGCCGATTGAATGATCGGCATTTGGATCGGTATGTGGCCCGCGCGAATTTGTTCTTCGTGGATGATGTTTTCGAGTTTACGCAGCACCTTGAACCCCATGGGCAGCCACGAATAAATACCTGCGCTGGCCTGTTTGATCATGCCTGCGCGTAACATCAAACGGTGGCTGACGATTTGCGCCTCGGCGGGTGTTTCTTTTAGTACGGGAAGGAAATAGCGAGACAAGCGCATGTTGTGGTTCCTTGGCTTTGAATGACTGATAGACCGTATCCAATAGTTACACGGCACTCAAGGCGGGGATACGATTTGGGGTTGAAAAAAGCAACCATGTTCCTCAGGTTATATCAGAGCGCGAGAAGGAGTAAGCCCGTGGCATTGCCAGTACGAGAACAAGCAAAATACTGGGGGATCACAGCTGTCATATTGGCCATCGTGCTGTGGTCGCTGGGCAATGTATTGCTGCCCTTTGTGATTGGCGCGGCTGTGGCATATTTTTTGGACCCTGTTGCAGACCGGTTGGAGGCACTGGGCCTATCACGGATCGCAGCGACAGCAATAATTACGGTTGTGTCGATCCTGTTTTTTATTTTGGCAGCGTTGTTAATTATCCCCACGTTGATCCAGCAAACGACAAATCTGTTCAACACCGCGCCTGCCATTTTCCGCCAACTCCAAATGTTTTTTGCTGAACAATTTCCAACGGTCTTGGATGAAACGTCACCGGTACGCGACGCGTTGATGTCGGTTGGTGCGTCTATACAGGAAAAAGGTGCCTCATTACTGGCCAAGGCTTTGTCGTCGGCGGCGTCGCTGTTGAATATCGTTTTGCTGTTTGTCATTTCACCGGTGGTTGCGGTGTATTTGTTGCTGGATTGGGACAACATGATTGCGCGTATCAACGCGCTGTTGCCCCTAGATCACGCACCGACAGTACGCCATTTGGCGCGCGATATTGATAAAACGCTTTCGTCCTTTGTACGGGGGATGGGATCGGTATGTTTGATATTGGGCACATATTACGCCGTTGCGTTGATGATTGTCGGTTTAGAATTTGGATTGATTGTCGGTGCGATCGCGGGCTTGGTGACATTTATTCCCTATGTCGGCGCCCTGCTGGGCGGGGCCTTGGCGATTGGACTGGCATTGTTCCAGTTCTGGGGGGACTGGATGAGCATCGGATTGGTCGCGGGCACATTCTTTGTTGGCCAATTCCTTGAGGGTAATTTATTGACCCCAAAACTGGTGGGCAATTCCGTGGGCCTGCATCCGGTGTGGTTGATGTTGGCGCTGTCCGTGTTCGGTGCATTATTCGGATTTATTGGGATGCTGATTGCTGTCCCAGTCGCGGCCAGTATTGGGGTGCTTGCAAGATTTGGCATATCGAATTATTTGCAAAGCCGCCTGTACCGCGGGCTAAGTGGAATTGATCCGAAAGAGTGAAATGTCAAAACAGCTGATTTTAGATTTGCCCAAACGCACATCGTTGGGGCGCGGTGATTTTTTCATTTCACACAGCAATGCGCTGGCTGTTGCTTTGATCGAAGATTGGCAAAACTGGCCCAACCGTAAACATATCCTTTACGGGGCCAAAGGGTCGGGCAAAACGCATTTATCCCATGTTTGGGCCAATATGGCAGGTGCCGCTGTGATCCCTGCCGCTGATTTGTCCCGACACGATATAACCGAATTGGCGCAAACAAATATTGCTGTCGATGATCTGGACCAGATTGCTGGCGACATGGCCGCCGAACAGGCGATGTTCCATTTGCACAATCTGATTGCAGCGCAGGGAAATTTCATTTTGGTCACAGGCCGCACAGATCCCAGTAAATGGCCGCTGGCCCTGCCCGATTTGGCATCACGCCTGCAAGGATCACGTGCCGCAACATTGGCGGATCCTGACGATTCGCTGTTTATTGCATTGCTGGCCAAATTGTTTTCCGATCGCCAATTGTTTCCGGCCCCCGATGTATTACAATATTTACTGACGCGCTGTGATCGATCCTTTGAACAGGCGCAATTCATCGTGGATGAACTGGATCGACAGGCCTTGGCCGAACATCGCAACATTACCCGACGCTTTGCCGCCGAGGTGCTGGACAAACTTGCTGTTGATTAGGGCGACAGCCCGCTTTACAACAGTCGGTGTTCCCGACGAACGAGGCACAGGATGAACCAGACGACCAAAGCACAATGGGCCCCCTATGACAGTGCCGATTTTGCCAATGTCCAATACCCCTATCTGAAAAAAGTCGGCGTGATTGATGTGGGGTCAAATTCCGTACGTTTGGTTGTGTTTGATGGGGCGGCCCGATCGCCCGCGTATTTTTACAACGAAAAAATCATGTGTGCCTTGGGCGCAGGAATGGCACATTCGGGGCGGTTAAACCCAGATGGCCGTCGCCGCGCCTTGGCCGCGATTGACCGATTTGTGCATTTGGCCAAGGGGATGGGCGTGCCCAAATTGACCGCCGTGGCCACAGCCGCCGTGCGCGATGCATCGGACGGTGTGGAATTTTGCGACGA
>Ga0255771_1005398_pt1 | contig 11152 bp, 13 predicted proteins | sample 011ome_19_FD_179969 | JGI IMG/M metagenome (GOLD analysis project Ga0255771, IMG submission 179969) | Coastal salt marsh microbial communities from the Groves Creek Marsh, Skidaway Island, Georgia - 011510BT metaG (version 2) | ecosystem: Environmental > Aquatic > Marine > Intertidal zone > Salt...
AGGTTTTATTAGTTTGGTTAAAAAAAATGGTTAGCTCTTCAGCGACAACAGTTCAACAATATATCAATGAACTTGAAAGTGAAAAAGCCAAAGTGATTAAATATGTTCGAAAATTAATTCTTAAGAATCTACCTAAGGGAATAAAAGAAACAATGGACTGGGGAATGATTAATTATGAAATACCACTTTCAACTTATCCGGAAACATATAACAACAAACCTTTAAGCGTTATGTCTTTAGCATCTCAAAAACATCATTATGCTCTCTACCTTCATGGAGTTTATTGTGATGATAAATTACACGTATCATTTATCAAGGAAGCTGAAGAGGAAGTAGGTAAACTGAATATGGGAAAATCATGTTTACGTTTTAAAAATTTAGAGAGTTTTCCAATAAAAAGCATTCAAAAAGTTATTAAAAAGGTGACACCTGAAATGTATATTAAGTGTTATGAGCGATATAAATAAAAAATATTTACTTGGATCAATAATTCTGTTCTTTGGAATTTTTCTACTCGAAGGATTATTAGGTTTATTTGGAATAGAAGAGTCGATACTATTTCTTGTTTATTGGGTACTCTATTTTGCCTGGCTTTTTAAAGGTAAGAATTATTTGAAAAATAGAGGAAAATGAATTTTATAGATCAACTTGAAAAGTTTTGGGATACTTGGGAAATTATGCTTGTTATTATCCCCATAATTGTTTGGCAACTCCTTAAAAAGTAGTTTGATCCTTTAAACTTTATTTATATGTCACAAAGAAAATTCATAATTGATGCTGATACCGGTTCAGATGATGCTGTTGCAATTCTTATGGCACTTAGAGATCCAAGAGTAGAAGTTCTTGGAATTACAATTGTTTCTGGCAATGTCCCATTGAAGCAGGGCATTATAAACACACTTGCTACAGCAGAACTATGTGATGCAGAAGTTAAAGTTTATGCAGGTGCAGACAAACCTTTAACCAGAGAGTACAAAGAGCTTTATACATTAGATGAATTTGCCTCCCATGTTAAATCGCTATCACCGGTCTCTGCCTCGGCACAATGTGTTCATGGTATAGATGGCATGGGAGATATTGGAATAGAACCACTAGATAAAAAGTATGAAGAGCAGAATGCAGTAGATTACCTAGTGAACACTTTTAATGAAAACCCAAATGAAATCACACTCGTGACACTTGGTCCACTTACAAATATTGCAAATGCTATTCAGAAAGATCCTTCTGTAGTGAATAAAATCCAACACTGTTACATAATGGGAGGCACCTCTGATGGTACAGGAAACGTCTCTTCAGCTGCAGAATACAATATCTGGGTAGATCCGGAAGCAGCAAAAATTGTTTTTAATTCTGGCTTACAAATCACCATGGTCGGTTGGGACAATTCTTATAAATATGCAATGTTAAAAGATGAAGAAATGAATAATTTGAAATTACTCAAAACAAAATATGCAGATTTTTGTGTTGATATACAAAAAACTCTTATTGAACTTACCTACGCTACGTATGGTTTTTATGGATTTGATTTACCCGATCCAATAACAATGGCAATAGCACTAGATAATAAACTAATTGTGGAATCCCAACAGTTACATGTTGTAGTTGATACAAGAGATGGAATCACAAGAGGTCAGACCATTGTTGATTATTTTGATGCAGAAAAAGAAGAACAAAATATTAGAGTTGTAACAAAATCTAATGAAAAGGGCTTTCTAAGTTTATTAACAGAGTTAGTTAAATAAATAAAAACTCTTATAACATGCAGACGTGAGTAAAAAAGTCTATTTTCTCTGGTTTGGACAAACTGTTTCTTGGACGGGTTCAGCCATGTCTTTTTTTGCAATAGGTGTATGGATATTTGAAACAACAGGTAAAGCTAGTGCACTTTCCACAGTATTATTTGTAACTGCAATTATAGGAGTGATTACAGGGCCTTTTGGAGGAGTGCTAGCAGACAGGTTTCCAAGAAAACAATTAATAATTACTTTTGATTTAACAATTGCTTCACTGATGTGTGTAATTGGCTACCTTGCGCTCAACGATATTTTAACTTTGCCTCTATTAATACCATTCGCTTTAGCTTTTGGAATTTTTGAAATTGCACATTGGACTACTTGGAGTGCATTCTTAGGTGATGTTGTAAAAAAACACGAAGTAACAAAAGTCTCTGCTTTATTTGAAAGTGCAGAAGCCATCTCAGTTCTAATTGGACCAATAGGTGGTGCTTTTATATACTCATTTTTTGGTTTACCAGGAGTAATACTTTTTGATGTAGTCACTTGTTTAATTGGTATTGCAACAATCACCTTATTTAAAAGTAAAAAAGTTGAGTTAAAAAATAAATTAAATATTAAAAATATTTATTTTGATTTAGTTGAAGCATACAACTGGTTGAAAAAACAAAAGGGTCTATTAACTTTGGTACTTATTTTTTCTATAGGTAATTTTTTATGGGGCTTTACTTCAGTACTACTCCCAGTAATGATTTTAAGTTTTACTGATGCAAAAGGTCTTGGTATTGTCGAATCGAGTGTAGGAATAGCTTTTCTCTTCGGTTCAATTATTTCCCTGCGATTATCGAATTGGCTACAAGGAAACTTAAAGATAGCTATTTATTGTGGTCTATTAGGAGGGTTGAGTTTAATTCTCGGATCGGTAAGGCCAAGTATCATTCTTTTGTGCATACATGGCGTAATTGGCGGAGTTAGTGGAACGGTACAATATACTGTTTCATCTGGGGCATGGTTAGCTATTACTACTGAAGATATTCGTGGAAGAGCATTAGCACTTAGAGGAACAATTGCTCAAATGCTAAGGCCTTTAGGAGTTTTAATTGCTGGGCCGCTAGGAGATTATCTAGAGTTTACTTTTTACCCAGCAAATATAGACTTCTTATCTCCATTTGTAGGCACTGGTCCCGGAAGAGGCTATGCATTTTTATATTTCCTAGTTGGGGTAGCGTATGTAGTTCTTTGGGTTGTAAATTACAACAATAAAGATCTAAAACAACTATCAAAACAAGTAAAAGATATTACAAAAACCTAAGTAGTTGTAGTAATTAAACTACTCATCAGCTTTCATTAATTATTTAATATAGAATATACATATGGATTGTGCATTATGTAATCTAGAAAACTTACCAGCAACAAATACTGGAATATGTCCTGATTGCTGGAATGATCTTAATACTGAGGATGTTGAAGGCAAAATAGAAATAGAAATTAAAGAAGAAGACGGCAAAAAACAAATCAAAATAAAAAGAGAAAAATAATTTTTTTGAAAATCACTCAAAACCATCCTGTAAAAGTTCGAAAATTTTTAGGCCCGCTAGGTCGTTTGGTATTAAAAATAGTCAACTGGGATATAACTGGCGATTTGCCCGATAAAAAAAGAATAATTATTGCATCAGCCCCTCACTCCTCTCTTTTTGATGCGATTTATGCTTATTTTGTTTGTTTAGCGATTGATTTAAAGTTTTATTTTCTAGGGTCGGTGTCGATGTTTACCAGAATTGTAGTTCCACTCCCATTTAAAAAAAATCCTGACAAGCTTGGAATACCACATCCATTTGGAAAGGTTCAGAACAAAGTGCTACTTAATTTTGGAGGGATACCAGTCTGGAGAGCAAAATCAACAGGGGCGACGCAACAAGTTATTGATCAACTTAAATCAAAAGATAAATTTATTTTGTATTTAACAGTTGAGGGTGAAATGAAAACAAATCAGATGATTAAAAGCGGATTTCATTATATTGGTAAGGCACTCGATGCTGTGGTAGTCCCAACTAAGATAGATTATAAAAATCGAAGATTTGAATTAATGGATGAATTAAAACTGACAGACTCAGTTCAGACAGATAAGGATGCATTAATGGAAAGGTACCACTTAGTTCAAGGGAGAAACAAAACCTTTCTTAAACCAGAGTCAAACTAACATGTTAGTGATACTTGCAACAATAATTGGATCAATTACTTTACTCTATCTATTTCCAAACATGACAATGTTATTTTCTATTGTTATATTTGTGTTTGCTGTTAGATGGCTTATTTACAATAATAAGTACTACGAATGAAAAAATTCATAATTCTCTTGCTAATTTTGTCAATGTGCGGTGGCACAGCAGAGACAGACCTCGATTCTTTTGAAGAAGTTTCTTTAGAAGCAAAGGAAGGTATTTCTGATGCACAAGAAGAAAACCAAAAAGAAAATAAAGAATCAGAAACAGCAGAAGAAGAAAACCAAAAAGAAAATAAAGAATCAGAAACAGCAGAAGAAGAAACAACTACAACTGTTTTAGAAAAGAAAATATTTTGGGGTGCTACTGATGCGAAGCCTGAAGTTTACGCAGCAGAAGACGTCTCACAGGCAACTATTGATTTAACTGTTGAATGGGTAAATAAAGCAATTAGCTATTGGGGAAATTATGGACCACTTGAAATATGGATTGTTGGCTCTGGAAAAGAAGAGACTATAGCTTTAGACGAAAAATGGTGTGAGGTTCGAACCGAAAAGGATCCAACTTGGAATAAACAGTGGGACTGTGCCAATGGAGATCCTTATGAAAGTGGAAACGGTTGGTCACCTTTTTATAGATATATAACTGATGGAGGTGCTGCAGTAAGTAATTATATAAGAGAGGACATTGGATACTACTTTAATGCTCTGATTATGTCATCTAAATACCCAGGACCTGAAGAAGAAGATTATAAGCCAGTAGTGTTGCATGAATACTTTCATGTTTATCAACAAACAAATTTATCAATACCTGAATCACCAGACACTGATGGTGACTGGAGAACTAGTAATAGAAATGTTTATTTTAATGGAGGAGAGGTCCAGGTACCTTTTTTAATGGAAGGTGGGGCAGAATATATGGCACAGTATTGGTACTCTATGGAATCTGATGTTGACTCAGGTTACTTAAGAAGAGTAATGGAATACAAAGCTGAAGCAATCAACCCATACCTTAACAGTGGCAAAAGCCTAAGAGAATTAGGTTATGACGAAGAATTTAACTCCTACGATATTCTTACATGGTTTGTTGCTTACTTAATTCACAACACAAGTGAAGAGATCTTTAGGGTTGACTTTTGGACACAAATTGAAAACCTGGGTTTTGAAAAAGCTTTTGAAGCTAATTTTGGTAAATCAGCTGATGATATGATTGATGAGTTTGACTTATGGGTAGCACAGCCAGTTAATCTTTTACTGGAGATAATTCCTTAACGAAATTTATCGAAATACCCTTTTCTCCAAGCATATACCGCTATAACCGTAAGCAAAACACCAGAAAAGAATGGAGGTATTCTTGAAAGCAAAAGTACAAATGCAACAAGAGCTAATGCATAATCGACATATGTCCAAAACTTACTCGTCATTTTTGGAATTAAATTGAAATACCTGAGAATTGAAACTGCAATAATTCCAGTTAGTAAATAATACATTTCTTTAATTATACGTATTAATAAACTAAATAAAATAATGTCAAAAACAGCAATAATCACTGGTGCCAATAAAGGAATTGGCTTAGCTGTTGCAAAGGATTTAATTGCTAAAAATTATCAAGTTATTTTAGCTTGTAGGGATACGGCAAAAGGAAAAATGGCCGAAGAGTTTCTTGGCAGCAATGCAATTTTTTTGGAATTAGATTTATCAAAACCTTCAAGTATCAATCACTTTGTGAATCAAATTAATTCAGAATATTCGGAGATTGATGTTTTATATAATAATGCAGGATTAATTTACAGAGATTTTGAATTAACGGAAGAAGGTTATGAATCGATGATTGCTGTAAATTACTTTGGTTCTTTTAGATTAGCTCTGATGTTATTGGAGAATTTACATAGAAGGTCTGGAAGGATTGTTCAAGTCACAAGCCTATCTATGTATTTAGCAAGAACATTCAACTTAAGCGACCTGCATTCAAAAGATTCATTCTCTCCAAGTACTAGGTACAACTTCACAAACCTACTTAGATCAATGTTTGCAATTGAGTTAGAGAATAAACTAAAAAAAACATCAATATCAGTTTCCGCCGTTCACCCAGGTGTTACAAAGTCAAGACAGTCAAGACCATACGAAGTTAAGAAAATTAAAAAGTCTTTTTATACCTATTTCTCTACAAACATAAACACAGGAATCGCACCAATTATTCGAGCAATTGAAGATGAAAACATTACAGCAGATCTAGTTTATGCTCCAAAACTAATAGGCATTTATGGCGAACCAACACTGATGCGACACAACAAATTAGTTTACAATCAAGAGCTACGAGATAAACTTTGGTCTTATACAGCAAACGAACTTAATTTAGATATATGATAATAATTCAAACAACTATTGATACAGAAAAGAAAGCAGAAGAGCTAATAAATCTTCTACTTGAAACAAACAAGATTGCATGTGGAACATTTCATAAAATTCAATCATCTTATAAATGGAAAGGTCAATTAGTCGAAAATGCCGAATTTGAGATTTCTCTCTACACAACAGATTCTTTAACTACAGAAGTTGTTGATATAGTTAAAAAAAGACACTCTTATAAACTCCCAAAAATTACTGTTATTCAACCAGTATTCACTTTGCCTGAATACGAAAAATGGGTTATAGATTCAATTAATTAGTAGCGTTTACATAGCTCCATACATCATAATTGTCTAAATTAATTGACCTTTCGCCGTGTTTGTCTAATGCAGCAACTATTTGAGCTCTATGTTCTGCAGCATGAAAAATCATTTGTGAAACTATTGTAGAAACTTTACTAGTTCGCTCTCCTTGACTAGTCATGTAAGTTATATCCCCATCATCTTTATTCACATGTTTAAGAAAATTGGAATCTATCCTATCAAGCTCCCCAATTAATTCGTTTATTAAATCAGACCCATCTTCATTCTTTAATTCAAGAGGAGAAAAAGAGTCACCATCAAGTCTTTGGCCGTATAGATGAGCTGCTTTAACAATATGTATCATGATGTTTTTTACAGTCCATTCAGGGTCATAAACAAAATAATCAAGAACTTTGTTGTCTAATTTTCCAACTTCTTTATAGATTTCTTGGTTAGCCCAAGCCATTTGTCTGAGTAGCACTTCTACAGATATCATTTTTCCTCCAATTTTTTTATTCTTTTATCTAATTCTTCAAATTTTTTCTTAACAACCTCAAGTTCATCTTGATTTTGAGCACTTCTAATATATCTCTCATTTTGCCAACGCATACCCCATTTTGTGAGAGGTAAAGTAATAATTGCTACAGGAAAGAGTATTAAACTTTCACGCCAAGATTCCTCTATTGAAATTAATACAAATAATCCACCAAATAAAGCATACATAAAATACATAATCCACTTTTCCATTGCTTGTGTGAAATTACGTTCTTTGTTAGCTTGTGTATCCATAAAAATATTTTAATTTTTCATTTAAACTGAGTTTATGAAAATAATTGTAATCTGTACTGGAAATACTTGTAGATCACAGATTGCGGAAGGTCTTTTAAGAGCAAAGTATCCTGATTATAAAATCTATTCAGCAGGAACAAAACCTGAAGAGATAGTAAATCCTTATGCTGTAAAAGCAATGGCTGAAGAGGGTTATGATATAAGCGATCAATATCCAAAGTTAGTAAATGAATTTATTGATGAGCCTTTTGAATATGTACTAACAGTTTGTGATTCAGCTAATGAGCTATGTCCAGTATTTCCGAACGGAAAAAATAGAATACATAACGCATTTGTTGACCCAAGTAGGTCTTCATACGATTCTGACGAACACGCTCTAGAAGTATATCGAAACACAGTTAAAGAAATTTCAGCATGGATAGAAAACTTAGACTTTTAAACTCTATCATTATTTTATAAAGGGGGACCAGTTGAAAAAGTTTTTTAAGTGGTTAATTGTGATTCTCATTGCTTTACAAGCAATCATTATTGTTGCAGGTGTGGTTATCTTCAGAATGCCTTTACCAGACCATGAAGTAGATGTTTCCGGACTCCCTTTAACAGATTTTGTTGAGGTAATTAGAGATGAACGAGGCATTCCTCATATATATGGCACAAATGTTGGGGATATATTATTTGCGCAGGGCTATGTGCACGCTCAAGATAGATTTTGGCAGCTTGAGTTTTGGAGTCATTTAAGTACAGGCAGACTCGCCTCATTAATTGGTGAACCAGGAGTAGGTGCAGATTTACTTTTTAGAACTTTTGGATTTAACAGAGTAGCTCTTGAAGAGTATGAAAATTTACCTCCAGAATTTAAGCAAGATTTAATTCATTATACAGACGGTATTAATGCCTATATAGAATCAAGACCTCAAAACAGGTTAAGTTTAGAGCACTTTTTTTTACAGTTCATCAACCCAGAATACAAAGTTGGAACGTACGAACCCTACTATCCATTGGCTTGGGCAAAAATGATGGCGTACGATCTAAATGGAAATTTTGAACAAGAAATTAGAAATTCAAAAACATACAATACCTTAACTCCTGAAATTGCAGAACTACTCAGACCTCCATATCCTGATGAACATCCATATATTGTTGAGGAATGGGAAGGTAAAGGTTCCTTTACGTCTGTTGGAAAATCAAACAATATAGAACAGCTCTATCAGGCACTGTTCATTAAATATGTAACTAAAGATCTTCAAACCAACCAAGCATTAGGTTCCAACTCATGGGCGATTTCTGGTGAGCATACTGAATCAGGTTTACCACTATTAGCTAATGACCCTCACTTATCTGTCCAGCTTCCTGCGATATGGTATGAAAATGGATTACATTGTTATCCAAAAAACAGAGACTGTGAATTAGATGTAGTTGGGTTCTCGTTTGCAGGGTCACCATATATTGTAATTGGACATAATAGTCATATTGCTTGGGGTTTTACCAATATGGGACCAGATGTACAAGACTTATTTGTTGAAAAAATCAATCCATCAAACCCTAATCAATATGAAGTTGATGGTGAGTGGCGTGATATGGATCGAATTACTGAAATTATTGAAGTAGCAGGTTCAGAACCAATTGTTATAGAAGTGCGCTCAACACATCATGGGCCTATAGTTTCTGACAGAAGCTATCCAGTAAATCTTAATCCAGAAGAAGATCAGGTCTCTTTTGCAGATGAAGCACGAATTGAACTACCAGATAATTTTTCAGTATCTCTATCTTGGCCAGCATTAATTCCAGGAAATACATTTGTTGGCATTAGAGATTTTAATTATGCAAAAAACTGGGAAGAGTTTAGAGATGCTAGCAGGCTGTTTGAGGTTCCTGCACAAAATTTATTGTATGCAGATGTAGATGGAAATATAGCATATCAATCTCCTGGAAAACTTCCAATAAGAGCTGAAGGGCTAGTTGGGGATCTTCCAATACCTGGTTGGCTTAGCGAGAACGATTGGCAGGGTTTTGTTCCTTTTGAGGAGTTGCCTTATACGATTAACCCATCTTCAGGTTATATAATTACCGCAAATCAATCTGTACATCCCGAACAACCGTGGCCAAACTATTACGCACGTGGATACAGAGCAGAGGCAATAGAAAGAGTTATTAATCAATATATTTCAGAAAAAATAAGCGTTGATGATATGGAGGCTATGCAGATAAACAATTTTGACTATTCAGCTGCTTATATTTTGCCCTATGTCTTTAACAATGTTTATGTTGATTCAAATATATTAACTGCAATGAAAGAGTGGGCTATCAGTGAAACTAAGTTTGAAATGAATAAAGATTCAAGCGGCGCTGCAGCATGGGCAGTTTTTTACAAAAACTTTGCGGAGCAAACCTTCGAGGAATTAGTTGTTACAGACAACCTTGGAAATGAAATTTCTTTACAGCCTGGAAACTCAGACTCAACTTCGGAGATTTTTAGAGCCTTATTAAAGGACCCAAATCATATTCTTTGGGATGACATAAATACTCCCCAGAAAGAAAACCTAACTGATATTTTGGAGAGAGCTCTTCTGTTAGCAGATGAAAGAATTGTTGAGTTATTTGATACAGATGATTATGACAAATGGTCTTGGGGAGAACTTCATACTATTACTTATCCAACAAATCTATTAGGAGAAGCAGGTATACCAATTTTGACTAATTTAGTAAATATTGGTCCAGTTGAATCAGGAGGATCTTCTTTTGCTATAAACTCAACAGACTGGGGGTTTGGAGAAGACTTTACAATAGGTAGTTACCCATCAATGAGAATGGTTGTTGATTTAAGTAATTTTGATAATTCAAGAACAATACTGCCCTCCGGACAATCTGGTCATGTAATGTCTAAGTATTACGATGACCAGGTAGAAAACTGGATTGAGAACAAAATGTACATTTTGAATTTCTCAAGAGAACAGGTTGAGTTAAATCAAAAAGAATATATGTTTCTTAGGCCTTAATTTCTTTTCTATAGAAATTAAAAAAACTAAGAGTTGCAACAGCGCATAACAAATGCCAGATCATATGAGCTTGTAGCCAAGAGTCAGGATTACACCAAGGGTGATCTGGAACACCAGTTCCCCAAATTAACAAGGCCCCAAAGAAAGACGCAAACCCAAGAAAGAACCAAGGTGTATATTTTCTTTTTGTATCATTATGGATATTTGGAATTAATGCAGGAGCAAAGTACAAAGCCATTTCCCAGTTATCTTGAATGTTTGACAAAGAATCCATTACTGAACTTCCAAATAATTGCTGAATAACAAGCACTGTAATCCCTGACAAAACTCTTCCATATATATTTGGAAACTTAATTATTACTTCTGTAGCAATCCACAGACCGATGCTTAGTTCAAATAAATTTACACCTATTCCAAGTCCTGAATCAAGAAACCAGTAACTATATGCGTAGTAAGCCAAAAGTATTGAATACGTTGAAAAATAAATCTTGTTAGAAAATTTTGTTAATCTCTTTAAGTTATAGATCCACAAGACAAGTATGTAACTTATCATTGAAACGTTATCTAACCATGCACCAAATTTGGTATGGGTTCCGTGCATTGCCATAGAACCAGGGCCTAAAAATGTAGATGCTGCTGCGTATACAAGAGCAATTTTGAAAGAACCAAACATAGGTTCTTTATTATTAGTTGCATCATCTGATAATTTGTAAAACATATAGAGGCCTGTAAAAACAAATCCCAAGTTACCAAGTGTGTTAG
>Ga0255771_1005425_pt1 | contig 11116 bp, 9 predicted proteins | sample 011ome_19_FD_179969 | JGI IMG/M metagenome (GOLD analysis project Ga0255771, IMG submission 179969) | Coastal salt marsh microbial communities from the Groves Creek Marsh, Skidaway Island, Georgia - 011510BT metaG (version 2) | ecosystem: Environmental > Aquatic > Marine > Intertidal zone > Salt...
TTAGCCGCCATTGATATTGCTGACCCTTACCAATCTCAACCTGCAGATAGGATCTAAGATCATGGGTATTTGGCAAAATATCACATCGAAATTGAAGAATCTGTTGCCGGGTAATTCTACGCCTTTAGCACGAGAAGAGATTACCGAACTCTTAGAAGAATCAATCCGCGACACGGTTAGCTTTGATAGCCACGAAGGCACATTGCTTCGCAACATGCTTGGGCTACGAGATATTACGGCGGTTGATGTGATGGTGCCCCGCGCGGATATTTTTTATGTTGACCGGTCTGATGCTCTGGAACAGGTCATTGAGAAAATGATTGCTGCTGGACATTCGCGGGTGCCTGTTGTCAATAGCAATCTGGATCAGGTGGATGGCATCCTTCATATTAAGGACTTGCTTCGTGTGTTGCATGGAAAAGAGTCTGTGGATATTCAATCTCTGTTGCGGCAACCCATTTTTATTTCCCCTGCGATGCGCGTCTTGGACTTGCTTCAAGAAATGCGGATACGGCGATTGCATCTTGCGTTGGTGGTTGATGAATATGGCGGAACAGACGGTTTGATTACAATTGAAGACCTCGTTGAAGAAATCATCGGTGAGATCAATGATGAGCATGACGAGGACACCTCCCCGGTATTTGATATCGTAGGTGACGGAACGGCACTGGCAGAAGCGCGACTTGAAATTGAAACGCTTGAGGCTGTGGTTGGACCATTATTAGATGAAGAAAACTATGATGAAATTGATACCGTTGGCGGCTTAGTGATTGCCCTAGCAGGACGTGTGCCTGGTCGGGGTGAGATTGTTCGCCATCCTTCTGGGCTTGAGTTTGAAATCTTAGATAGCGATCCGCGTCATGTGTCTATGGTCAATATTCGCGGCCTTAACCGTGTTGGCGGCCCGTCTCCATCATGAAGACTCTGATGCGGCCGGTTGTGATAGTGCCTCTTTCAGGCCTATTAGCTAGCCTTGCCTTGCCGCCTCTTCATGTTTTGCCGTTTTTGTTCTTTCTGTCTGTTCCTGCAGCAATATTGTTACAGGCGAAGCGGAAACGATCTGCGTTCTTGATCGGTTGGGGGATGGGATTAGGCTGGTTTGTTGTCTCATTATATTGGACCAGTAATGCCTTAGTGACAGGTGGCCCTGCGTTTTACTGGATGATCCCTTTTGCAGTGTTGCTTTTGCCCGCAGGATTAGCCCTATTCTGGGGGGCGGCGTTTTTGCTAGCATGGGCCAGTTTTTCCAGTCCTGCTAGTCGCCTGATAGGACTATGTTTTTGGCTGATGGTGATGGAATGGCTTCGCGGTCATATCTTCACAGGCTTTCCCTGGCAAACCCCCGGGATGAGTTTTGCGTTTGCGCCTATTGGATTTGATCTTGCTTCAATCTTAGGTGTTTATGGGTGCGGTGTGGTCGCAATTTTGGTTGGGCTTTTGCCATTGATGTTTTTTCAGCGGCAGCGTCTTGGCGGATTAACAATCTCTGCTTCAGTGGTTATCATCCTTAGTATCTCAATAGCGGCAGCGGTGTTAGTATCTTGGCGTCCACTTGAGGACACTTCGGCAACGGGGCTTCGTATTAGGTTAGTTCAGCCAAGCATCCCTCAACAAGAAAAATGGATCCGTTCGTTAAGGCCAGAGCATTTAGAGAAACATGTTGCCCTAAGCCTGATGGATCAGAATCTAAATAATCAGGTTTCTGAAACGCTTGACGCAGAACACACCCCAGATGTTATCGTTTGGGGCGAGGTCAGTTACGCTGGCGTTTTAGAACAAGATCTTCCCCAATTAAAAGAGACGTTTCGCACCGCTAGCCAGATGAAATCATGGCTGATGATAGGGAGCCTTTATCGCCAAGAGCTGAGCACTGGCCCGGTCTATTTTAACTCTGCCTTTTTGATGCAACCTGATGCTCATATCAGTGGCCGCTATGATAAACAGTTTCTCGTGCCTTGGGGGGAGTTCGTGCCCTTCCGTCATGTCTTCCCGTTTATCAATAAGCTTGTTGGTGGGGTGGATTTTTCAGCGGGTTCAGGGCCAGTTCTCTTGCCACTTCAACGCCAAGACGGCCGCCTTGTTCAAATTGCACCACTCATTTGTTATGAGATCATTTATCCAGCCAGCACCAGAAAGGCTAGCGATAACGCAGATCTGTTAGTTAACCTGACTAATGATGCTTGGTTTGGGAATAGCATGGGGCCGCGTCAGCATTTGGCCATGGCTCGGATGCGGTCAGCGGAACTAGGGCTTCCCATGGTTCGTGTGGCTACAACGGGGATATCTGCGGTTATTGATCCCTATGGAAACCTTATTACGAGCATTGGTTATGATGTTAGTGGTTGGCGTGATGCCGTGGTGAGAGGCCGCACCCAGACCTTTTATTCCTATTGGGGGGAAACAGGTTTTGTCTTTCTTTTAATCTTGATTTTATCTCTGGGATTTATTTTCCGGCCTAGGGATATCACATTGGGTTGACGCCCAGAAGTCTGTGGTTAGAATGGGTGAAATTTTCTAAAGGACTTGGCTCATGGCTCATCTTTTTACTAGCGAATCTGTCTCTGAAGGACACCCAGATAAAGTTTGTGATCGCATCTCTGATGAGGTGGTTGATCTGATGCTCGGCAAAGACAACGAAAGCCGCGTGGCGTGTGAGACTTTTGCCACCACAAACCGCACTATTATTGGCGGTGAGTTTCGGTGTCGTGAAACCATTGAGATGGACGAAGTGATCGCTCTTGCCAGAAAGGCCGTGCGCGATATCGGCTATGAGCAAGATGGCTATCATTGGGAAAAGATGATTGTTGAAAACTTCATGCACAAACAATCAGCCCATATTGCCCAAGGCGTCGATGCTGATGGCAATAAAGACGAAGGCGCAGGCGATCAAGGAATTATGTTTGGCTACGCTTGCACCGAAACAGATGTGCTTATGCCAGCACCAATTCTGTATTCGCACCGGATCTTAAAATCATTGGCTGAAGCACGGCATTCAGGGCAAGCTGATATCCTTGGCCCTGACAGCAAATCACAAATCACTTGTGTTTATGAAAATGGTGTTCCCACTAGGGCATCTAGCATAGTTGTTTCAACCCAGCATATAGAGGGCAGCGAAGGCAAAGTCCGTGATTTGGTGCGTGACCATGTGCTTAAAGTTCTGCCTGAAGGCTGGATGTGTGATGAGGGTGAGTTTTATGTTAATCCAACGGGCAAGTTTGTCATTGGTGGACCAGATGGTGATGCTGGACTTACTGGCCGTAAAATCATTGTGGATACCTATGGCGGTGCCGCCCCACATGGTGGCGGGGCATTTAGTGGTAAAGACCCCACTAAAGTAGATCGTTCAGCAGCTTATGCCGCGCGGTATCTGGCGAAAAATGTGGTTGCCGCAGGGCTGGCAGATAAATGTGTAATTCAGCTTTCATATGCGATTGGTGTATCAAAACCATTATCAATTTATGTTAACACCATGGGAACTGGTAAGGTTGAAGACAGCCGTTTTGCCGCCATCTTGCCGGATATTATGGATTTATCACCAAGAGGCATTCGTCAGACCTTAAAGCTTAATGCTCCAATTTATGCGGCAACAGCGGCTTACGGTCATTTTGGTCGTCACCCTGATGAGGCTGGCCCAGGGACATTCACATGGGAAAAGACGGATCTGACGGATGCGATTTTGAACGCTGTTTAACAGCAAAGCGTCGCAAAGCATGACGGCAGAATATGATAAGCGCAAGGTAGCAGAACAGCCTCAATTCTATGGCAGAAGGCGTGGGCGCAAATTGCGCCCTGCTCAAGAATTGGCGTTACATCAGGGGATGGAGGAATATGCCCTTCCCTCGGCGGAACTGAAAGCTTCATCACTTGATCCGCAGCAGTGGTTTCCAAAAAATTGCAAACAGATGTGTCTAGAGATCGGTTTTGGCGGCGGCGAACATCTTGCGGCACGCGCCTCACAAAATCCGGATCATGGTTATATTGGTGCTGAACCTTTTGTGAATGGTGTGGCCAGCCTATGCCGGCATATCAAAGAACAGCATCTTGAAAACATCCGTATCTGGAATGATGATGTGCGGCTTTTATTACCGCACCTTGCCTCTTCTTCGCTAGATGCCGTTTATATTTTATTTCCAGACCCCTGGCCAAAATCACGTCACGCGGCAAGACGGATACTGCAACCAGAAATGCTAGAGATGCTGTCTGATAAAATGCGCGTCGGAGCAGAATTGCTGCTTGCCTCAGATGACCCAACAGCGAAATCATGGTTGCTAGCTACCGCCTGCCGTGATGATCGCTTTACGTGGCTGGCAAATAGCCCGTCAGATTGGCGGCAACCGCCGGCAGATTGGCCAGGAACACGCTACATGCGAAAAGCGGAAATTGCTGGTAGGACATCGGTTTGGTTTCGGTTCTGTCGGCGTTAAGCCTTGCCACTTGCGTTCTCTAGTAAAAATGGGTATATGTTCATCTACATTATCAGAAATTGGATGATGGGCCTTCCCCAAAGGAAGCGGCCCATTTTTCTTTGCCTATGATGAATGGATAGGAACGACAGAACAGATGGCGGCAACACCATTAGAGAGCAAAATTGAAACGCTGATTAGCGAATGCATCAATGCGCTGGATTTTGAATTGATCCGCGTCAGCTTTCGTGACCAGGTGTTGCAGATTATGGCTGAGCCAAAAGATCGCAACCTTGAGATGACGGTGGAACATTGCGCTAAAATTTCTCGAAAAGTTGCCCTGATTATGGATGAAGAGGACCCAATTTCATCTGAATATCAGCTTGAGGTGACCTCACCTGGCATTTCACGACCATTAGTTCGTCGTGACGATTTTCAACGGTTTTCAGGTGAGCTTGTCAAAGTGGTTACTAGTGAATTAATTGATGGTCGCCGAAGATTTCAAGGCAGGCTTGCCGGCATATCAGACCATGACGAAATACATTTAGATACTAGTTTTGGCCCAGTATCTATTGACTATGGATTAATAGAAACCGCCAAACTCGACCCAACAGAAATCATTGAACGGCAGTTTAAGTCAAAACAGAAAGGATAAAAGATGGACACATCATCGATCCCAAATGGTGAGTTGCTTCAGGTAGCGGATGTTGTTGCACGTGAAAAGGCAATCGATCGCGAAGAAGTGCTAGAGGCGATGGAACAAGCTATCCAAAAGGCTGGTCGTTCTCGCTATGGACAGGACAGAGATATTCGTGCCCTGATCGACCGAAAAACGGGAAGCATTATGCTGGAACGCTTTACTGAGGTTGTGGAAGTCGTTGAAGACGAAGCCACACAGATCACTTTGGATGAAGCTAAAAAACGCGATGCAAGCCTAGAAATCGGCAGTTTTATTCGTGAAACTTTACCGCCAATGGAGTTTGGCCGCATTGCTGCCCAAACCGCAAAGCAGGTGATTTCACAGCGCGTGCGCGAAGCAGAGCGGGCGCGTCAATTTGAAGAATATCAAGGCCGTGGGGGCGAGATCGTGATAGGCACGGTTAAGCGCGCTGAAAGTTATATGGTTACAGTCGATTTAGGGCGTGCCGAGGCGGTTATCCGCCGAGAAGATATGATCCCCAAAGAAATGATCAAGCAAGGTGATCGCATCCGTGCTCTGATTAAAGAAGTCCGTGAAGAGCCGCGTGGACCACAGATTTTCTTAACTCGCGCAGGTGATCAATTTATGGCAGCTCTGTTCACACAAGAAGTGCCAGAGATTTATGACGGCATTATTGAAATCAAAGGGGTTGTTCGCGAACCCGGCAGTCGTGCTAAAATATCAGTCTATTCCCATGACCCAAGCATCCACCCTGTTGGGTCATGCGTGGGTATGCGTGGTAGCCGTGTGCAGGCAGTGGTGAATGAACTGCAAGGCGAGAAGATTGAGATCATTCCATGGTCTGAGGATATCGTGACCTTTGCCATCAATGCATTAGCGCCAGCTGAAGTCGCTAAAGTGGTAGTGCATCAGGATGAAGGCCGGTTAGAGGTTATTGTTCCCAATGATCAGCTTAGCTTGGCGATTGGTCGGCGTGGGCAAAATGTCCGCCTCGCCTCACAGCTAACAGGTTGGTATATTGATATCCTCTCTCAATCTGAGGAATATGAACGCTTTCAGGATCGTTCCGAACGGTTTATGGAACTTCTTGATATTGACGATGTCATTGCCAGCCTTCTGGTCGCAGAGGGTTTTGTCAGCATTGAAGATATTGCTGATTCTGAGGTTGAGGAATTGATGGCGATTCAAGGCTTTGATGAAGGTATCGCTGCCGAATTGCGTAATCGTGCCATTGAGGTTGTTGAGCGTGAAAACACGCGTGTGACTAGCGAAATGGGAGCCTTCAGCATTGCTGATGATCTGAAGGATTTTGCCATGATCACGCCGGTTATGTTGTTGACGCTGGCACAAAACGGCATCTTAACCCTTGATGATTTGGCTGATCTCGACACAGAGGAGCTTACCGGATATTTGGGCGAGCACGGGATCAACAGCGAAGAAAAAGCTGGCGCTATTATCATGGAGGCACGCAAACATTGGTTTGATGATGAAGATGCCGCTGATGATGCTGAAGCAACAGTTGAAGAAAGCGAGACTCAGGCTGAATAAATCTCTACCTGTAAGGAAATGTGTTCTCACTGGCGCTAGTGGTCCGTCACATCAGCTGATCCGATTCGTTACTAGCCCCGAAGGGGTGGTGTTTCCTGATATTGGCAATCGGTTAGATGGGCGCGGCGCTTGGCTTAAGGCTAGCGGCACGGTGTTGGCGCAGGCGGTCAAAGCTAAGAGTCTACAAAAGGCCCTAAAAGCCAAAGCACTGGCAGAGGATTTGCCACATTTGGTGGAAAGGCTGTTGGTAGAACGAGTTCAGCATCTGTTGGGGTTAGGACGGCGCGGAGGCTCGGTCCTTGGTGGTGCCGGAAAAATACGGGCCGCTAGTAATCCTGTGGCTATCCTTTTGGTAGCAACCGACGCGTCTGAACGAGAAGCAAGAGGTTTGGCATCAGCCAGTGGAGCAGAAATAACCATTGGATGTTTAAGTGGTGAAGAGTTGGGAAAGGTGTTTGGGCGTCCATCTTTGGCGTTTGCAGCATGTTTGACGGGAAATCATGGTTTTGCGGCCTCATTAGGTGAGGAATTGGCGCGATTGCAAGGGGTTCGTGAAGAGTAAATTAAGGGTAAACCAACGTCTGCCCCTGCGATTTGATGAGCAATCACTTGCCAGAATGGGTAGAGGCGTTGTAAACCATGGCTGAAACTGGCAGTTGATAGATTTAAAATGAGAGGATCACATATTCATGAGTGATCAGGACAAAAAGAAAACCTTGAGTCTAGGCGGCGGCCTTGGCGGTGGTAAACTTACCCTTGGGGGTGGAGCAACCGGCAGTGGCACAGCTACGCGTACACAGACCGCTAGAAGTAAATCGGCACGCCCCGTTCAGGTTGAGGTTGTCCGAAACAGAACAGCAGGTCGGCGTTCTGCCGCTATGCCAGCAAGGGATGATGCGAAAACAGGAGCTAATACTACCCCTGATCAAGCTGGGCTGACCGAAGAAGAACGCGTCGCCAGAAATCGGGCTTTGATTGAAGGATATAAGCCTAAAACACCGCCGCCATCTGCCCCGCCACGCTCCAAACTAAATCGGGATGAGAGCGATAATGGCGAACAAGAAGACGCCGCCGCAGAAACACAAGCGCCAGCGTTAAGTCGGCGTGAACGCGAGATGCAAGAACTGCAAAAGATCGCTGAAGAAGAAGAAGCTCGCCGCGCGGAAGAAACCCAGAAAGCTCAAGCCTTAAAAGCAACTAAACCTGCGGCCGCAACGCGTGGACGCGGCGATATTGCCAATGAAGATGGTGATGCGGATATGGGTGCAGGATGGGCATCTGCCCGCCGTAAGGTGGTGGCAGATGTGCCAAAACGCACTCCAGCTAAACGCGGCCAAGAACAAGAGCGCCGTCGTGGAAAGATTACTATTTCTGAAGCGCTTGATGGTGATGAGCGCAGTCGTCAGAGATCATTAGCGTCCCTACGTCGTGCCCGGGAACGGGAAAAGGCTAGACTGCGCGAAAATATCAATCAGCCAAGCGTCAAGCAAAGCCGTGATGTGACTATTCCTGACGGCATCACAGTTCAGGAGCTTTCTAACCGTATGGCTGAACGCGCCGCAGATGTGATCAAAGAGTTAATGAAGCTTGGCGTAATGGCAACAGTGACACAAACCATTGATGCGGAAACGGCAGAATTGGTCGTTTTGGAATTAGGACATAAACCAAACCGCGTGTCCGAAGCAGATATTGATCTGACTGAAGATGAAGTGGCGGATGATCCTAATACCCTCAAGCCTAGACCACCAGTGGTTACCATTATGGGTCATGTTGATCATGGGAAAACCTCACTATTGGATGCGATCCGAAGCACTGATGTAGCGGCTGGCGAATCTGGAGGTATTACCCAGCATATTGGGGCGTACCAGGTTAAAACCAATGCAGGTAATAGCATCACCTTTATTGATACGCCTGGCCATGAAGCGTTTACTGAAATGCGGATGCGCGGCGCCAACATCACCGATATTGTGATCTTGGTAGTAGCGGCAGATGATGGCGTGATGGAACAGACGATTGAGGCGATTAATCATGCCAAAGCCGCAGAATGCCCAATCATTATTGCTATCAATAAATGCGATAAACCAGAGGCTGATAGCCAAAGGGTTCGTAACGAGTTGCTGTCCCATAACATTGTTACTGAAGATTTTGGTGGTGAGGTGCTTTGTGTTGATGTGTCAGCCCATACGAAAGCAGGCTTGGATAAGCTAGAAGAAACCATCATGCTGCAAGCAGAATTGCTGGAGCTAAAGGCCAATCCAGATCGTGCTGCTGAAGCCGCGGTGATTGAAGCCAAGGTTGAGCGCGGCAGAGGATCGGTTGCCTCAGTTCTGATTCTCAAAGGAACATTAGAAGTTGGTCAAATCTTTGTGGTCGGTGCAGAAACGGGCCGTGTTCGTGCCATGGTTGATGATCGCGGCAACAATGTGGAAATCGCAAAGCCAGGTGACGCAGTGGAAGTGCTGGGTCTTAACGGCACACCGATGGCTGGTGATCGGCTTTCTGTTGTTGAGAACGAGGCCAGAGCACGTGAGGTATCTGAATACCGAACACGTGTCTTGCGCGAGAAAGAATCAACCGCTGGCGCACGTGGAACTGTGGAACAAATGCTATCCGCGATTGCAAGTGGTGAGGCCATGGAACTTCCGCTTGTGATCAAAACCGATGTTCATGGATCACTCGAAGCAATTAAAGCAGCTCTAGACAAATTGGGCACTGATCAGGTTAAGGCTAGAATCCTGTCTTCTGGTGTTGGTGCAATTAGCGAATCAGATATCAGTCTGGCTGCAGCATCACAAGGGATTGTGCTGGCCTTTAATGTTAGAGCTAATCCACAAGCGCGCTCTCAAGCGCGACGTGATGGGGTAGAGATCCGTTATCATTCGATCATCTATGAATTAATTGATGATGTTAAAGCTGCCATGAGTGGCTTGCTATCACCTGAACGGCAAGAAAACTTTATTGGTTATGCGGAGATACTAGAAGTCTTCAATATTACGAAGGTCGGCAAAATTGCTGGCTGTAAGGTCACCGAAGGCATCATTAAGCGTGGTTGTAAAGTTCGTCTCTTGCGGGATAATGTGGTGGTGCATGAAGGCAACCTTAAGACGTTGAAGCGCTTTAAGGATGAAGTCAAAGAGGTTCGTGAAGGCCAAGAATGCGGAATGGCGTTCGAAAACTACAGTGATCTTGTGGCTGGCGATATGATCGAATGCTTTGAGATTGAGGAAATCGCTAGAACACTCTGATCCATAATCTGTCAGGTGTCGTGATGGGAGTGTAGTGATGAGCCGTTCACAATCGTCTTCAAAAACCAAAGGAGCGAAGTCACAGCGGCAGCTCAAAGTAGGAGAAGAAATCCGGCATATTCTGTCGCAGATTTTGATCCGAGGTGATCTGCATGATCCTGATCTTGATGGAGTTTCTGTGGTGCTTTCTAGCGTTTCGCTTAGTCCAGATTTCAGCAATGCTCGTGTTTACTTTACCCCGCTTGGCGGAATTAATCCTGAATTGGTATTGGCGGGATTGATGCGCGTTGCCCCGGTGTTGCAACATGAATTATCAAAAAAACTAACCACCAGAAGATGCCCACGGTTGCGCTTTCTGCCTGACACTAGTTTTGAAATCGCAGGTCGGGTGGCGCGTTTGATAGATGAAAACCGCCGCAATGACCCAGAAAAGACAGACACAAGTCCAACGGCAAAAACAGATCCGGATGAAAACTAAAATACCAAAACACCCGATTTCGGGCTGGCTTGCCCTAGATAAGCCTCTTGGTATTACTTCATCGCAGGCAGTTGGTGTGTTGCGGCGAGTCTTTCGTCCCCAAAAAATAGGCCATGGCGGCACCCTTGATCCATTAGCGACGGGTATTCTTCCTATTGCTATGGGGGAAGCAACAAAAACGGTTCCTTATCTGATGGACGCGACCAAGGATTATGATTTTTCCATTCGCTGGGGTGCAGAAACTGATACGGATGACACCGAAGGTAAAGTCACGGTGACATCTGATTATCGTCCGGATGTGCAGGACATTAACAATGTTCTAGATCAGTTTCGCGGCCGTATCATGCAAGTGCCGCCAAAATATTCAGCCATTAAACTTGAAGGTCAGCGCGCTTATGATCTGGCACGGCAAAACAAAGAGGTAGAGTTGGCCTCAAGACCAATTGATATCCATGCGTTAGAAATGCTATCGCATGATGGGAATGAAACCCGGTTTTTGGCTACCACTGGCAAAGGGGCTTATATCCGCTCTCTTGGCAGAGATATTGCAAGAACATTGGGCGGCGCGGCGCATATTTCCACCTTACGGCGGAGTAGAGTTGGGCCTTTTGATGAAAAAAAAGCGATTTCGCTAGATTTTCTCGAAGGAATCACGCATAGTGTCGCCCTTATGAAGACCTTGCTTCCACTGGAATCGGCACTGGACGACATCCCGGGCCTTATTCTTAGTGATGATGAAGCAGAACGGCTGCAACGCGGCCAGCAGATTGATGTCATATCG
>Ga0255771_1005428_pt1 | contig 11112 bp, 10 predicted proteins | sample 011ome_19_FD_179969 | JGI IMG/M metagenome (GOLD analysis project Ga0255771, IMG submission 179969) | Coastal salt marsh microbial communities from the Groves Creek Marsh, Skidaway Island, Georgia - 011510BT metaG (version 2) | ecosystem: Environmental > Aquatic > Marine > Intertidal zone > Salt...
AGCTCTGCGGAAAAAAATAGACACATTACACGCTTTTAACATCAAAACAATCCATTTACGAAACCACGAAATTCACCTCAAAATATAAACCCTAAGACGAGGGTTTAAGGGTTAGAGGGACCCTCGAGGTGTCGACGTCGCACGCGACACACCGCGACGGCGCCCACGAGCGCGACGATGACTCTCGCGCGCGTCATGACGACGCACACGACCCACACCGACGTCGTCCGCGCGCCCGTGCGCGGAAATAGTCGCGCATCGAGGCGCGGCGCGCGCGCATCCGTGCGCTCCATCGCCCAGCCGCCGCCGAACAGCCGCGACGCGAACGCGGCGGATGCGCCGCCGCAAGCGCGTAAAAAGGTATCGATGGTGTCTCTCGGGTGCCCGAAGAACACTGTGGATGGTGAAGTCATGCTTGGGGATTTGTACGCTAATGGATTTGACGTGACGGAGGAGCACGAGGATGCGGATGCGATCATTGTGAACTCGTGCGGCTTCGTGGAGGATGCAAAGAATGAGTCGGTGGAGGCTATTCTGGAAGCGAGTAAGTTGAGCGGAGGCACGAAAAAGATAATCGTGACTGGGTGCTTGGCGCAGAGGTATGCGAATGATTTGGCGAATGAGTTACCGGAAGCGGATGTGATTGTTGGGTTTGAGAATTACGCGAATTTGCCGAAAACAGTGGGCGGGTTGCTCGGCGTCGAGACGTCGCCGGGTTTATTGTTACCGCAGCAAGCGCGCGTGCAAGTTGGTGGGGCGTCACCTCCATTTCGTGAGGAGGTGCAGCGATTGCGAATCACGCCTCGGCATTATGCGTACTTGCGCGTGGCTGAGGGGTGCGACCACAAGTGCACTTTTTGCGCCATTCCCGGGTTTCGCGGACGGTTTCGCTCGAAAAAGTGGGATTCTATCATCGAGGAAGCCAAAGCGTTGGCTGATTCTGGCGTGAAAGAATTGAATTTAATTGCTGAGGATACCAATCAGTGGGGGATGGATTTGCGCGCAAGCGATGGTCGCGGGTTGGCTGAGCTTTTAGAGGCGCTCGCAGAAGTCGACGGCATCGAGTGGATTCGTATATTGTACGCGTATCCATCGTATTTCTCTGATGAGCTCATTAAGGCGATCGCAGATATTCCGCAAGTAGCAAAATATATAGACATTCCGCTGCAGCACATCACGAACCTGTCTTTGCTGCGCATGAATCGGCCGCCGAGACAGCACACCGAGGATTTATTGTACAAGTTGCGCGACAACATTCCAGGTTTGGCGCTCCGCACGACGTTCATCAGTGGTTTCCCAGGTGAAACCGAAGAAGAGCACGAGGAACTCATGCAATTTTGCCGTGACTTCAAGTTCCAGCGTCTCGGTGCGTTCGCATACAGCGAAGAAGATGGCACGCCCGCGGCGGAATATCCCGATCAAGTCCCTGAAGACATTCGAGCGATTCGTCGGGACCAGCTCGTGTCGCAGCAGCAGGAGATTAGCGAAGACTTTGCAATGTCTCGCGTCGGGCAAGAGTTAGATGTATTAATAGACGGTTGGGATGAAGACATGCAGTCGTATGTCGGCCGTACAACGCTCGAAGCGCCTGATATTGACCCGATCGTCTTCATCACCGAAGACAAGAGCAAGGGCTTGCCGCCGTTGGAGGCTGGGCAAATGCGCAAGTGCTCCATCGTTGGCTCGAGCTTATTTGATCTCGAAGCTGTTCCTCTCTTGTAAAACATCAGCTGAACAAACGCGCGACTACTTGTCGATATCATTATTATACTTTTAATTAAACACACATGAATTCTATCATCTATTTTGTCTACTATTTTGTACTGTACTATTTGAAATTGAACAAGCCAAAGTTTTTCGCTCGGCGACGTCTGTCTCGATCGTCGTACTCGTCGTACTCGTCAGCCTTATCGAGTTCATCGGCGTATAGATCGTCATATTCATCGTCGTCATCGTCGTCGTCATCGATGGATAAGAACACTTCCCCGCTCGTGGGCATGCGCAGCGAACGAGGCGCGGGTAACGTCGCCTTGGCGAGCTTCCCAACCTCGCCGCGAATGTTTGGCGTCTCGGCGATGAGCTTATTGCGCAACTTGACGTACTCTTGGAATGACTCAATCAACCATGGAATGCGCGTGGCTTGAACATCCTTAAACGTCGGTCGACGTCCTTGTCTCTGCGCGAACCCATCAGACCAGCTCGCCAAGTCGTTACGCAACTTTGTGTATCGGCTCAACTCGCTCGAAAAATGATTCACCTTGACGCTCGACGACGCAAGCTTCTCCGCGCGAGACGTCGACTTCTTCATGGCGATAAGTTTCGTCATGCGCTCATTACGCTCGCTATTAGGCGGCTTCCCACGCTTCTGTTTCGCGCTCGCTGCCGCCGCTGCCGTCTGCTCGAGCTCAATCAACCTCGACGGCGCCGCCGCTTCATCCGCCTTGGCGCGCGCCTCGCGCCAACGTTCCCGCTGCTTCTCCGCAATCTTCTTCCTCGACTCAAGCGTTCGCTGCGTGCCCACGCGCGATGCCGCAGATTTCAACTTACTCTCCATCGTCAACTCGCGTTTTATCGTCGTCGTCCTCGTCGTCGCCGCCGCCCCTTGCGTCTCGTCCTCGTCCTCCGTCTCGTCCTCGTGCTCGCGCTCCGTCTCCTCCTCGTCGCGCTTGACCACTCTCGGCACCGACGCCTCGCCTCCACCCGCACACACATCTGGAAACCTCACCTGCACGCCCGCCAACAACCTTCTCACGCCCTCGGCATCGCCTCGACTCACCTCCTTCCTCGGCCGACCGCGACGCTCGACGCTCGACGACGCCGCGCCACGTACGCCACCGTCCCATTCGCCATCGTCCCCCCACGCGCGCGCCACCACCGCGCCGACGACGCGCCGCCGCCGACGACGACCGAGCACCCGTCCCACGACCTCCGCATTCGCGCCTATCACCCGCGCGTGCGACGTCATCCGCCGCGCGCCGAGATGTGATTTTGATTGTGATGCGATGTGATGCGACGCATCGAATCGTCCTCAAATAAACCCTAAACCCTAAACCCGTGGGTCCATCCACCAATCACGACCACATCACGACCCCACACAGAGACAATCTCTGATTTCCACACACCACGACATGGGCCAATCTCTCTATACAGTACGCATAAAGCCGCGCCAAACACCTCGCGAGTGCCTCATCCCCGCGGTCATCGACCGTTTATACCCATCTTCCGCGGTCGCCCCTCGTCCTGTCGCGCGCGTCGCGGATAGACCCGCGGGCGTCACTTTCCAGTACGACCGACACCGCCATGTCCGCGATCTTCACCACGTCCATGTCCGCCAAGGCGACCGCCAAGGTACGTGCGCATTCGATCGAGCGTGTTTTGATTGCTTCGTGTATGCGCGCGCGCGTCGGAGTCGGCGGTCGCGCACAGCGGTGGGAGGCGCGGAATCGTGTCGCGCGCGCGCGTGGTGGTCGCGGTCGCGGGGATCGATCGCGGGGATCGATCGCGGGGAATCGATCGCGGGCGTCGTCGTCGTCGTCGTCGCGGCGGCCTCGCGCGCGGGTCGCGTGCGTCGAGTTTTATGTTCTTCGCCGTCATATTCATGCGCGCGCGTGTGATGTCGCGCGACGACGACGACGACGGCGCGCGTCCCATCGTCGTCCGTTGCGAAAACCTCTCTCGCGAATGCGTGCGTGCGTGCGTGCGTGCGTGCGTGGACTGACCGTATGCGACGTGTGTTTCGCGACTCTAGGTGCAATTCCGCGCTCGCGCGTCGAAGAGCTTCCAAGCTCGCGCGCCGGTGTGCTCCGCCGTGCGATTCTCCGTCAACGCCGCCGCGGTACGTACGACGCTCGCGCGCTCGCGCGCGCGCGCATCCTCGTCACGCCCCGGGGGCGTCGTCGCGTCGATCGCGTCTCGATCGCATCGCATCGATCGATGCGATCGATCGATCAGATGATCGACCGATGCGATCGATCGATCGATCGATCGATCGAAACGTCAAAAGATGGTCTCCTCCTCGGGATGTGGCGCTGGGGTTTGCGTGCCTATGATCGGACATGTGGCGTGTGTCCGACCGACCGATTTTTTGTGCCTGCCTGATCCGCGCGCCAGACGCGCGCGTCGATACGCGAGTACGCGGGACTGACGATGTATGTGTGTGTGTTTTCGTCGCCCGCGCAGTCTGCGGACACCCTTGATAAGGTTCGCGCGATCATCTCCGAACAGCTCGGTACGGATCTCGATGCCGTCGCCGCCGACGCTAAGTTTGTCGACCTCGGCGCGGATTCTTTGGACACCGTCGAAATCATGATGGCGCTCGAAGAGCAATTCGAAATCACGCTCGATGAGGAAGGTGCCGAAAAGATTGCCACCGTGCAAGACGCGGCGGACATGATCCAAGCGCAACTCTAAGCGGCGAGCAAAATCACGATTTTATTGTGGTGACTTTTGCCGCGGCGTCGAGAGAGGGCGTCGGTCGGCGTCGCGACGTAAAGTAAGTAGCTGAAAGGAACTTAATTCTTACGCATTAAAAATAACTGCGCTCATCATCATCATAATCATCATCATAATCGTTATTGTTATCGCTATTATCCATCGTCGTTATCGTCGTCGCGTCGTTATCGCAATTCGTATGCGGTGGCTCGTCGTCGCGCGGCGTCCCGCGACTGGCGCAAGATGGCTGGTTTCCTCGCCACGATCCCCGCACTCGCACGCACGTAAAGCGTCGACGAGGTTGAAAACCGGCGATATGGCGTACACACGACGATACTCGCCGCCATCGCAGCGGCGGTCACCGATCCGAGTGCTCGTCATCGCCGTCGTCGTCGTCGTCGCCGCGGTGTCAACCTATCGCTCGCTCGCCAGCGCCTTGACGTCGAGATCACGCGAATTATCCTCGGCTAAAGACGAGCTGAGGCAGGCACAGGCCAGGGCCAAGGCGTATGAGCGTGATTTGATGGATATGACGCGATTGAAGACGTCGCTGAGCGCGCATCAGGTAAAGGTGAGCGAGGTGCAGAAGGAGCTGGAGGCGACAAAGGCTAGAGAGCGCGAGGCGGTGAAGCGCGCGGAGGAGGCTGCGCGCGCGGCAGCGCTCGCTAAGGCTCAGGTGGAGAGCGCGAGGGAAGAAAAGTTCTTGGATGATGCCGTGCAGTCGAAGTCGACGTCTCCTGGTGCTGAGGATTTGGAAGTAGAGAGTGCGTTTGGGGCGGAGTCGACGACGGGGCGGACGACCACGACTACTGTTGGAGGCGATGGCGATGGTAAAACCGATCCTATGCTCGTCGCCGCGACGATTGATCTTACAAATATGAGTGATAACAAGAGTAATTCTCGTGATATCGCCGGCACTCGGGGCGATAACGAAGAGCTAGTGCTGAGCAAGGCTGAGAATGATCCAATCGCCACGGATGTCAAAGTCAAGGTGTCGGAAAGCGCGTCTGGTTCCGACCCTTTATTACGCAACTTGGCGGCTCCGCCGCCCTCGGCGGTGGGCGAAATAGAGATGACGTGCAATGGTAAGGAGAACAGCGAGTACTGGGGTGCAGTGGTGAAGGATGGGACGACGAATCCTCAGCCAGATGCCGCAGCGTGCTGCGCGTCTTGCGCAAAAATGAACGCCAACGGAGCCAACAAATGCTCTGTGTGGGTGTACGGCACGAAAAATAAGCAATGCTGGTTGAAATTTGAGAGTGATCCGGAACTGTCAAAGCCCGCAAACGAAGGTCCTCACATCGAATGGACGTCGGGATATTTCAATCTCCCAAAACAGACGACAGAGCCCAAGTACGCCAAGGCCACCGGGAAGACGGATATGCCAAAGTGTCTTCACACCATCATGACAAGTAACGGCAATGTGTATATGAATTGGCAATCTCGCGTCATGTATGCGAGCTACTTGAAGCACGCGTCAACTGAAGGGAGTATCATGAAGGCGTTTACGCGCATTTTGCACAAGGGTCGCCACGACGAACTTATGCACGAGATTCCAACCATGCGCTTCAACCCTGTGCAGAGCAAGTGCGATGGGTGGTGCGACTATCCCGTTGCCGATCGTTCTCAAGCTGTCACTCAATGGCTTGAGACTGCGGATTCTGAGAGATGCTCGCACGTTGTCATGGTTGAAACAGATCACATCATCGTCAAGACGCCGTCGCCGTCGATTCTTCTCCCTCAAGGTGAAGCCATGGGCTTTAGATTTGGATACATGAATCCGGTACAAGCAACGCTCAAGAAAAATTATCCGCAATATTTTGAAGGCGGCAAGACGATGCCGCCGACTGGAAACGCACCGTCAGTTGTTAATACAGTGGATTTGAGAAAAATCGCTCCACTTTGGGCTCAATTTGTCAATGAAACCGAGACCCCTGAAGAAGTTCGCAAAGAATTGGGATGGGTTCGTGATATGTACGCCTATGATCTCGCCGCATTGGCGAGTGGGATCGATCACAGATTAGCTGTGAACCCAGAAAGCTTACTCATGGCGCAGCCTCCTGCGGATTCGCAGCTCGGCAACGCGTTCATCTTGCACTACACATGGGGTTCGGAAATTTACGACAAGAATGACAAGTTCTTGTGGAAGTGGGATAAGCGATCTTACGGTGAAGGACAATACGGGCAAGGACCATATATTCTCACCGAAATCCCTCTCCCACCGGAGTGGGATGAGAGCGTCGGATTGCAACTGCAGACATTCTTTCAACCTCGCGCGCTCACGCCTTCGAGACTCGAACTTATCAAGCTACTCATCACCGAGTTCAACGATGCCGTCAGACTTTTACCTAAGATTCCGAAGGGATACAAGACCATAGAAGAAGCGCGACTTGACGTATAGAAAGTGGATTGTAAGAAGACATGATATGATTTTATTATACACAACAAGCGAGCTACCGGTAGCTAAAGGAATATCACTGTCCAACGTTCCATTACTGGAGCAAGAACAAGATGAGTACAATGAGAGCGACGAGCACTGCAATGACGATGCAAATCAATCGATTGCGCGCCGCCCGTTGGCTCTTGTCCGCTTTTGTGAGTTCCTTTTGCGCGTCCTTGGTGCGCACCGCTGTACTCACAATGTTTGCCTCAATGTCATCAATCATCGACCCTTGTTCGTTCACCAACACCGCCAAATCTTGGAAAATTTCATTTACTTCTCCAATTTGCTGTTGAATTTCTAAAATCCCGCGCTCACGCTCTTCGATCAACGCGTTGTTATATTCCAACTCGCTGTCAATTTGTGCAAAATCGCTTCGCCCGCGCTCTTGCATAAGAACCTGACTCTCCTGCTGATACTCACCATCCCCGGCTCCGGCTTGCTCTTCATCCATAGTCCCATACGACGCTTGTTTCTTACCCTTTTGCGGTAAGAACGTCGACTCACGTTCTGCACACGTCCGTTGCGCCTTTTGAAAATCCTTCAACACGGCGTGGAAATCCTTGACCAACTTTTGATGCTTCGCTACGTGCGCCGCCTTGTCCTCATCATCCACATCCACCGCATTCGTCACCGCCTGTGCTAATCGTTTTACCGCCAATGACGCATCTCGCGCCATCACCCCGAGCTTCTCGCGTTGGTCGTGGAGCTTGGCGCGTAATTCTCGCGTATCCTTCCCCGTGCCCAGGACGTCGACGGAGCGCTTAAACGCGCTCACGTGCGTGGTCATCTGAAAGATGAGCCCGCTCACGGTGCGGGACTCGGTGTCGAGGTCGTCTCCATGCATCGTGCTCGATGGCGTCGTCATCGCGCGCGGACGTGTGCGGAGATCTGAAATTCAACCAGCGCCATCGTTTGGGTGTTTAACGCCAGGCTTTGCAGCATTCTCGGTGTGGTTGGTGTTCAATTGCAAATTGGTTGGCTAATATTGTGTGCACGAGTGCGTGCGTGGAAACACTACGCCCGAGAGTAGTTTGCGCCTTGCGTTTGTGCTTGTGCGAGAGCAATCTTGGCGTTGTACAGGGCTTGGAGTAATTTAGTGGTGAATACGGGCATATCGGTGGTGTCGAAATCCATGGGGTCGGCCAAGAGCGGGGGCACGGCACCTCCGATGGAACCCTCGTTAACCGGGAAGAACGTGATCTCATGTGCGACTTTGTCGCCTGGCTTTGGACGCTGAAAAGGGTCGATTCCACAGGGTTGATGATCCTCGTCCTCCGCGGCGCTAAGTTGGAAGCTGAAACCGGTGGAGACGTGCGTGAAGCGATGCATGCCGCGCGGTAACGGTTCCCAACGTAAACCAGTGAGGGCCTCGAGCCCGTATGATGTAAGGTCTCGACCACTCGCACCAGCTTGCATCTCATCTATTTTATTCGAACGCTTGGCGTCCAATTCTTGTTCCATGCGTAACATCTTACCTTGGTACGCCAACACCGTCTCGCGAAGCTCGGCGTTTTCGCGCTCGAGCGAGTACGCCTTTTCATTCGCGCCTTCCGCGCGCGATGCAATGTCACGCTGACGATCTGCCTCGCTGCGCAAATGGTGCACTAACTCATCAGCTTTGCGTTCATGTTCCAGTAAGATTCCTTGCTGTCGGTCGGCTTCTTTCAACATATCTTGAAGCTTCTGAGCCTTGAGCTTGTCGTATTTGGCTTGGAGCTTTTCGTGCGACGTTTGGAGCATACGATACGCACCACTCCACGCCGTCGACTGCGGTATGTGACCCTCGTTAGCATTTAAGATGCCATTGGCCCGATTAGCCGCCTCCTTGGCTGCCGCCGCAGCGTGACCAAGCTTCGAACTCGCTGGAGGACGACCTCGGCCTCGTGGCGGCGTCTTTTCGCTCGGCGTCTTCACGCGACGTAAGAAAACATCGGGACTATCGCCATCGGACCCTGGCGAAGACTCAGACGCACGTTTCGGCACCTTACGCCCTGAAGTCGATCGATCGCTAGATTCAAAGTATTTTGCCGGTCGCTTTAATCCTTCTTTCGCAATCGCCGCCGCCTTGGCCATAGCGCTCACTTTTCTCGAAACGCCCGCCTTTGCGCCCGCTTCTGGCTTCCCCCCACCCGTTCTCTTCGCCATCGCTGCTTTCGTCGTTCCCGGCGGTCTTCCGCGCCCACGCTTCGCCGTAGCCCCTCCCACTGCCGTATCATTCTCCGCCGCTACGGATTTCGTTGGCGTCCGCTTTGTCACCGACGCCGGAGCCTTTTTCGCCTTGTCCACCGTTCGAGGCTTACGTTCGCGCGCCTCTGGCTCCTTCGTAAACGCCTTTGTCGATTTCTGCACACGTAAGCGCGACACAAAACAAAAATAACACTCATTAGTACATAGACGACGCACACACCACAAATCATTCCCTCTCTCGCGTACTATCGCTCCCTCGCGAACCGTCTCTCCCGACGTCGGTGGTTCAGGGGACTTAAGCGCTCGCGACAGCTCAACCCCGTCGCAATCCCGAACGACGCGTGCGTCGATCACCACCACAAGGCACATCGCACGCAGTCATCACGCGCGAGCTCTACAACGAATCACACCGCCCATAGACTCCATCGTTCGCGCATGCGGTCGCCATTCATGGCTGATGTTTCAAACGACAACGGACAGAATTGCATTCGCGCGCATGGGGAAGAATGTCGGTCGACGACGACGAGACGGGCGATACGTACCATCCATGCGGGCGTACTCGATCCAGAATCAGCGTATGAGACTGGATTACGCGTGCGCGTTTCGCGCGTCATGGCGGTGGGGCGTCGTTTGCGCGGTGCGATGTGACGACCAGCTGTCGTTGTCGAAGTTTGCCTAGGAGGACGCGTGGAGCATTGATTTGATGTTGGTTTTGGCATTGAACGAGGCTATGAAATGAACTAATAGTACGAAACGTGATCGGAAATGGCAAATGAGGCACGAACAATGCAATTACCGATGGCTGAAAGCCATTGGTCTTTGATATCTTCGTCGTCTGCGATGAAAAATTTGGTTTCTCCGTCGCACGTAATCTCGAAAGAGCCCTCTTTATTTGTTTTTTCAATCGCACTGGCGACGGAGAGACAATTTCTGAGGTCAATGACGCCTCGGGTTTTACTCTCGGGGGTGACATTCTCGTTCATGAACCAGAATAATCGACCATCTTTGAGGACAAACCAGCGGCGGCGCCACGTGGAGATGACGTCGCCTTGCTTGTATAGCCAACCCGCGCGGTCGGGCTGGTGCCAGAATTCCACCCCACCCGTGTCGTGCGTCTTCGCTAATTGCGATAAAGACGCTAATACTCCACTAATCATGATGATGTCTTCCTAAAGTGGTATGTGCTAAAATTGAAACTCTATTTTACGCCAAGCCTTCGATGAACTTGGGATGGTCTGCGCTCAGCGGCGTAATGTGCACCAACTTTCGCTGCTTGATTTTATCCGTACTAAAGCTCACCTTGCCTTGTACGAGCGCAAACAACGTATGATCTTTGCCTATCCCGCAATTAATCCCAGGATGCCACTTCGTGCCTCGCTGTCGCGCTATAATGTGCCCCGGACGCACGACTTCCCCGTTCCCTCGCTTCAACCCCAAATACTTTGCGTTGGAATCCCGCCCGTTACTCGACGAACCACCTTGCTTCTTCGACGCAAATCTCGCAAAAACCGCGCTCACGTTCGCGTTCCAACACTTCAACCCCTCACTCGACGCGCTCGGTCCCGCACCGAGACTCACGAGCGCGCGCACCGACGATGCGATCGCGCGCCCCGAGCCGCTCGTCGGTGCGCGCGAGAGCATGGAAGTCCAACCAATCACGCGTCCTCACGCCCGCGAACGCGTCCGTGTCAATCACACACACACACACACACCACTCTCTCTCTCTCTTCCTCTTACACGCCACGCGAAACGCACCCGTCCTCCGACGGCGTTCGCGCGAATGCGGTCGCGCGCGCGCGCGCGCGGCGCCCTCGGACCCCGACGACGGGCGCTCGTTCGGACATTCGGCGCCATCGCCATCGCCATCGCCCCACACAGACCGCGTTCGATCGCTCGCTCCATAGTGTGACGTCACATGTACCCATGAAAGCGTCACATCCCATTGGTTTGAAAAAAAACACGCACCCAATCGCGACCAATCACGACCAGGGCGGTACCCCCCTCCCGTCGTTTTGATTTCAAACGTGACACCTTTGGAACGTCGGAATCCG
>Ga0255771_1005455_pt1 | contig 11074 bp, 9 predicted proteins | sample 011ome_19_FD_179969 | JGI IMG/M metagenome (GOLD analysis project Ga0255771, IMG submission 179969) | Coastal salt marsh microbial communities from the Groves Creek Marsh, Skidaway Island, Georgia - 011510BT metaG (version 2) | ecosystem: Environmental > Aquatic > Marine > Intertidal zone > Salt...
ACTTCAACGCGACCATCCTGCATCTCATGGGCCTCGATCATGAACGCCTAACCTATTATCACAATGGTCTCGAGCGTCGATTGACGAACGTGCACGGACATGTGGTGAAGGAGATCTTGGCGTAAATTGGAGCTTATTAAGCTACCAGCGAGGTAGCCTTAGAGCTGGAGCATCTTTCGATCTGGCAGGCTGTTGCTAGCCTGTGGTGCGTAGACCTGCGGCGACTGCGTTGATGCTTTGCAGAACACGACGCAGATCGTTTTCGGAGCCGCTTTGGCGCCACGTTTCGAGCAGGTCGATTTGCTGGGCATGCAGCAGGTCGAGCCACTTGTCACGAGCGTGCAGTGTTTTGTAGAATCGCGGGCGACGTTCTTGTAGCCGGCCGTCGAGGAGGTCTGCCAGATAGCCTTGTGTGAGAGAGTGTTCGTCGATGATCAGCTGATGGAAATGTTCTCGTACCGATTCATCGGCTACGAGGTGACTGTAGCGTTCCATGACCCGTAGATTGGCGCTTTCGACGCTGGATTCGACGTTGTAGAGTACGTAACGAAGGAAGGGCCATATTTGGGCACTGGCTTTGAGCTTGCCGTAGTGCTCCGGTTTCTTGGTCTCCAGCGCTTTAAGGGATGACCCGACTCCGAACCAACCGGGCATATAGAATCGGGATTGGTTCCAGCTGAAGACCCAAGGAATGGCGCGAAGGTCCGCCAGGCTTGGATTGCCACTTCGGCGGGATGGACGAGAGCCGATGCGACTGTGCTCAAGGGCGTCGATGGGTGTGGCGCTTCGGTAGAAGGTGAGGAAATTGTCTTCACGAATAAACGCCCGATAGGATTGGGAGCTTTGTTCCGACAGAAATTCGACCGCTTCGGTGAGTTCCGGTGTAGGGGAATTGTCGGCACCTGCGAGCTGGGCTCCGACCGACCCGGCGACCAGGAGTTCCAGGCTGCGGGCTGCGGTTAGATGGTTGCCGTATTTTTGAGCGATGACTTCGCCTTGTTCCGTCACGCGTGATCCGCAGTTCAAGGACCCTTTTGGCAAGGCTTCGAGGAATCGGTGAGTCGGACCGGCACCGCGGCTCACGGTCCCGCCGCGTCCGTGGAAAAAGCGGATGTTGACGCCGCGTTTTTTGCCCAGGGCGATGAGCTTTGTTTGGGCGTTGAAGAGTCCCCATTGGCTCGCAATGATGCCGGAGTCCTTGTTGCTGTCGCTATAGCCGAGCATGGCTTCTTGCATGAGCGGAGCGTCGGTCTCGGGCGCTGCGTTGCAGTCCCCAGCCAGGGCTTCGTCGAGAGCGCGATTTTGCCAAGGCAGGCTCGCCTGGGTGACCGGGTGGTCGAGAAAGGCGTCCATGATGGATTCGCTTGCCTGTAGATCGTCAAGCGTTTCGAAAAGCGGGGAGATCGGCATGAGGCAAACCAACCCGCTTGGCGTGCTGCGCATGAGCCCCGCCTCGCGGCAGAGAGCGTAGGCGACGAGTAGATCGGAGAGGGAACGCGTCATGCTGATAACGAGCTGTCCGATCCCGCCTCGCCCATTTTTACGTATCTGCCTGGCGACTACGGAGAGACTGCTAACGGTCTCTCGAGCTTCGAGTGGAAGCTCGTTGTGATTTTGGGCGAATGGGCGGGCGTGAACCAATTCTTCTGACAGGAACGCGACGCGACGTTCCTCGCTCCAATCGGTGAATGAGTCGGCGTCTTCAATTCCAGCGGCGATTAGAAGCTGAGTAATCGCGTGATCGTGGAAACCGCTGTTTTGGCGAATGTCTAGCGCGGCCATATGGAAGCCGAATGTATTTAAGAAACGGATGACCGGAACGACATAGCTTTGGGCGAGACGATCTGCCTTCGCATCGTGGAGAGACTGTTTGAGGAGATTGAGGTCGAGTGCGAGTTCGCTCGGAAAGCGATAGGAACGAATGTTGCGTTTGGAGCCCGGAAGCGCGTGACGCATTAATTCGACGAAACGTTTCCACGGTTCTTCTAGTGCGGTGGGATCCTTCGCTTTGGGATCGAGTTCATTGATGCGTGCGAGAAGTTTGACGGGTGGATCCTGGAATAGCTTGGAAAGGGCCATGTCCTTGCTCAGCTGCTTGAGACGTTTCGATAGCGTTTCGAGCGCCGTGCGGCGCAGTTCGCCGAAGGTCTCGGCAGTTACCTCAGCGGTCACTAGCGGATGGCCGTCACGGTCACCACCCACCCAGCTACCGAGTTGGATTCGAGGATAGGCCTCCGGATCAGAATCGTCCCACTCGACGCCGGCATGGTTCATTGCCTGACGGAAGCGCGCATCGGCGAGTTCGATTGCTTGAGGAAATTTTTCCCGCAAGTAGTTGAGCACGTTGTCGCGCTCTGAGGAGACGTCTGGTTTTTCGACTAGGATTTCGCCACTGCGCCAAATGAGTTCTACAATGGCCTTGATGCGGTCGCGGATCTCATCGCGTTCCTCGGGTGTGTACATTTGGTTCTCCAGCTCGACGAGCCAAAGGTATAGCTGGCGGTGTTGGGCAAGTACAGAGGGGCGTTTCGCTTCGGTGGGATGCCCGGTAAGCACCGGGTGAACATTCGCCTTGCGAATCGTTTCCAGAAGCTTCTGGTCTGCGATGCCGCAATCGGAAATGCGTTTGAGCCAGTGTCCCCAAGAACCGGTGTCGGCTGCTCGGTCCTGGCTCCTCTCGAGGGCCCGGCTAGATTGGTTGGCGGCGTTTTCCTCGACCAGGTTCATTATCTGAAACGCGATCGACAGGACCTGGGCGGTCTTTTCAGGAGGAACACCGGTCGCGTCCGGGTTTTCGCGATCGAGCAGTGGGGCAAGTTCAGGTTCCCCAACCTCTTCAAGAACCTCCTGCGTGCAGCTGAGAAGATAGTCGATGTCACGGTCTACTTTTTCGAGACCGGCGGAGATGCGTTGTTTAAAAGAAGGCATATTTCTAAGGAATGGTATTTAGCAGGAACCCTGCCAAGAGGAAAGGCACGGTTCCTCTATTCTCACCTAGTTACGCCGAGGTTTGTCTAAACAACAAATGTTTGCGAACGGGTCGGATGTCGTTATATCGCTTGTTTGTATGAGATCTCGTTTGTTTTCCTTTTTACTCTTCTGTCTGGCTTGTCTCGAAGGTTCTTCATTATTGCAGGCGGAGAATCACATCGCCTATCTAGACTCCATAAAGAAAATCGATGTGCACACGCACGTTCGAACGGACGCCGCTTTCGTGCGAGAGCTGCTCGATCAGCAGAACTTCAAGTACCTCAATGTCTGCGTGGATAGCATGGGTTCAGAAATGACCCTGAGCCAACGCGAGAACGCGAGGGACCTGTATCAGAAATATCCGAGACACTACTCCTGGGTGACGACCTTTGATTCGAAAGGGCTGTTCGAGCCAGGCTGGACGGATAGGACTATCGAATTGCTCAAGGAGGATTTCGAAAACGGAGCCATCGGGGTCAAAATCTGGAAAAACTTCGGTATGGAGATCCTGAATCCGAAAGGCGAATACGTTCAAATCGATGATCCCGTACTGAGGCCAATCTTCGAATTCATTGCTCAGGAGAACAAGACTCTTCTCGCCCACATCGGGGAACCGATCCGTGCGTGGATGCCTACTTACACGACGAAGGAGGGAATACCTCGAAACTATTGGGTAAGTCATCCCGAATACAGCTTTTACGACAAGCCGGACAAACCTTCTTACAGCGATATTATTTCCGCAGTGGACCATGTGCTGCGTGATTACCCGAACCTACGCTATGTGGCCGCCCATCTGGCTAGTCTGGAATTCGACGTGGAAGAGATCGCCTTGAGGATGGAAAAGCATCCCAACTTTGCCGTCGAGATTGGGGGTCGCACCCGCTATTTGATGTGGCAAGCTCGGGGAAAGGTCAGAGCCTTCTTCCTGAAATACCAGGATCGGATTTTGTATGGTACAGACATGGGGGCGCCAGCGAATATGAGTCTCCACGAAAGCGAGAGCCGGAAGAATCGCATCATTACCCGAAATGCCCATTGTGCCCAGTATTTGGCAACCGATGACGAAATTCCTTGGGGGGACATCATTAGCGGCGACCGTCCGATTCCAGAAGCCTCTTACTCGGTAAGCGGATTAGCCCTGCCGGAAAGCGCTCTTAAGAAAATCTACTACGACAACGTTGTCCGTTGGTTTCCGGGGGTGGAGAAGGGGTTTACGGACTAGCGCACTTTCGAGAGAATGCTCATTAACTCCATGTATGAACCCAAGGAAGGGCTGCTTGTTCCTGTGCAGGTGCGACTATCAACGGGAAAGCAGCTGACTAAGGATCAGACTTCGCCAAGGCTACGACCGACGCGTAGTCAGCCCCACCCCTTCGACCGTATCCAATTCTATCTAGAAATGCCTGTAGGAGCGGTTTTATACCGCGATGATCCATGCTCCTTTCACGTTAGATCGCGGTATGAAACCGCTCCTGCGAGTTGCTAATGAGTAAAGAAGAAATTAGTAGGAAGCTATGAATAACTATCCAGAGCATTTTAAATCGGAAACTGAGTTGGAAGAGGCCCTATCTCGACCGACTGCTGCGCTTGTTCGGATGGTCGAAATCCTTGTAGGTGATTTTCTGTTTCTAGGGGTATCTGGTAAAATGGGCATTTCTATGGCCTGTATGGTCAATCGGGCCTGTATAGAGGCAGGCGTCAAAAAAAAGGTTACCGGCGTGTCGCGTTTCAGTGACCCCGAGAAGCGGGAATACTTGGAGGATCGTGGCATTGAGACCATTTCAGGTGACCTACTGAATCCGGAGTTTGTAAGAGGGCTGCCGGAATCGAAGAATGTCGTGTTCCTGGCGGGAACAAAATTTGGAACTTTAGGTAACGAGGCGTACACCTGGGCGGTGAACGCCTTTCTTCCTGGATTGATTACAGATCGCTATAGAAACTCTCGGATCGTCGCTTTGTCGACTGGCTGTGTCTATCCGATTGTTGATACGGATTCAGAGGGATCCATTGAATCAGATCCCCCGTCGCCGATAGGTGAATACGCTCAGTCCTGCTTGGGTAGGGAACGCATTTTTGAATATGGAAGTCAGGTAAACGGTACACCCGTGTCTCTCATTCGATTGAATTATGCCGTTGAGATGCGTTATGGTGTACTGGTCGACATCGCATCGAAAGTGTACAACGATCAACCGATCGATGTTTCGATGGGTTTTGTGAATGTGATCTGGCAAGGGGATGCGAACGCGTTGATACTTCGGTCCTTTCGACTGTGCTCAAGCCCACCTCAATTCATCAATGTTACAGGACCGGAAACGATATCGGTGCGCGAAATGGCTATGCGATTTGGGGAATTGTTCGGGAAGAATCCGAATATCATTGGCGAGGAGCAGCCTCAAGCATTGCTTTCGAATGCGTCGTGGGCGCATCGTGAACTGGGGAAACCGCATATTCAGCTCGATCAAATCGTAAACTGGACTGCAAAGTGGATAGAGGCGGGAAATCCGTTGCTTGGAAAGCCCACTCATTTTGAAGTGAGCGATGGGAATTACTAGATTATTGAAAAAGTTAAGCGAGTGTCCAATGAGTTTTAGTCAATTTCTTACCTGATAAGATAATCCATGGTAGGTCGTCTCGGTGACGCGGAATTCACCTAAACTGGCGGGTCAGCGACCGGCCCTACAGCTAAAATTTATTAAAGAGATTGGATTTATTGGATACTCTCTTAGACCTTGATCTCCTTGTGGGAATCTGACGAAATCTTGGAGCTTGTTCCTGAGAATATGGCCGAGTATATTCCGGGTTACCATTCATGAGCCAAAAGCTAGCCGCAGAAATTCGAGAGATCCTTAACCGAGGGGTTGTTATACCGGCCCATCCACTTGCGTTAAACGGCAAGAGGCAACTTGATGAGCAACGGCAAAGAGCGCTTTCGCGGTACTATCTGGATGCGGGAGCGGGCGGTCTAGCGGTGGGAGTGCATACAACGCAGTTTGAGATTCGGCGTTCGGAAATCGGTTTGTACAAACCTGTGCTTAAATTAGCTCAGGAGGAAATGGATGACTACGTGTCGCGGTCTGGTCGCCCGGTTGCCCGTATCGCCGGTGTGATCGGCCAAACGAGCCAAGCAGTCCAGGAGGCAGAGATCGCCTCAGAATTTGGATACGATGCGGTGTTGTTGAGTCTCTCCGCGTTTCCAGACGCCTCTAATGAAACGCTAATAAAGCATTGTCGTGAGGTGTCAAAGGTGATGCCCTTGTTCGGATTCTATATCCAGCCTGCGGTGGGTGGTCGGGATCTTGATGTCGATTTCTGGAGAGCGTTCGCTCAGATAGACAATGTCGTGGCTTTAAAAGTCGCCCCATTTAGCCGGTACCAAACGATCGATGTCGTCCGGGGATTGGTTGAGTCGGGTAGATCGGACGAGATCGCTCTATATACGGGAAACGATGACAGTATCCTGGTCGACCTTCTAAGTGAATACGAGTTCATGCAAGGGGGGGAATCTGTAAAAAAGCGTTTTGTCGGTGGGCTGCTCGGGCATTGGGCAGTATGGACGAGAAGCGCAGTTCAGCTGCTCGAGGATGTACACAAACGGGCTTTTGATAAGAATACGGAAGAGGCTCTCTCCTTGGCCCACCAAATCACGGATTGCAACGCAGCCTTTTTTGATGCAGCGAATCAGTTCGCAGGATGTATCGGCGGTCTGCACGAAGTGCTGAGGAGGCAGGGGTTGCTAGAAGGAGTCTGGACCCTGAACGAGAATGAGGTTCTGTCTCCAAGGCAATTGGCGGAGATTGATCGTGTCTACAATGCGTATCCGGAACTCAATGATGATTCCTTTGTTGCTGAAAATTTGGATCGCTGGCTTCGTTGAGACTTGATCAAGGTAACGGGCGGTCCCCGAGCGCCCACCTTTTGAAAGTGGATATTTGGTAGCTCGGGAATCGCCCGCTACTTTTCTGGAAAAATACAAACTTCGACGTGATTTTCAAAAGGAACTGAATGAAAGAGACAATAATTCGACAGATGCGAGATTCCGACGTTGAGTCAGCGATGCATCTGAAGGAGGCGGAGTTGTGGAACCAGACTGAAAGTGATTGGCGCTATTTTCTAAAGCGCAGTCCTGATTTGTGTCTCGTGGCTAGCCTAAAGAATGAAGTGATCGGCACCGTCACTGCCATCAACTACCACAACCGAAAAGCGTGGATTGGAATGATGCTCGTTGCGAGCGATCATCGCAGGAAAGGAGTTGGCCTCAAGTTGCTTCGCTCAATTCTCGACCGTCTGGCAGGTTGCGATTTGATTGGTCTGGATGCAACTCCTGTCGGCGCGATGGTGTCTCAAGGGCTTGGATTTAAGGAAGAGCACGAATTGGTTCGAATGAGCACAGAAGGGATTGAAACCAGTTCACTTGGACTCTATGTAGATAGGGTTGAGCCGATCGAGGCGTCGGATATTTTGGAGATTTGCCGATTGGATGAAGAAGCGTTTGGGGCGAATCGCTGCGATTTGATCCAGCATCTATTTGAGGATACTCCGGACTTGTGCTGGCGGGCAAAGCGGGAAGGCAAAGTTGTTGGATTCAATTTGGGAAGAAGAGGAACTCGATTCACTCACATTGGCCCAATTGTAGCGAATTCACTGGAGGATGCCAAGGCATTGGTTGCCCAGACCTCTCGAATTATCGGCGAAAGCCCCGTGGCGCTGGACGTTCCCGACGAAAAGCGCGAATGGCAGTCTTGGTTAACGCAGTTGGGGTTCTCTAAGCAGCGTTCGTTAACGCGAATGTATTTTCTTCGAAATCGGAACGGCTCCAAGACCAACAAACAGTATTCCATCTGTGGACCGGAATTCGGTTAAATTCTGCCTGTGAGCGTATCGTAGCGTAATCGTTGGATCAATTTGTGTCGCCATTGGAATCGGATTTGTTGAACTACCGAAATTAATATGAGCGCCCCTTCCTCATCTATCCCAATCAGAAGTCCGGAACGACGTGTCGAGGTCGCCTGGTTTTCCGCCCTTTGTAGCGACGACTACGAATTTCTAGGAGTACCCGATGGATCACTACGAAGCAGTTATGAACATTGCGGAGGCATTGTTCAGTTAGCGGACCGGCTGGGCTATCAGAACGTTTTGTTGCCATCCTCCTTTCAGGTAGGGCAGGAGCCGCTTCCCTTTGCCGCCGCGATGGCGGAGACGACAGAGCAGATTAATCAGCTAGTCGCCATTCGGATGGGGGAGATCCATCCGCCCATGCTAGCGCGTCACATCAGTACCATCGACCATATCGCTAAAGGTCGACTGGCACTGAATATTATCTCGTCGGACTTGCCCGGCGAAAAGATGGAGAGCGAAGTCCGCTATGCTCGGGCTCGTGAGTCGATTGAGATTTTGAAGCAGTGCTGGAACCAGGAGAAGATCGAATTTCTCGGAAAATACTACCAATTGGAAATTCCTTGGACCGATCCGGTGAAGCCGTATCAGCAAAACGGTGGACCGTTATTGTACTTCGGAGGGATCTCGCCACCGGCCAAGGATCTTTGCGCGGAGCATTGCGATGTTTTTCTAATGTGGCCCGAAACGATGGAGCGATTGGAAAATACCATGAGGGAGCTAAGCGATCGAGCAGCAAGCTATGGTCGAAAGATCGATTTTGGTCTGCGTATCCATATGATTGTACGTGAGACGGAAGAAGAGGCGAAAAATGCGGCGGAAAGACTGGTTTCCAAGCTAGACGTTGAGGTAGGTGAAGAAATCAAATCAAGGGCGCAGGACAATCAATCAGCCGGGGTTAAACGGCAGGATGCTCTGAGGGCAAAGTCAGAGGACGACTACATTGAGGACAATATCTGGTCGGGGATTGGAAGGGCGCGGTCCGGTTGCGGGAGCGCTATTGTGGGCGACCCAGACCAGGTGTATGAAAAGTTACAGCAGTATATCGATCTCGGTATTCGAGCTTTCATTTTTTCCGGATACCCTCACCTCGACGAGTGCAAGTTGTTTGCCAAGTATGTACTGCCCCGACTTGATACGACTAAATTGAATATTGCTCAAGGGCGTTTGCCTGGGGAGACACCCGAAACGCCCTTGACGTTTAGCCCACGCAGGTAACCCTATTGCAAAGATAAATTATGAGCACAAAAAGCGATTCCTTTCGATACGATACTGGAAACATTGCCTACGGTACTTGGCGTATCCTCGATGATCCGCAACCATTATCCAGTGAGGAGTTGGCTCAGCGGTTTCACAAGTGCTTAGAGCTAGGTATTGACACCATAGATACGGCAGAAATTTATGGAGACTACCGTGTCGAAGAAGCGGTTGGAAATGCCCTTAATTCAGATCCAGGATTGAATAACAAGTTTAGAATCGTAACGAAGACAGGGATAGATGTTCCCTCAGAAGAAAAACCCCATGCCTCGATTCCCCAGTACGATGCGACGGGTGAGAATTTGATCCATTGCGCGGAGAAGTCGCTCCGTTTGCTTGGAGTAGAAGCTATCGATCTTTTTCTGGTGCACCGGCCGGATTGGCTGACCCACCCAGAGGATACCGCTCGTGGGTTGCAGCAACTGCTCGATGAAGGAAAGGTTAGGGAAGTCGGCGTATCCAATTACACGATCTATCAATTTGAAACGTTGGACCAGCTGATGGGTGGAAAACTCGCGACCAATCAGGTGGAGTTTAGCCCGCTATGTATGGATCCGCTCTACGATGGGACATTTGACCAGTGTCTACAGAAGAAAGTGCGTCCCATGGCTTGGTCTCCGCTAGCGGGCGGGTCGGTTTTCAGTGATCAAGAGGGCGCGGCGGAGCGGCTAAGGGATAAATTGACCGAACTATCGCCTAAGTATGGAGACGCTCCTTTGGATGCGTTGGTCTATGCGTGGATATTGTCCGTTCCGGCCAAGCCGACGGTGATCCTCGGAACGAACAAAATCGATCGGATTTCTAGTGGGGCTGAAGGGGTAGCGATCCAACTGGAGCGCGAGGACTGGTACGCCATCTGGGAAGCGGCCAAAGGCGAGTCGGTTCCGTGACGGCAAATTGGTTGAGCCTTCGCAGCATTACTAGAAGCTAGCGGGTTCCCAGATTTTGGGTCAGCGACGTTCTCGTCTTCAAAATGCAAAGATCAAGCGAAGAGGGGACGTTGCCTAATAAAGCCTCTCGCTAATCCCTAGGCTCCGCATCGGTTGAGGGTTGCCTCAGCGAGTGATCGGCTCATGATAAAAGTGTGTATATGCCTCGATTCAAAACCCTCTCATGTCGATTGCCCTTACGGTAGGGCTTCTTACGTCTCTTTGCCATGCTCAATCCGAGCGTCCCAATATCTTCTTCGCTATCGCGGATGACTGGGGATGGCCTCATGCGAGCGCCTATGGGGACGGTGTGGTAAAGACGCCGACTTTTGATAGCATCGCGGCGAACGGCGTTTTGTTTACCAACGCGTTTATTTCATCGCCTTCCTGTACCCCTTCGAGAAACGCGATTCTCACGGGCCAGTATCATTGGCGTCTAAAGGAGGGAGGCAATCTCTGGAGTAATTACCCGGAAGGTTTTCCTACTTATGTTCAGACCTTGAAAGAGGCGGGCTACTTTGTTGGGTCGTATCGAAAGGCATTCGGCCCTGGATCGGATCACGGGAAAGAAGTGGCCGGTAAGAAGTTCGAAGGACTGGATACCTTTCTAAAAGAACGGCCTAAGGACCAACCCTTCTGTTTCTGGTTTGGCGCCTCGGATCCGCGGGTCCTCGGAGGCGGTGACGCGTTCGATCAATACGAATACCTAGGCAGATTGAGACGCAAGGTGGAGTAGTCTGGTTTTTAGCTTCGGATGATGATTAGGCGCTGCTAGACATTAACCTCGTGACCTACTATGACTGGGTGACGGAGCTCGTCTCCATTACAAAGCCTGCCCGTTGCGATAGCTCTCTTTGTTGCGAAGCACCGACCTCCATGGACAACGAGGCGGAAGGAAGTTTCTTGCTATTGGGTTGCGGTGCGAATAACCAGTGCAACCGCTTTCTTCTTGTTCATATGAAACCGCTTAATCTGTTTTCACTCATTTTCACCTCATTGTGGGGACTCGTTGCCCACACCGACGC
>Ga0255771_1005468_pt1 | contig 11057 bp, 13 predicted proteins | sample 011ome_19_FD_179969 | JGI IMG/M metagenome (GOLD analysis project Ga0255771, IMG submission 179969) | Coastal salt marsh microbial communities from the Groves Creek Marsh, Skidaway Island, Georgia - 011510BT metaG (version 2) | ecosystem: Environmental > Aquatic > Marine > Intertidal zone > Salt...
AACAGCACCAACCAAGTTTGGATTTACAGGCGCTACCACTGCTTTTTGTTCATACGCTGCGTCTAACTCAGCCAAAACACTTGCTTTAATTTGGTCAACATACGTTGCACGGGTGAAACCAATATCTTCTAATTGACGGTCAGACATGTGCTTCAAAGTTTCGATTGCAGCGGCAGCCTGGCGGGCCACGACCATTGATTTAAATAGTTGTCGCATTCCCTCAACAGGAAAAGCCTTGAGGTCGGCATTAGGTAATATCAGACATCAATTGTTTCTGGTGATGATGGAGAATAAACCTCTAACAACTCAACGTCTGCTGAATAATCAAGCAGGTCGTGTGCTGCAGTCGGTGGATGATAAACGAAGTCTCCTTTTTCTAACAGAAACTCACCTTCGTCTTCATACCAAAATTTAACCCATCCATTTAAAACATATATCATTTGGAAAGTCATTTCGTGATAGTGCTTTCCAGTAGAATGCCCCAACTCCTTTGCCCTAGTGACTTGCGCACCAAAAGCGCCATTTGTGGCAGCAGCTAAACCTAAGTCTCGAGCAGATAGCCAAGTTCTAAACTGGTCATTCTCAAAAGCAGCGTTCTTAGCTCTGGAGATGCAGAATTTTTCACTATGTGTCTTCATACCTTTTCCTACAAATTGCTAGATTATATTAGTGGTCCATTATAGTAATATGATCTTTTGGGCCAATTAAGTATAGTGAGATTGAAAAGATACACTCACTGAGCGGTAAGGTTACTGAGGTGGCAGTTGATCATAATCAGGCTCAAGATAAGACGTTGGTGTTTGTAAATGAGGATGCTCACCTAAATGGTTATGAGCCTGAAAACGGCCCCGCTATATTTTAAATTGAGTTACACGTCTAAAAATGGCTTTGAGCTTTTTGTTTTTGATTGACCCATTGACCTGAAACCTTTGAACACATCTCAGTCAAAAGAACAGATCACCCTCCCCTCTGGACGATTGAACGTGAGAGATCTGGGGATATTCGATGGACGACAGAAGATGAAATCAAGAAGCATGAGATCAGTAAGATAATTGTTGTGGGTTAGATGGGCAATTCAACCAACAAAACTGGAGCAAGTCGGTACATAAAATTTAACAAACTCGGTACATAAAATACGACATGATTACAGTTTAACTGTTTAAATTCAACTGGCTATAAAATCTTATGGCCCCTACCGACGGAGCCAAAATAAAAAACAAAATCAATAACTTACATCACCTCCACCGGCACTCGGGTGTGTAACTAAAAGTTATAAACACTTATAAACATTTCTTGGCATGCAATAAGCGAGTCAAAGGCATTTCTATAGCCAAGAAAATTGCAATATTAATCCCGCCGTTTTTATTAAATGTATTCACGCATATGCGTTTAAAGATAGTCCTTCTGCCAATCTCCCAGAACTCACTAAGTTAAAATACCGCCTCCCAGTGATTTCTTGCACCTCGGATAATAGTTCCTGCCAGATCTTTTAAATGAGAAAGCGTGTTAAAAGTACTGAGATGATAAACAAGGGACGGTAGAAGACTACTCAATGTAGCTATTTCGCGAAACTCATTCAAAAATTGGTGAGCCGCCTGTTTCAATACAAAAAGTGGTTACCAGATAAGGGGTAGGCATGGGCCACACCCCCGGTATTCGTTAGATACTCGGGCTTTGAAAGTGAGGTGAGTTGTGGGTGGGTTAACCAGTTTGTAAAAGATTGACGCAAGTTAGAGATCATCTCGCTTTGAAGACGGTCTGGCCCTCTTATCGGCATCAAATAAGTTCTGCCGCCTGACATATTACACGCAATTTATTCTCAGCTAGTTTTGGTGAAAGGAGGCCTAACCCACAATCAGAAGCAACCACTAGCCGATCTCGGTCGATATCGACTACCTGCAATGGAAGCCCATACTGTCAGTAATGAGAAACTACTAAGCCACGATGGTCAATCACGAGCGGCATTTACGGATCACATGAGTCCTCACGGTTCATGGGCAGGTCATGCCTACGCTTGAGTTGTAATGTCTGCAGACAGTGTTGCCACATATAAATGTAATGATGTTGGAAACATAACAGAAGCCGGCGGCGTATCTTTTAGAGGCGGAACCATATTTGAAACGACATCTAAAGCGTTATCTGAACTGAATTGTAAGTATTTCATTTTTATTTATGAAGCTGATGCAGGGGACAAAGCAGTGTAGGAACTTGATCCCTGCATCTAAAATTATTGAATTAGAGCTTTGGCTCTGATTAACCCGCAGAAATGGAGCGAACCCATGAGCCACAAAGATATACCCATTAGATGTAGTCGGGCTTTAACAGGGTCGTGAGCTCTAGCCTTAGAAAGCGTACTGAATTGGATTAATTAAAAGTTGTTCTTCTTCAGTAAATTTAATTAGCGGCTAGAGCATTGGCCTTCAGTTTTATCTAGTTCGCAGAAGTCCAAGTATATTTCCCAGAAGTTTGATCGAAATCCACACCTTCAAAGATAAGATTAGCCGGCGCTAAGCCTGCATATTTTCCGGTACCAGAAACAAAACCACCAGTGAATTTACCAATAGTCGGATCGAACTTTCCGATATAGACGGCAGCATCGCCCTGCGGGTCAATCGAATGGCATGTGTTATGAACAAAGCTCGGATTCTGTTCTCCGGTTGCAAAAATTAATGTCTGGTAGCAATTGCCAGACCCGCCTTTCGGCCATCCGTCTGGAGCGTTTGGTGTGTCCCAGATATCTTTAGTAACCCTGTACAAAATCGTACCACTTTTTCCTTCTTTGAGTTCCTGAGAAACAGTGGACCAATATCCAGAACCTGGAGCTTCATGACCTTCGGCAAAAGCAAAGCCTGTCGTCGACGTTAGTAAACTTATAATGATCGCTGTTTTTTTCAAAAGTGTCATCTCAACCTCCCTAGTGAATGCTATCAGCGTACCAACAATCGAAAGATTTAAGGCTTTTGACGCTGCGTCTTGTTAAAAAAATAATTTTAGAATTATAAATTTGCCTAAATAATTGGCATGTGCAGCTATCGAGCTGTCGCCGAAATAAAAACCTGAGGCCACTAAATTTGTTAAAGAAGCTACCAATCAATAATGCTACATACGATCCGTAATCTAAAAGTCTTTTCACTTTGCGTTTCAGGTCTTACTTTAAAAAACTTTCCTTTTGGATTTGGGATTGATTGTAAAAGCATCTAAGTTTCAGATTGAAGTAGATATAATAAAATCGGAGTATAAATGCGGCTGCTAATTTATGTTGCTTTGATGAGCTTAGCCACACATGCGCTAGCGAATAACATTATTGAAGGAAATCAGGGCTCAAAGATAAAGGGGAGTGTAGTTGAACGGTTTCAAAACCCCTGGGCCATGTCCTTTATTTCGCCTGACAGACTATTAGTTACGACGAAATCGGGTGATCTTTGGCTGGTTCATACAAGTGGTGAAAAGTCTTTGGTAACCGGGGTTCCCAAGGTCTTTTATGGTGGCCAAGGCGGTTTAGGCGACGTGGTACCTCACCCAAATTTCAAACAAAATAAATTTATTTATATCTCTTACATTTCCTCAGATACCGCAGGCGATACACGATACGCCACTGTGGTTAGAGCAGAATTGAATATAGAAAATTCACCAAAGTTAGAAAATATTACAACTGTTTGGAACCAAACCCCGGCGAGACCTGGCAAAGGTCACTTCTCACATAAAATCACTTTAGGACAACAGGGAAGTAAACATGACGGCAAAATCTTCATAACTTCCGGCGATAGGCAAGAGCAAGCGCCTGCTCAACACTGGGATAAAGCATTAGGAAAGATTATTCGTTTAAATGATGATGGATCTGTACCCGTCGATAATCCTTTCCAAGACAAGGGAGAATTAGCAAAAACATTTTGGTCGATTGGTCACAGAAATTCGTTAGGGATTGCATTTAATCAAAATGGTGAGCTTTGGGCGCATGAAATGGGGCCAAAGCATGGCGATGAGCTGAATCTAATCCTTCCTGGCGCAAACTATGGCTGGCCGATAGTCTCTGAGGGTAACCACTATAGCGGTGCAGTTATCCCAACGCATGATACTCGACCAGAATTTCAAAAACCAAAATTATTTTGGGTTCCCACAGTAGCGCCTTCCGGCCTATTTTTTTATCAGGGCGATGAATTCCCAGATTGGAACGGAGATGCCTTCCTTGGAGGATTGAAGGGTAGAGCACTTTTAAGGATAGAGTTTAAAAATGATTTACCAGTTGAAGCAGAACGGTTCAGTTGGTCGCAACGAGTACGGGACGTGGAGCTTGGAAGCGATGGTGCCATCTGGGCCTTGGAGGATGGCAGGTCAGGTCGATTGATAAAGTTTATCAAAGCAAAAGAATAAATAAATCATAGAAGAAGTTGCGTAATCGGTGGCGGGTATGTCAGGTAAAATGAATAGTGTCAGCAAAGAAAAACGTTATAGAGCTTTATTTGCATCCTGCACTGGTGACACCTTCCAGAAGAGGACATCCCCATCCTTACCTTCAATCACATTCTTTTCGTCCAAACGATTTCGAAACTCAGCGTGGAACATATGGGCCACACCTCCTGTATCGGCATTATATACTGGGGTTTGACAGTGAGGTGGGCTGTGGGTGTGTTAACCAGATTTGTTCTTCGCCAAATATTTACTCAGAACGCTTTGTGCCCTTCGCCATAAGAAAGTCCATCCGTAAAAGGTTATCTCCAAAATATTTAGAAATGGCTTTATCAATTTCATTTCGTAGACTTGAAAGCTTCTCTGGCTCCTCAGCAAAAGCTTCTACAATTCTCTTAAGAGGACCTGCGCCCTTTTCAAAATTGGCACGAATATGTGCAACGCTTAGTCCCGGCATCTCCAGCTTATCACGATCAAATGTTAAATCATGAACTGAATTTTCTAGTCGTTCTTTGATTGTTTGGACAGACCCCCATTGTACTGGCGCTGCAGCACCATCGGGTAACGGCGGTCCATATTTAGCATTGATCTGAAAGAATTGACCCATGAACAACTCTGGAGGCCAGCTCGAAAATGCTATTGTTCCGCCTGGCTTCAGCACTCGTAACATTTCTTTTATTGCGACATGGGGTCGAGGCGCAAACATATGCCCAAACTGACTAAGAACAATATCGAAGCTTTCATTTTTAAATGGTAAGTCTTCTACGTCAGCCTCATGAAAATCTATATCTAGACCTAGAATTTTGTTGTTTTCATTTGCTCGGGCGATCAAGTCAGGCGTTAAGTCAGCTCCAGTCACTTTTGCACCTGATCTGGCTGCAGTTAGAGCCACGACTCCGGTACCGCAGGCAACATCTAGAACTCGGCTATCTGATAAAACGCCTGCAAACCGTACTAGCTTTGGTGCAGCGACAGCAGTGAAATTCTCCATAGAGGCAAAATCTGACCATGTTTTTTTTGCTTTCTCTTTCAATTCGGCAAAATCGTTCATCGTATTTTCCCTCCTTATGTTTTTGGTAGAATTTTAGTAACGCTCAGCATTTGTCAGCGCTGAGCATTACTTGATTAATGAGCATCTTACTGCTTCAGCCCTTTGTCCAAGCTGCAAACTCTTTTTCTGTAGTTGAAAACTCAATGCCAAGAGCAGGCTCATCTCCCACAACCCATGCATCATGACCTGGTGCAATTCTGTAAGCACTGCCCGCAGAGATTGTCTCTTCAGAGCCATCGTCGCAAACTACGTGTATTTTCCCCTGCATGAGCACGCCGATATGGCCAGCCTGACAGGAGTCAGTTCCAACATGAGGTTTAATGCATTCAGACCATTTCCATCCCGGCTGCATATTTGCTTTCGTGATATTGACTGGTCCAAATTTAACAGTTGCAGCATGTGTTTTATCGGGGGTCATCACTTCATCCGGGCTTGACCATGCTTTTGTCTCAATTGAAGACATGTCACTCTCTCCTATTTCCGGTTAATAGCGGAAAAAGATTAACATCAGTTTTTGAAAATCATATGAATAAATGAAAATTTTCTAAAATTTCCAGTAAGCATTCGGCGGAGTTGAGCACAAGTTAGCCGTTAGTTTGTCTTTACGATGCTTTATAAGCGTTCCATAATAATAAAAAATGGAGCCTCTGAAAAATATGCCAAAGTTAACTTATGCCGATGAAAAACGTGAAGTTGAATTTTCAGAGGCCCAAAGCATTCTTGAAATTTCAAATGAAAACCAAGTGGAACACTTGCATGTCTGCGGCGGTCTCGGACGATGCTCCACCTGTCGAGTACAAATCCTGGACGGCTTAGAAAATTGTTCCGAGCGGTCTCAGAAAGAACAGCTTATAGCCGACAAGCTTGATTTCCCAGATGATGTACGCCTCGCTTGCCAAACGCTGTTAAGTGGGGACGCAAAAATACGGAAGTTATTTAAGAACCAAACAGATATAAAGTTTGCACAGGCAGCAATGCAATCATCTGGCTCAATTGGATCTAACAAACAAGTTGCAATTTTATTTGCGGATATTGAGGACTTTACACCGCTAAGTGAGAGACTAGCGTCGTTTGACGTGATGTATCTATTGAATAAGTATTTCGATTTTGCTGGCAACATCGTCATGAAGAATGGCGGCGAAATTAACAATTATATTGGAGATGCATTTCTGGCAATATTTGGGCTTGATGGTGAAGGCGATGAAACATTTCGGGCTGTAAAAGCTGGATTAGAATTGCAATCAGACCTAAAAAACTTTGCCAGTACCGTCGAAGAAAACTTTGATGAAGAATTCAAAATTCGAATTGGAATTCATTTTGGAGAAGCCATAATCGGCATGCTAGGTTGCAGGGGCACGGAAAGATTAAGTGTTATTGGTGACACCGTGAATATGGCTGCTAGAGCAGAAAGTGCCAACAAAGAAGCAGATACGACAATGCTTATTACAGAAAACGCCTATAACCAGATCCAAGACAGAGTTGAGGTGGAAGATTTCATTAGAACAAAACTTAAAGGTACTAGTGAAAGAATTACTTTGTATGAAATTAAGTCAGTAAAAGGCGAAAGCCTAGTGGCTAAAAAGCATGATGCACTGGTTAAGGATGGAATAAAATGGACACGTGCGGGTGCCAGTAAAGATCTGTCAAAGGAAAATAAAATTGAATTTGAATTAGACGGTGATGACGTATTGTTGTTTAGGTTCAACGGTGATGTAAGAGCCGTTCAAAATACCTGTACTCATATGAATTTGCCCCTATCTGGTGGAGAGATAGACGAAAATGGCCACATAACCTGCCCGTTCCATGGCACTTCATATTGCACCAAGGACGGTGGTGTTCAAAAATGGTGTGATGGGCTTCCAGAGGATATGCCCCCAGAGAACGTTCAAATGATGAAGTCGATGAAACAGGTGCCGCTCAATACTTTTAATGCAATAGATTACGAAGGTAACATTTGGGTAGCCAAAAACTAACAACATTTGTACGGCACTATCATCGAAATATGAAAGTAGGGCCAAACTTCGACATTCAGATGCCTCACAATACCCGACTAGAGAGCCGAGCCTTTTGGTCTCAAGCAGTTTGTAATTTTACTCAGAAGAGCCACCCTTAATCATTTGGCGACGTTTTATGATATCTTGGAGATTATAAAATAATATAGTTTCTGAAGCGTTTCCATCTCGTGCAGCACGACCAATCTCTTGATAAAAAGCTTCCACGCTACTTAAGAGGCAGGCATGAATTACAAATCGTATATCGGGTTTATTGATGCCCATGCTCCTACCGAAGTCACAGTTCGATGCGATCCACACAGTAACTACCTACTAAGCTCGGTCTGCTAAAGCACAAACTGTTCCCAAAACTCGAGATCACCGCGTTCATCGCAGGTGGAGCTGAATTCTTGCTGACTGAAAACCGATGAGGAATTCGTCGAATGGTAGCCTATATCAGGTCGACAATCTTTTTTCTCACCTCTCTGTCGTCTTCGATATGCTACTGCGTGGCAGAAAAAGACGAGTGACCTGCCAACATTTGCACATTTCCGAGCGACCCACCCACAGTGCTAATCTTCCGAGCAGCATTTGTGATAAAGCTCCGGCGTAGCTCAGCGGTAGAGTAGTTGACTTTTAATCAATTGCTCGTAGGTTCGATCGCTACCGCAGGAGCAAATAATAACAAAGACTTAGCTGGTTTAACGGCCTCTTTTTTTGTGGATATTTATTGACCAACCCGCGTTTAGCCCGCGATTTCACCGCTTCAAGCTTCATTTTAACCCAGAGAAAAGGCTATGCGCGGTTTTACACACTGAAATAGATTAAACAGTTCTTATTAATTTACAGTAAATAAACACTGAATATTACCTACTGAATGATAATCACCATTCCCTCTGATCTGGTTTGGATCACTCATTGCTTTGAGCTCTGGATAAGCCACGCTCACGAATTCAAGGATTGGTTTTAAATACATCTTGTCTCCGCCAGTATGAGGCTTCGTCAATGAACCCATTGAACCTCCTGGACATGACTTTCCATACAATTTGACCCTTTTAAGGGGATCATAATGATTTTGTAGCGCGTTCTTCAATCCGCCTGCGATACTTCTTTCGCCTTCCGCTGAATATTGGGCAATATCAACTCCAGTAATTGCCTGTATAAGTGCCGCCTGCTTTGTCAATCTGGCAAGAGCATGTACCTGATATGTTAGGCTGGTTCCACCTCTGATACTTTCGTAGACTATAGATCCGTCATTTCTCATATCATGGATCGCAAGTTTATAGTTTTCAGCTAAATCAAGTATGATATCATCATCTCCGTTCGTGTAACCCCAAACACTCTGGATGTAGTCGCTCAAGTACTGTTTGTTATCTTGCCGACCTCCCCAATCGGAAGCGGCCAGCTTACTTATCAAGTCATCCAACCAAGGTCCTATGATCTTTCTCTCATTTTCACTTATTTCGGGACCAAGCGCAGCAACACTTTCAACAATATGAGACAAGATCACAGCAATTTGAAAATCCACAGTTTTGTAAGAAGTTATAATGTTTCTAGACAGCGCATCTTCTTCTGCCCATTTTAAGATCGTGTCCTTAACTTTTTTAGAAGCTTTTGACTTTGGGTCGTAAACCGCCTGTGACGTTGCAATTGACCACCATGCGGTTGCGTTCGCAACATCGATTGGAACATTTCCGTACTTGTTGGAGGTACCGCCATCGACTACAATCGGTATTGTTTTTTCTATTGAAATTGGAAACCCAAAAGTCTGTATAAAACCTTTTTTACATAGCTTATTATCTAATCCTGTAAATGGTGATCTGAATTCATTTACGAAATCATATTCCTTTAATTTCAATGGAAATTTCTCTAATTGCCATGCCTTTGATTTACCTTGCATGCAATTTGAAACGTTAATGTGCATTTTAGAATATCTGCGATGCTTATTCGTTTTAAGCGCCGCGACTGGCTCTAACATCAATGCTGTTTGTAGAGAAATTGTTTCCTGAGCTTGTTCGGCTAAGTCCAAAATTTCGTTTGCACTTAAGCGTCCATCAAATTTTTGTGACTTGTCGCTATAAAATGATACCAACGCAGACTTTGTTTTTGAACCATAGATCCCGTCAACGATACCAGCATTGTAACCAATTTTATTTAATAATCGTTGAGCCTCATCGACAGTACCCCCATACGCTAAAGTACCAAAAAATAAGATAGGAAAAATGTGAATCAATCTTAAAATATACATTTAATCCTCCAGAAAACGAAAATGGAACCAAATCAATTGATGCAGTCTTTGTTCATTGTTTTTGCCTATGATAAACTTTTATACAAGTTCAAGAATTCTTATCGTCTTTAAAATGACCCGACCTATGGCGTTTGCACGCTGGCTGCTAGCGGGGGGGGGTGATGGGTCTCAAAATCAAGGCGGCACTGAGGAAGTTGAACCACCACCTCCCTTTACCCATCATCTGGCGCGATCCTTGCGGATGCAAAATTGCGCCTCTCTCAAAAACCTAGCTATTCCTTATCTTGTCAGCGTTACCTTTTGGAAGGCATTGGGGCGTAACACACCAAGCTCACAAAGCTGATAAGCATAGATGTTCACTATGCCTTTTGCACCGTTGGTGCATGGATCAACAACAATATCCACACCTCCAAAAGTTCCAATCATGACATTTTCAAACAAACCAAAATCGGCAGTGTGAAGGGCTATATGAGTTGTTTCGATAACTCTGCGTCCAGAAATCAGGCCATCTTGGCAAACGAATTGACCCGAGCCGCTATATTTAGCCTGTGCACCAAGTGTTGCAGCGTTAGCAGGATGAACAAGCCAAACGCCATTTGATGTATCATAATCATTCTCCGCCACTTCAGCGAATGCGTTTAAACTTTCTGCATGGGTCATTGTATTGTCTGAAGCCGTTGCGAACGTCTCAATACCGGTGGTATTTTCTATTCCTTTAGGGTTAGCACCCGAAGCGGAGCCGTCTAAGGCTGCATCATCCAGACCATTTGCGATCTGCCTTTGGAGCCGTTCGCGAACAAGTTGTTCAATGTCTGCAGTTACAGTTGATAAGCCACCCAAGAATAAGACTCCCTACTTGCTAGCAAATCAGGCTCTAAGGTGAGTGTGTGGATATCCAAATCGCTTTCAGTGATTGCTAACGTTTTCCGGCCTCAGGGAATGCCTTCGACTATTTTTAGTAGAGACTTTCTGCGATCTCTTCGCGACGGCACAACGCGGAAATGCTCTCTTCGCCACGAAGACCGGCGAAAACAATAAGGATCTTTTCTTCAGCCGAATAAAAACGGGCTATCTTGCAACGGATGTGTTTTACCAATTTATCTGCAGCATCTTTGCGGCCAAGCCTTGATGTCAGACAATTACACTGTCCAGCAGCTTACACTGGCCATAAATCGGATCGAGCAAGCATGTACAGCACGAGCCATCAACACGTTTTCATAGGTTTCGAAAATAATTTTTAATGGTCAGGACGAAACGATTTCGTTTGCCACGCGTGTCATTGATAACAATACCCATTAAACGAAAGTTCAAACTGTCTTGGCGTTGTTAATGCTGCTGAAATGACTGTTCGTTAAAACAG
>Ga0255771_1005488_pt1 | contig 11032 bp, 7 predicted proteins | sample 011ome_19_FD_179969 | JGI IMG/M metagenome (GOLD analysis project Ga0255771, IMG submission 179969) | Coastal salt marsh microbial communities from the Groves Creek Marsh, Skidaway Island, Georgia - 011510BT metaG (version 2) | ecosystem: Environmental > Aquatic > Marine > Intertidal zone > Salt...
GCTCGCCCAAACGGCGAGCCCTGGCGTGATCAACCATTATGCCCTCGGCTTCTCAACCATCTCGTAAGTCTCGATTACGTCATCGACCTTGACATCGTTGAAGTCACCCAGACCGATACCACACTCATAGTCAGCCTTGACTTCGGTCGCATCGTCCTTGAAGCGCTTGAGCGACTCAACCTTTAGGTTGTCGCCAATTACCTCACCGTTACGAAGCACTCTTGCCATTGCGTTTCGACGCATTAGTCCGCTTCTGACGTAGGAACCTGCAATCAGACCAAACTTGGAAGACTTGAAGACCTCGCGGACCTCCGCAGTTCCAAGCTGAGCCTCTTCGTATTCAGGCTTGAGCATTCCCTTGAGGGAGCTCTCGATGTCGTCAAGCACGTTGTAGATGACTGTGTAGTGACGAATGTCAACACCTTCTCGGTCCGCGCGCTCCTTGGCCTTGTTGTCTGGCCTGACGTTGAATCCAATGATCACAGCAGAGTCAACTGTAGCTAGGTTCACGTCAGACTCAGTAATGGCACCAACACCGCGGTGAATAATGCGTAGCTGAACGGAATCGTCAACTTCGATCTTCAACAGGCTGTCCTCTAGGGCCTCAACGGCACCAGAAACGTCACCCTTGATGATCAAGTTCAGTGACTCAACCTTTCCATCCTCAAGCGCCTTGGTGAAGTCCTCAAGTGAGAGCTTCTTGCGGGTCTTGGCAAGCAGAGCATTTCTGTCGGCAGCTTCGCGCTTCTCGGCAATTTGCCTTGCCTGACGCTCGTCGTCTGCCACCACAAAGGTGTCACCGGCTCTTGGCACAGACTGAAGTCCGAGCACCTGAACTGGCCTTGAAGGTGTCGCCGAGGTGACCGCATCGCCGTTTTCGTCAAACATCGCACGAACACGACCGTGGGCACTTCCGGCAACAATGGCGTCACCGACTGAAAGCGTTCCGGACTGAATAAGCACTGTTGCGACAGATCCGCGACCCTTGTCAAGGTTCGCTTCAATTGCAACACCGCGGGCAGCCTTGTCGGGATTTGCCCGAAGGTCGAGTGCGGCATCGGCAGTAAGTAGCACTGCATCAAGCAGCTTGTCGATTCCATTGCCCTTTAGTGCTGAAACGTCAACAAACATAACGTCGCCACCAAACTCCTCGGCAACCAAGCCGAATTCGGTTAGTTGCTGACGAATCTTGGACGGGTTTGCACCTTCTTTATCAACCTTGTTCACAGCCACAACGATCGGCACCTGCGCAGCTTGCGCGTGGTTCAGTGCCTCAATTGTCTGAGGCATGACGCCGTCATCGGCTGCAACAACCAAGATTGCAATGTCAGTTACCTGAGTACCTCGGGCACGCATCGCGGTGAAGGCCTCGTGACCTGGGGTGTCGATAAAGGTAATCGCACGATCCTTGTTGTCATGAGTGGTGTGCACTTGGTAGGCACCGATGTGCTGGGTGATGCCACCGGCTTCACCGGCCACAACGTTGGCGTTACGGATTGAGTCCAGCAACCTGGTCTTACCGTGGTCAACGTGTCCCATAACCGTGACAACTGGAGGCCTTGGAGACAAGTCTCCGTCTTCCTCTTCCTCGATGCCGGTTGAGATATCAAGCCCAAAGCCTTCGAATAGCTCTCGCTCTTCGTCCTCCGGAGAAACAACCTCGAGCTTGTAGCCAAGCTCCTCGCCCAGAATCTGGAAGGTCTCTTCATCCAGCGAGGCAGTGGCGGTAGCCATCTGACCCAAGTGGAACAAGACAGTGATTAGCTGACCTGCGTTAGCGCCAATCTTGTCGGCAAAGTCCTGAATAGAGGAGCCGCGACGAACCCGGATGACCGTGGTTCCGTCACCGCGTGGCACCATGGTGCCACCAAGGCTCGGTGCTTCTCTTTGCTCGTACTCTTCGCGCTTTGTCCGCTTGGACTTACGAGATTTACCTCGCGAGCCACCCTTACCAAAGGCGCCTGCGGTGCCCGCACCGCGGCCACCACGGCCACCTGGACCTGGTCTACCTCCTGGGCCACCAAATCCTGGGCGCTGTGCTCCTGGAGCTCCAAAAGCCGGTGCTCCGCCGCCGCCTGGACGTGGTGCTCCGCCACCTGGACGAGGTGCTCCACCGGGGCGCGGTGCGCCGCCTGGACGAGCTGCTCCGCCTGGACGTGGTGCTCCGCCTGGACGTGGTGCTCCGCCTGGACGTGGTCGACCCATGCCTTGGTTTGAAGAAAACGGATTGTTGCCTGGCCTAGCCATTGGACGTGGAATTCCCATGCCCTGGTTAGACGAAAATGGATTGTTGCCTGGCCTTGGAGTTCCAGTCAAAGGAGTTGGGGCAGGCTTTGCCTCTGGCTCCGCTGCTGCAGCGGCAGTAGCGGCTGGCTTCTCTGGATCAGCTGGCTTTGGAGCCACCGGTGCTTCGCTGGCAGGCGCCTCTGGCTTAGCGGCCTTTGGTGCTGCAGGCTTTGCCTTTGCTTCTGGCTCTTTCTTAGCAGGCTTTTCTTTCTTTGGAAAAGCTGCGCGTAGCTTCTCAGCCACTGGTGGGGTGATGGTTGAAGAACCACCTTTGACGTATTCGCCAAGTTCTTCTAGTTTGGCTAAAGCAACCTTGGTATCAATACCAACTTCTTTAGCAATGTCGTATACGCGTGGAAGCGCCACTTGTTTTCTCCTGTTCGGGGCCTACCCAAACAGGGAAGGCCTTAGTTCTGAGCGGGTCTCATTTCGAGTTACTCATTTTTTGTCAGCCATATTTTCTGCCTGATTCCTAAGCCATGTCTCAAACGATTCCGTCTTGGAATCCCCTAAGGCGCGTACTAGACCTCTTCGATCCAGAGCCAGTTGTGAGCAATTACCGTGAATCCAAGCTCCTCGTCCCGGCAACTTTCGCTGCTGGTCAACTTGAAGCTCGCCTTCGAGTGAAACAACTCTCAGCAAGTTCTGCATCGAATCTCGTTGGCGGCAGCCAACACAGGTCCGAATAGGGTCCATTCTATGCCCAGTTAGCAAATGTTGCTATCCCTCTAAAATGCTGTCTGGCTGAATGTCGATTTTGGCACCTGTCAACTTGGCTGCAAGGCGCGCATTCTGGCCTTCTTTGCCAATTGCAAGCGAAAGCTGGAAATCGGGCACCAGCACCCGCACTGCCTTGGTTGCGGCATCCAGCACGAAGCTGTCGGACACCCGTGCTGGGCTCAGTGCATGAGCAACGAATGTCGCTAAATCCTCTGAGAAATCAACCACGTCAATTTTCTCTTCGTTCAATTCGGCACTAACGGCGCGGACTCTCTGACCAAGCTCACCGATGCAGGCACCTTTGGCGTTAATGCCTGGCTCCTTGGCGATGACGGCAATTTTGGTGCGGTGGCCGGCCTCTCTGGCAACTGAGGCAATTTCAACCTGACCCGACTGCACCTCTGGAACCTCCAGAGCAAACAGCTTTCGAACCAGGCCGGGGTGAGTTCTAGAAACGGTGATTTGAGGACCGCGTGGACCCTTCTGAACGCTGGTTACGTAAACTCTGATCCTGCTTCCATGCAGGTATGGCTCTCCCGGAACCTGCTCCTCTGGAGGCATTAGAGCTTCAATTGAGCCCAGATTGATGTAGACCATGTTCGATCGAGATCCCTGCTGGATCTGACCGGAAACAATGTCTCCCTCTTTGCCCTTGAACTCTCCGAGCAGCCCCTCATCAGAAATTTCCCGCATCCGCTGGGCAATGACCTGCTTGGCAGCATATGCCGCAACTCGGCCAAAGCCCTCTGGGGTAACGTCTTCTTCGCCAACTGGCTCTTCTTCTTCGTTTAGAAGAGCCTGGAAAACCCGAACGTGCCCGGTTTTGCGATCAAGCTCGGCACGAGCGCCCTTGGGCTGCTCGCCGACATGTTTGTGAAAAGCAGCCAGAATGGCAGCCTCAATAATCAGTACCAATTCATCAAATGGGATTTCTTTTTCGCGCTCCAAAAGGCGAAGAACTTGTAGATCTATATCCATGACTCGCCTCTTTTCCTTATTTACTTAGCGCTTGGCCATTAGCTCGGCTAGAGCTGATTCTATCTTTACTTGAGTACGCTCACCTGACACTCGGTTCCAAAGCTCAACCTCACCATCCTGAACACCTCGACCACAAATGATGATCCAAGGGTTACCAATCAGCTCAGCGTCAGCAAACTTGACTCCCGGGCTCAGCTTTGGGCGATCGTCCAGCATCACGGTCAAACCGAGTTCCTCAGCCTCAACAGTGAGGGTCTCGGCTGCCTCGAATGCCGCCTCATCCTTGCCGGTGGCAATGATGTGGAGATTGGCCGGAGCAACAGAATCTGGCCAAGTTAGGCCCTTGTCGTCGTGGAAGGCCTCCGCAATCACGGCCACCAGCCTGGTGACACCGATTCCATAGGAACCCATGGTCACCGTCACCAACTTGCCGTTTTCGTCCAAAACCTTCAGGTCTAGAGCCTCAGCGTATTTCCTGCCGAGCTGGAAGACGTGACCAATTTCAATGCCCCTGGCCAACTCGAGTGGCCCCGAGCCATCTGGAGCCGGGTCTCCGGCCTTGATTTCAGCAATGTCGGCAATCCCATCAGCAGAAAAGTCCCTGCCGTAGGTCAAGAACCAAACATGCTTCTGGTCTTGGTTGGCACCCGTGATCCAGGCACTGCCCTCGGGCACCCGTGGGTCCAAAAGATAGCGAAGCTTAGATTCCGCCTTTTCGCCAAGGAATTGAACTCCACTCTTGGTCGGTCCGATATAGCCCTTTACTAGGCCCGGGTGCTTCTTGAAATCGGCTTCGTTGGCCTGCTCTACATCGCAACCGAAGAACGCTTCGGCACGCTTCTGGTCGACCTCACGGTCGCCGGGGATGCCGACCACAACTAGCTCTCTACTGCCATCGGCAGCAATTAGCGCCAACACGACGTTCTTAAGAGTGTCGACCGCGCTCCAGCTGCCATCCGACTTTGGATGGCTGGCGTTCGAGAAGTCGACAAGTGATGCAATCGTTGGGGTATTTGGTGAATCGTGAACTTCGGCCATTTCCGCTGGTGGCGCTACGGCTTCAAGCGGCGCAAATCTAACTGCCTCAACATTGGCTGCGAAGCCCGAAGCGGAGCGCACAAAGGTGTCCTCTCCGATCTCAGAGGGGTTTAGAAACTCTTCCGACTTGGAGCCACCCATAGCACCGGCATCCGCGCTGACAATGGCGTATTCAAGGCCGAGTCTGGTGAAAATGCGCTCATAGGCATCGCGCTGCGCCTGATATGAAACCTCTAGCCCCTCGTCAGAAATGTCGAAACTGTAGGCATCCTTCATCACGAACTCGCGCCCTCTAAGAAGACCTGCTCTGGGGCGTGCTTCGTCGCGATACTTGTTCTGAATCTGGTAGATGCTAAGCGGCAGATCCTTGTAGGAATTGTAAAGATCCTTCACCAGCAGAGTAAAGACCTCTTCGTGAGTCGGCGCCAGCAGATAGTCCGCATCCTTGCGGTCCTTCAGCCTAAAGATGTTGTCGCCGTAGTCATCCCAGCGACCAGTGACCTCGTAGGGCTCCTTTGGTAGCAGTGCTGGGAAAAACACCTCTTGAGCCCCAGCGGCGGCCATTTCCTCGCGCACTACCTGCTCAATCTTGTTCTTGACCATAAGCCCAAGCGGCAGCCAACTGAAAACACCAGGGGCAGCGCGACGAATGTACCCTGCACGAACTAGCAGGCGATGGCTTTCAACCTCGGCGTCGGAAGGGTCCTCGCGGAGGGTCTTGAAAAATAATGAGCTCAGGCGATATGGCATGAGCACAATGTTAGCTACTCGCCGACGCTAACCTGTGCCGTTCCGACAAGTGAACTGTCCATTTCTGCAGCAATTCGGTTAGCTTCCTCAATCAGCGTTGCCACGATTTCGTTCTCGGGAACGGTCTTGATGACCTCACCCTTCACGAAAATTTGACCCTTGCCGTTGCCAGAGGCAACCCCAAGATCAGCTTCGCGGGCTTCACCTGGGCCATTCACTACGCAACCCATAACAGCCACTCGAATCGGAACCGTCAGGTGGGAAAGGCCCTCTGTGACATCGTTGGCCAGGGTGTAAACGTCAACCTGGGCCCGGCCACAGCTTGGACAGGAAACAATTTCAAGTTTTCTTGGTCGAAGGTTCAGGCTTTCCAGAATTTGGAATCCAACCTTAACTTCCTCAACTGGTGGCGCAGAGAGCGAAACCCGAATTGTGTCACCGATTCCCCTTGACAAAAGCGAACCGAATGCAACGGCCGACTTGATAGTTCCCTGAAAGGCTGGTCCCGCCTCGGTAACGCCTAGGTGCAACGGCCAATCGCCGCGCTCTGCAAGCATTTCGTAAGCCTTGACCATAACCACCGGGTCATTGTGCTTCACGGAGATCTTGAAGTCGTGGAAGTCGTGCTCCTCGAAAAGGCTTGCTTCCCAGACAGCTGACTCAACCAGGGCCTCGGCCGTTGGTTTCCCGTATTTTTCCAAAAGCCTCGGATCAAGAGATCCCGCATTCACGCCAATTCGCAGTGAAACCCCTGCATCCTTGGCTTCTTTGGCGATAGCACCAACCTGGTCATCAAACTTTCTGATGTTTCCCGGGTTCACTCGCACTGCACCACAGCCTGCCGCGATTGCAGCAAAAACATACCTTGGCTGGAAGTGAATGTCGGCGATTACCGGAATCTGAGAGCGCTTGGCAATGATTCGCAGAACATCGGCATCTTCTTGAGTGGGGACGGCAACCCTCACGATGTCGCAACCGGTGGCGGTCAGCTCAGCGATTTGCTGAAGCGTTCCGTTGATGTCGGTGGTCTGGGTCGTGGTCATTGACTGCACTGACACCGGTGCTTCGCTTCCCACCTGAACCTTGCCCACCATAATTTGGCGGGTTTTTCTTCTAGGTGCCAATGTTGGCGGGGGTGAGCTCGGTAGCCCAAGATTTACAGCTGGCAATTCAAACCTCTCGTTTGCTCAAAGCCTCAACAGCCAAAACGTCTAGATACTTCCTAGCCCAGACGAATCGGATTCACTAAATCGGCAACGATAAGTATCGCACCTGTAAAGATAAGCAGCACCCAAACCCCGTAGGCAAGTGGCAACGCCCTGGCGCTGTCAATTGGGCCAGGGTCCTTTTTGGAAAATAGCATCGAAAGTCTGCGCTTGGCGCTCTCATACAGAGCACCCGCCACATGGCCGCCATCAAGCGGCAGCAGCGGAATCATGTTGAATACGAACAGGGCTAGGTTCAATGACCCAATCAGCAGTAGCAGCGAGGCAAGTTTTGCCCCCACTCCAATGTCGGCAGCGGTGAGCTCCCCCGCCAGTTGGCCAACTCCGAGAATGGAAACTGCCCCATTTGGATTTCGCTCGCCAAAACCAAACGTGCTGGAGGCAACCTGATAGACCTGGTTTGGAAGATCCAGCACAAAACTGGCCATCGCTCCGGTCGCAGCCATCGCGAAATTCCAAGATTCACCGATTCCAACGGGCACCATGTCGGCTTGCAGCTGGATTCCAAGGATTGGACGAAGCTCGGTGACCGGCAAGCCGGCAGCATCAGTGAGTGCCTCTCCGGATTGGGAGAAGACCTGCGACTCCATAAAAGTTGGAAGAATCGGAAGCTGCACAATGCTCCCAGACCTAAGAACGGTCAAGGTTGAGGGAGAACTTTGACTCTTTGAGAGTTCCGCCACCGCCTCGCTCCAGCTAATAACAGCATTGCCATTGACGGCAGTGACTTTGTCTCCTGCAACCAAGCCAGCAACGCTTGCCGGCGACTCTGGGGCTCCTACCGGGCAATCCCCATCGGCACTGGCCTCAATGCACGGGTAGACCTGATTGACAGTCATCGTGGTCTGCATGGTCCCGATGCCACTGAGAGCAACCACTATCAAAACAATGCCGAGAACTAGGTTCATGAACGGTCCGCCAAGCATGATGGTTAGCTTCTTGGGGGCCGAAAGCTTATAGAACTGGCGATTCTCATCGCCCTCAGAAATTCCGTCTCGAACCTGGCTCCTGGCATCCTTGATCCAGTTCGCAAAAGGTCCGCGGTAGGGCTTTTTGGCCTCTGGTGGATACATGCCAACCATCAAGATGTAACCACCAAGCGGAATGGCCTTCAGGCCATACTCGGTGCCGTTTCTGAACCAGGATTTGACCGTGGGGCCGAACCCAATCATGTATTGGCTCACGCGAACCCCAAAGATTTTGGCTGGAACTAGGTGTCCGATTTCGTGTAGCCCGATTGACAGCGCTATCCCGACCAGGACAACCGCAATTCCGGCTATGTAAAGCAGTGCGTCAATCACCCCTCAAGGCTACCGACTATAAAGATTTCACGCCTTAGCTATCAGCGAATTCGCTGCTTGTCTGGCCCAGGCTTCCGCATTCAGAACTCCTTCAAGGCTGAGGTCGCTGGGCTCATGGAGCTGCAAGACCTCTTCGATGATGCTGGTTATCCCTAGAAACGAGATCTTGTTTTGATGGAATGCCTCAACAGCCTCTTCGTTGGCAGCGTTGTAAACAGCCGGAAATGTCTTTCCGGCAAGTCCGACCTGTCTGGCCAACTTCACGGCTCGAAACACATCTTCATCTAGAGGTTCAAACTGCCATGAGTGCGAAAGAGACCAATCAATTGGCTTAGTCGCATCTTTCAAGCGATCAGGATGCCCCAATGCAAAACCGATTGCGAGCTTCATGTCTGGAATTGAGGCTTGAGCAATTACCGAACCGTCAAAGAATTCAACCATCGAGTGGACGATCGACTGCGGGTGCACGGTCACCGCAATGTCCTCAAATGGAACATCGAAGAGCATGTGTGCCTCGATCACTTCAAGGCCCTTGTTGACCATGGTCGCCGAGTTTGTGGTTATCACCTTGCCCATGCTCCAGGTTGGATGCTTGAGCGCTTGCGCCGGAGTTACAGACTCGAGCTCCGCTAGGGACATGCCTCGAAAAGGACCACCAGATGCGGTCAGCACCAGCTTAGCCACCTCACCTTTTCGGCCAGACATCAGGCATTGTGCGATGGCGGAGTGCTCGGAATCAACCGGCAGGATCTGACCGGTCTTTGCCAGATCAGTAACCAGTTTTCCGCCAACAATCAGGGACTCCTTATTAGCCAGAGCCAATTGACTGCCGACTTCAAGCGCGGCCATAGTGGCCTTTAGCCCAGCTGAGCCGGTGATGCCGTTTACAACAACATCGGCCTTTGTGGCAGCAACCAAATCTGCAGCGGCCACCGGACCCAGAGCAACTTGATCCGGCGAGAGTGAGAACTTGGTTCGCTGTGACTCTATGAGCTCTTTGTTGGAGTTCCCAGAAATGCCAACGAGCTTGAATTTTTCAGGATTTGCCTCAAGCAACTCAAGAGTCTGAGTGCCGACCGAGCCAGTTGAACCCAGAACTAAAACAGTGCGCATTTGATAAAGCTTAGAACTCCGTGAGCCTTGCGAGTTGAGAATGATAAAAATGGCAATTCGAATCTAGAATTCATCTATGAGCCTTGAACAAAAACGAATTCTAAAAACAGCAATCCCAGGACCTAAGTCTGCTGAGCTGCAGAGTCGCAGGACTGAAGTGGTTTCATCCGGTGTTGGCACCATGCTGCCGGTGTTCATCGAGCGGGCACACGACGCGATTCTCGAGGACGTGGACGGCAACCAGCTGATTGATTTTGGAACCGGAATCGGCGTCGTGACCATTGGCCACACCAATCAAGGAGTGGTCGATGCCGTGCAAGAGCAGGTCTCAAAGCTCACCCACACCCTGTTTACGGTCGCAGGCTACGAAAAATACGTGAGGGCAGCTGAGCTTTTGACAAAGCATGCTCCTGGAGACTTCAAGAAAAAGGCAGCCTTCTTCACTTCCGGCGCCGAGGCAGTCGAGAATGCCGTGAAGATTGCCAGAAGGGCAACCGGCCGACACGAAATTGCAGTGTTCGATCACGCATATCACGGTCGCACCAACTTGACCATGGCAATGAACTTCAAGGCTCACCCCTATGCAACCGGTTTCGGAGCCCTGCCTGGCGGAGTCCACCACGCACCGATGAGCTACCCATTCAGGGACCCCGAGGGCATGACTGGCGAACAGGCGGCAATGCGCGCCATCACTTACCTAGAAAAGCGCGTTGGCGCTTCGCAGCTAGCCGCTGTAATGATTGAGCCGGTTCAGGGTGAAGGTGGCTTCATTGTTCCGGCACCGGGCTTCTTGACCACTCTTCGAAAGTGGTGTACCGACAACGGCATCGTGATGGTGGCAGACGAGGTTCAAAGCGGTATGGCCAGGACCGGAAAGTGGTTTGCTTGCCAGTGGGAAGAAGGCTTTGAGCCGGATCTAATTACGGTGGCCAAGGGAATTGCCGGAGGCATGCCTGTTTCAGGCGTGGTTGGCCGAGCCGAAATCATGGACTCCCCGCACGCTGGCGGACTTGGTGGCACCTTTGGTGGCTCCCCTACCGCTGTTGCAGCTGCAGTTGCCGTGATGGAGCAGTTCGAGTCTGGCCCGTGGATGGATCGAGCGCTGGAAATCGGCGCCATCATCACAGAGCGGCTGAGCGCTATGCAAAAGTTGTTCCCAGTAATCGGAGACATTCGAGGCATCGGAGCCATGCAGGCATTTGAGCTGGTAGAGCAGGGAACCATGAACCCAAACCAAAAAGCAACCGATGCGCTTATGAAGTTCTGCCACCAAAACGGTGTTGTAGTTCTCAATGCTGGAACCTACTCGAACGTAATTCGACTATTGCCACCGCTGGCAATTACCGACGAGCTGCTCCATGATGCGCTTGACGTGATTTCAGATGGGCTAGCAACGCTCTAGCTGCCAACTGAGTAGCGACGCTGCTTCAGGTAAAACCTTGTAGCCGGCTGGCTTAGCTGGTTAGCATCTTCTTTCGTTTGATACTGGCACGCACCTGCACTGCAATAACAATCGTCATCGCAATCAAGAAGACCGCCGAACCAACAACGTTGGCCTCAGGCGGAATACCTCGGGCTGCTGCCGTATAAACAAACTTCGGGAACGTGTCCACAGCACCG
>Ga0255771_1005496_pt1 | contig 11022 bp, 9 predicted proteins | sample 011ome_19_FD_179969 | JGI IMG/M metagenome (GOLD analysis project Ga0255771, IMG submission 179969) | Coastal salt marsh microbial communities from the Groves Creek Marsh, Skidaway Island, Georgia - 011510BT metaG (version 2) | ecosystem: Environmental > Aquatic > Marine > Intertidal zone > Salt...
AGGTTTACCTGTAACAATGTTATGTGCCTCTACATTTTTCTGAGAAGTCCCAATGAGGCTAAATTCCTCGAAATTTTTTAATGCTACTTTTTCTGGCACCGCTCTTGCTGCAGCCAATGAGGCTAATTCACCATAGGAAATACTACGGTTGCTCATTTTGTGAATCAGTATTCCTTGTTGGGTTGAAAGTTCGGATACAGGTACGTTCCAAAGAGTTGCAGCAGCTTCCACAAGCATCGTACGAGCAGTGGCACCTGCTAATCGCAATCCTGACCAACCTCTTCGAATCGCTTGACTTCCACCAATAAATTGAAAACTAAAAGCAGCTGTGTCCAGGGGAGCTTGTTCGACCAACACATTTTTCCAATCCACATCGAGCTCTTCTGCAATGATCATCGGCATTGAGGTCTTTACATTTTGTCCTGCTTCCGGATTCGGAGATAGGATGGTTACGAGTCCATTTTCACCAATTTTTAAGTAACTATTTATGTTAAACCACTCCTCAGGTAATTCTTTATTTAATGAGAGAAGTTCATTCTTAGGTTTACATCCATTTACACTAGCAAATCCAAGAATTAATCCACCACTGGCTAAACTTGAATTTTTAATAAAAGCGCGCCTAGTTAAAAAAGTAGTTTGTTTCATGAATATTTTGTGTAAAATCACATAAATATAGCGAATTCTATTCTTCAGATACGATTATGATTTTAAAATACATTCTTTAGACTGGCAGAATAAATTACCATGAATTCTTTTTGCTAAGGGAACTTTTTATTCCTTTGTTAACACCTAAATAATAACCTTTGGGACCTGAAATTATTTATGCCTTTTTTGCACTGTTGGGTATTGCCTTTTGGTTTGTTTTTAAATTTATTTGGCGAATCATCGTGGTGTTATTAAACCTAATTCTGATCCCTTGTGCGGCATTAAATAATTATATTAGGGTTAAATTTTGGAAACTTCCCAGAAAAAAAATCGACACCCGTATTTTTAAAAAAACAATTTTCTAAATCCTATCTTAAAAGGTTGGTTTTACTTGTACTGCTTTGAAATAAAAAGTGTTAACAGCAAATGTAGACTGTAAATAAGCAAACCATAGATAGTCGAAATCATACTTACTTTCAAACCTCCTGCCAATAATGCTCCGCTGACCTCTCCCCCCATGGATTCAATTCCGATAAACATATCATACAGGCCAATACATTGACCTAATACACCCAAGACAAGCGCCATTACGCTGAGGGTTTTGGAATATATTTTACGAGTAAAATGAGCATAAATCACCCCGAGTAATATTAAAGTTAACAGACTCATAAAAAGTGGACCTCCCTGAAAAAATAAAGTAAACATGAAAAATTTTTTTTAAAAATAGTAAAAATTGAGTCCCTCTGTTTTAATGCGTTCACTAATTTTTTCTATATATTAGTTTTATTAACCATTAATCAATCAAAATGAAAAAACTTTTAGTACTGATTACTCTTGGCTTACTAGCCAACTTTGGAATTGCTCAAGACAGATTAGCTTTAAATTCTTTTAGAAAAGTCCCTGCAGATGAACTTAAAACCTTTATGCAAAACGAGGCTTTTTATTGGAGTAAAGTAGCCGCTATTTTAAAAGAAAAAGGACAAATTAATGCTTGGGCCATTCAGGTAAGAAATGGTGGAATGCTTGCTAATGAGCCTAATGTAAACACTAGAATTGGCATAGGATCTTGGGAGAATTATGAAAATCTAGGGAAAAATTATGCTGCCGCACAAGCGGAGGTAAAAAGCCAAATGGATCCTGAAAAACTGGCTCTGCTAGAAGAATCCTTGAAGCAAGATAAATTCGAATTCGCTACTACCTTGACCCAAACAGATGAACTTATTTGGAGTGATAAACAACCTAGTTTTAATTATGTAGTCATTAATTACTCTAAGGCGAATAATGTTGCCCAATACATCGCTGAAGAATCGAGAATTATGAAGCCTTTTTTTCAAAAATTAATGAAACAAGGAAAAACCAAAATGAAAGGGTGGGCTACTGCAAGCGTACTGTCTCCAGTTGGATATGACTATGCTTACAATGCCTTTACCGTAGACTTTTATGACAACATTAGTGACGCTTTTGCCCCTTTTAATTCGGACGATATTACTTGGCCTGAGGAAATGGCCTCATTGGGAGAACTAAAAACTCCTGGCTTTTGGAAAAGAGTAATTTGGAAAAGGGTAATGTACTTAAATCAAGAAAACGAGCTCGTTGAGCGTTGGTAAAACCCTAATTTGGAACGTTATACTACGCTCCACATTACCCAACTTTACGATCTCTTAAAACAATTGGAGAACTTTTTATCAACAAAAAACGGTTATCCTAAAAAAGGATAACCGTTTTTTTATGACCCAAGACACCCTATGCCAAATTTGTTTAATTTTAATTCCTTTTAAAACTTATTTTCTTGAAAATTATCCAACTCATCCTTTTTTGTATTCCTATACTCGGATTTTCTCAAACAGACTACCAAATAACTTCTTACCAAGACCAAGGAAATAGAGCGCCAAACACCCATTATATTGGAGCTGCTTGGTTGAATAATCTGCTTCGGTCTGACCAAGAACTTCCCTATGGAATTACAAAAGCTACCTTCCGTGCAAATTCTACCTTGGACTGGCATTACCATTCATCTGTTCAAGTGCTAATCGTAGTAGCGGGAGAAGGATACTATCAAGAAAAGGGTAAAGAGGCTATTCGAATGAAAACAGGAGATGTCATCCGCTGTGAAAAAAACACGGAACATTGGCATGCTTCCTCCAAAGAGCAGGATGTAACTTATTTAGCCTTGTATGGCGGCACACAACCCACCACTTGGACCGAGGTATTGACCCAAGAGGAGTATGATCAAGTGGCGACAGCCCTAAAATAGGGTGCGTCATTTTAAACAAATCTTATTCCATTTCACTCAAAACTATTCAAGGGCTTCAGAACTAAAATCTACGGTCGCTTTAATAATTCCCGAATTCGGATCTAACCATCGGTCAAATTCTTGCATCATCTGAGCAAAAGGCACAGTTTCCCCTATGTACGTTTGGGCAGGAAACTGATCAAACACACGAATTACGTATTGAAAATCTTCTAAAGTTGCATTTCTACTGCACAATATCGAAGCCTCCTTAGCGTGAATGGCAGGGTGGTGATAGCTAAGTTCTCCTTTTGATAAGCCCACAAGTACTATACGCCCCCCATGGGATAAGAAATCGGGACAAGACTCTAAAGCAACTTTATTCCCTGTTGCATCAAATACCGCTGAACACAAGTCACCCTGAGTAAGACGGGCAACCTCTTTCACCACATCCGATCCTGCTTTGACTGTAAAGTCAACCCCGATTTTTTGTTTTGCATAATCCAATCGCTGTTCGTTGGTATCGATTGCAATAACTTGTGCTCCTGCAAGTTGTGCTAATTTCATAATTCCAATTCCTATAGGGCCACAGCCCAAAACTGCGATGGTTTCACCCGATTGAATTCCTGCCCGTCTGAGGGCATGAGCTCCTATGGCTAAGGGTTCCACGATAGCCATTTCGTTGTAGGATAAATGCGACACTGGGATCAACAGATCTGCTCGAACCGCAATGATTTCTTGCATTCCTCCATCCGTATGAACACCAAGTACCTGGAGTTGGGTACAACAATTGGTTTTACCCTTAGTACAAGCAACACAGCTTCCACAACTTACATACGGCATAACGATTACCTTATCCCTTACTTTTACAGGGGAAGAAGTCGCTCCAATTTTCACCACTTCACCTGCTAACTCATGACCCAAAATTCTTGGATAGGTAAAAAAAGCTTGGTTACCCGTAAAGGCGTGTAAGTCCGTACCACATATTCCTACGCGATGGATTTTAACCAAGGCTTCGTTAGAGTTGAGAAGCGGTGGTTCTTTCTCTTTTAATGCAAACCTTAAAGGTTCTTCACAAACAATATATTTCACTTTATCCCGTATTTACAATTCGTATTCTAGGTTATTAAAAATTACACTACTTGAGTCGGATGACATGCAAAGAGAGTGATTTTCTGGTCGAAAAGCTTACTTCCCCAAATCCCTAAACTATCCTTAGGGGATAGAAAAATTTACTACTGTTTAAACAGCATAGGCGTAAATTCAGACAAGTAAATTCTCCAGTTTTTCCATGTATGTCCACCCGGACTTTCACGGTAAACGTAGTTGAATTTTTCCGAGTCCAATTCTTTTCTCATGGTAACTACACTTTCATAGAGAAAATCATCTTCCCCACAGGCAATCCAGTACAATGCGGGATTCTCCTTTTTTAACGCTTGAATTTGCTCTTTTCTTTTGGAATGATCCACCTCTATTCCGAATCGGCTTAAATCTGCAAATCCCATACTCATTACCCCGATATAGTTAAAGAGTTCCGGATGGTCAAAAGAAGTATTCATTGTTTGAAGTCCTCCCATACTCAATCCGGTTAGGGCTCTGTTTTCTTTATTGGCTTTTACTCTAAAATTTGACTCCACGTAAGGAATGACATCATTGACTAAACTTTTTTCAAACATTTTGTTTGCCATGCCACCTACTGAGCTATTGGAAACATCGATTTTAGGACTTACGGTAAAGGCCGCTGCTTGAGTTGGATTTCCGTTGGTCATTACAACAATCATAGACTCAGCTTTTCCACTTGTGATTAAATTGTCCAGTATCGTTGGGGCTACCCCTAGGGTAGACCAAGCCTCCTCATCTCCACCGCCTCCATGAAGAAGATACAATACGGGGTAGCGCTCTGTCGATTTTTCATATCCCGGTGGGGTGTAGACGATCATTCTACGGGTTAAATTTAAGGTAGGGGAGTCATACCAAATGTGATGGGTGCTTCCTTTAGGGCCTGTTTTGGGATAATACAAAGAAGCTTGTCCTCCTTCAACCTCCAGTAAACTTTCTGTTCTAAAAGTCCCGTCGCGTGCAATTTTAAAATTTGAAGGGTCAAGGATAGAAACGCCGTCTACAAGGAAGGTATATCCGTAAAGTTCGGGTTCTAAACCTTCAACTTTTACAGACCAGACTCCGTCTTCTCCTTGGGTTAGATCGGTAAGCTTTCTCGTCATTCCTTGGTCTCCATTGGACACCATTTGCATCCAATTTCCAGAGAGTTGAACCGATTTTGCTTGGGGCGCTTTTATCCGAAAATAAATTGCGTTATCTGCAGTAAAGTCCGGAGAAACAATGCGTTCTGTTCTTCCAATTTCTTGGGCAAAAGATGCATTCGAAACTAGAAAAAGTACTAAAATAAGTGAGCTAAGCATTCGAAAGCGCTTAACTTCTTTTAGGGAGAGTATATTCAACATGATTTGTTTTAGTTTTAAAGGTATAGGTTTTTGACAAGAATTAAAAAAACAGGTTTAATGCGAATGCTTGAGCTTATTTAAATTGATTATTTGAAAAGCTTTCCAAGCGCAAGAACCGTTGAATTTCCAAAACTGGCGTCCCTTAAATTAATTGCCCAACACGAACTTATCCCTTACTTTTAGCTAAAAAAACGGCTAAAATGAAGAAGAGTTTCTTCTTGTTTTGTTTGGCTCCTCTTTTTTTGTTTTCACAAAAGTGGAATGATAGAGCCAGTTCCGGCGATGGACTTGTAGGCATTTCTTTAGGCTTTCTTCTTGAGGGGCAAACGAAATACCCAACTCCCTATTACGGCCCACAGCGGACCGGTTTGTATAATGATGGGGCATACCACCTCACTCTTGATATTTATTACAACAAATTTATTTTAGGAATCCAGTTCGCCGAAGAGTTTTTATACCTAGAGCAGTTTGCTCAAGGAGCCGTTTGGAAACCCCGAGGATTCAATGAAAGCTTTTCTTCATTGACAAGGTCTTATTGGATAAATTTAGGCTACAACGTCCTGCATAATTTTAATGTAAAATTAGGGGTAGGCCTAAGGACAGGACCTCACAAACAATTCATCCACAGGGGGTCTACGGCTGCTGACGTGGCCCTGGGTTTTGACTATACCGATCCGAACAGCCCCTACAACACCCGTCCCTCTTTAAATACATTTAAGGAGTTTGATTACGCTCTTTCGATTACTTATCCCATTAGAGTGTATGGAAAATTTGGACTTGTCCCTGAATTGGGATATAATGTCAAGCATGGAGGATTTTTAACAGGACTAAGTGTAATATACTGATGAAAAAAATCGTTTTTAGTTTATTGATGCTCTCGCTTTACGGTTGTTTTGATCGTTCTCTGTCAGAGGATACACTAGACCTGGACTTGATAACCGACGAGTCTACCGACCCCGATGAAACTCCAACCCCTAGCGGAATTATCTATTTTGAGGAAGGTGTTTGCAAATGTCCCGAAGCCTCGGAGGGTTACACCGAGGTCGTCAATGAGATCACCTATACTGCTGTGGACAATGCTTCGATACGTTCTCAAATCGCCGCTGAAAATTATAAACTGTGCACCACTTTAGTAACCGAAATGGATTCCCTGTTCCAATCGAACAGTACGTTTAATGAGGATATCAATTTTTGGGACACCTCTAATGTAAGCAGCATGCGGCAACTGTTTCAGGGAGCAAGGGCGTTCAATCAAGAACTCGGAAACTGGGATACTTCCAAGGTAACCGATATGGAAGCTATGTTTAAACAAGCAACCGCATTTAATCAAGAAATTGGCAATTGGAATATTTCCAAGGTAACTTCCATGCGATCGATGTTTGAAGAGGCTACCGTATTTAATCGAGCCCTTGGAAATTGGGACACCTCCAAGGTCACTGATATGGGATCCCTGTTTGAAGACGCCAGAGCGTTTAATCAAGAGATTGGGACGTGGCTTACCGGTCAAGTAACGGACATGAGTCGCATGTTTCGTAAAGCAAGGAAATTCAACCAAGCGCTCGAAAACTGGGATACTTCTAAAGTAACTACTCTAGAAGCCATGTTTGAACAATCCACCGCATTTAATCAAGAAATTGGCGATTGGAATACGTCCAAGGTGACTACTATGCGTGCAATGTTTCAAGAAGCAACAGCATTCAATCAGGCGATTGGCCAATGGAATACCGCTAACGTAACCGACATGGAATCCCTGTTTCAAAAAGCAGCAGCATTCAATCAAAAACTGGGCAATTGGAATACCGCTAAAGTAACGACCATGGCACAGCTGTTTCGTGAGGCAACACTATTCAACCAAACACTAGAGAATTGGAATACCTCCAGGGTGCTTAGTATGGAGGCAATGTTTCAGGAAGCTCTAGCCTTTAATCAGGCTATTGGAAATTGGGATACCTCGGCGGTTTTGAACATGAATTCAATGTTTTATCGAACCCTCGCATTTGATCAGGCAATTGGAAATTGGGATACTTCCCGGGTGACCGATATGGAGGCTATGTTTATTTATGCCGCCTCGTTTAACCAAGATATTGGAAATTGGGATACTTCTAATGTAACAACCATGGCTTCCATGTTCAATTATGCCACGGCATTCAATCAAGACATCGGCAACTGGAACACCTCCAAATTGAGGGATATGGAAGCCATGTTTAAATATGCAACCTCCTTCAATCAGGACATAGGGCGTTGGAACACCTCCCTGGTAACTAATATGTATTCCCTGTTTGAGCAAGCCACCTCTTTTAACCAAAACCTAGCAGGTTGGAACACTTCCAATGTAGTCAATATGGGAGCCATGTTTCAACAAGCCACAGCATTCAATCAAAACATCGGAAGTTGGGATACCTCTAAAGTGGTGAGTATGGTGTCTATGTTCAATTCTGTCAGTTCGTTTAATCAGGATATTAGCGCTTGGGACACCTCCCGTGTGACCAATATGGGTGCCATGTTCAAAAACGCTTCAGCATTTAATCAACCTATCGGGGTTTGGAATACCTCCCGTGTCATCAATATGTATTCTATGTTTCAAGAAGCAACAGCTTTCAATCAAGATCTCTCGGGCTGGTGTGTGAATAATATTGCTGCTGAACCTTCAGAATTTTCGGTAAACTCCCCATTAACGAATGCCCACAAGCCGCTTTGGGGAAGCTGTCCTTAACTGCCCGGAGGGGGGCTTGTAGAGGTCCAACCCCCGTCTACCACTAGGGTTTGTCCTGTAATGTGTTGGGCTTCATCACTCAGAAGAAATAAAGCCGTATGAGCGATATCTTCCGTGGTGGCACAGCGACCGTTTGGAGTAATTTTTTTCCATTCATCCACATAGTTTCCGCCTTCCAAATCGGCTGTTCTGTCAGTTACTGTTGCCCCTGGAGCAATCGCATTTACCGTAATACCATGTTTTCCCAATTCTACTCCTAGGTTTTTGGCTAAAAAAGCCAAAGCAGCTTTGGACATACCGTAGGCAGTTAAATCAGGATGAAAAGTAAAGCCCGTTACAGAAGACATCAAAAGTATTCGCCCTTTTTGTTGGTGCGCTATCATCTTATGTGCCGCTTTTTGTGCCAGAAAAAAAGAACCTTTCAAATTGACGTTTAGTAGCTCTTGAAAGGCTGCTTCTTGATATTCTAAAAATGAACCAAAGGTCGTTATGCCTGCATTGGCAATGGCAAAATCAAGCCTTCCAAACTGCTCGTAAGCCATGGCAACCAATCGTTCTACGGTATCGAGTTCTCCGGCATCACCGCTTACAGCAACACAAACCCCACCGGAAGCATTGATTTTTTCTGCTGCTTGATCGGCAAGCGCTTGATCTATATCATTTAGGATTAGGGTTGCTCCTGCACGTGCGAGCTGAAGGGCTATTTCATAACCAATACCTATGCCCGCTCCTGTGATAACAGCTACTTTGGCTTGAAAAGAATAGTGAGTCAAAAGGGTCTATCAATTTTCTAATTATGAAAATAAATTACAACAATTACTTGTAGTATTAAAATAGTTCATCGGAAATTCAATTGATGGGGTCCAGAATAAGTACAAGTTCAAGCTAAAATCAGCCCACTAAGTTTAACATTTGCCTTAGCTTATAAAACATTCATGATAAAGCTAAATCCATTATCTTTGCCTTATGAATACGTGCAAAATTTTTAGTTTATTCTTAGCTATTCTTATTTTGGGAACAAGGGTAGGTTTTGCTTTAAATGTTCATTATTGCGGAAATACTGTCGCAGAGATTTCTTTAGCATATAATCCACAGAACTGTGGTATGGAAAATGAAGAGGAATCTCAAACAGAACACAAAACTTCATTTTCTGAAAAATCTTGTTGTGCGGATGAAGTTTTTTTATTTCAAAATCACGAACCTCAAAAGCACCAAACTGAATTCCTCTCGCAAGAGGTATTATTCACCAAAAATACAATTACCCCTTTTGAAACGATACAGCAGTTTAGTATAGCTGAAATAGATAATTTTTTTATTTGGAACCCTCCCCCTGAGTCAAACAAACTCTTTTTGATTTATAACTCTTTGGTTTTTTATGATTAAGTAAACTATTCCTCACCGAATAGATTTACTGATTATTTTAAAAAAACCAATGAAACTTTATACAATACTACTGATTAGCCTTTGTGGGCTTTACCTCAATGCTCAAGACACTTTAGAGGGTAGAGTACTTACAAAAAATGGCAACGATACCATCCCCTTAATTGGGGCAAGCATCTATTGGATGAATTCCGATACGGGAACTGTAAGTCATGAAGACGGAAAATTCTCATTACCCTATTTGAACACTAATGAAAAACTTATCATCAGTTATTTGGGATACAAGCCAGACACCCTGAGCCTAGATAAAAACCGTTTTTTGACAAGGTTTTTAGAGGAAATTACGGTGGGAGCCTTAGACGAAATAACGCTTACCCAAAGAAGAAAAGCCATTCAAAAATCCTATTTCGAGGCGCAAAACGTAGTGACTGTAAACAGTGCTGAATTGCTAAAAGCAGCCTGCTGTAATCTCTCAGAAAGTTTTGAAACCAACCCCTCCATAGATGTGAATTTTTCTGATGCACTAACAGGAACTAAACAAATACGTATGCTTGGATTGACAAGTCCGTATTTATTAATCACAGAAGAAAACATCCCTATGGTGCGGGGTGCTTCTCAAGCCTATGGACTTTCATTTACTCCAGGAACATGGATTGAAAGCATTCAAATTACCAAAGGAACAGGAAGTGTAGTCAATGGTTTTGAAAGTATTGCGGGACAAATCAATACTGAAATTAAAAAGCCTTTTTCTGATGTTCCCTTGTTTTTTAATCTTTTTACTTCAGCAAATGGAAGGCAAGAAGTAAACCTTCAAGGAAACTGGAAAATCAATGAGGCATGGAGCAGTGGGCTTTTTGTTCATGGAAATCAAAGAATCCAAGAAATGGACAGAAATAGAGATGCATTTCTGGATGTTCCCTTAGTAAAACAGTATAATGTGTTAAACCGATGGCAATTTATAAATGCTGAGAAGGGTTGGGTAGGATTTGGAAGTATCCGCTTGATGGAAGACGACAAACAACTCGGTGCCTTGGGTTTTAATCCTGCTCAAGATCGAGGAAAAACGAACATATGGGGAAGCGAAATCAAAACAAATCGAGCGGATGCTTCTTTAAAAATTGGCTATGTGTTTCCTGAATTTTCATATCGAAGTTTTGGGTTCCAATCTGCTTTTAGCCATCACAACCAAGAAGCTTTTTACGGCTCAAGAACTTACGATATAGAGCATCAAAGTTTTTATGCCAATGTGTTGTATAATTCCATTATTGGGAATACCAAGAATAAATTTAAAGCAGGGATCAATTTTTCATACGACCACTATATTGAATGGGTAGATGCGCTCAATTACAACAGAAGTGATCGTTCTTTTGGCGGTTTTTTTGAATACAGCTATGAAAACTTAGAAAATTTTTCTCTAGTAGCAGGAATTCGAATGGATCGACATAATCGATTAGGTACCTTTATTACTCCTAGAATTCATTTGAGATACACCCCTGAAGAAAATACCATCATTCGCCTCTCTTTGGGAAATGGAAGAAAAGCTGCCAATATTTTTGCTGAAAACCAAACCCTCTTTGGAACCAACCGACAAA
>Ga0255771_1005498_pt1 | contig 11014 bp, 9 predicted proteins | sample 011ome_19_FD_179969 | JGI IMG/M metagenome (GOLD analysis project Ga0255771, IMG submission 179969) | Coastal salt marsh microbial communities from the Groves Creek Marsh, Skidaway Island, Georgia - 011510BT metaG (version 2) | ecosystem: Environmental > Aquatic > Marine > Intertidal zone > Salt...
GAAATGGCGGCCAACCTGCCAATCTCGCGCAACCCGCAAGGTCAGCAAGACAGCGTCATAGCCCAATGTCGAAATCCGGTAGGGCGCGCTGCCGAAGCGCTCCTGATAGCTATCGCGAAAACGCTGGAACCGACGGTTGGACACCGCGGAAAAGATCGCGCCGCGCAATGCGCTGGTCCGCGTCACGGCGCTTTCACCACTCCAAAGCTCTGTGCCCAGCACCCGCGGCGGCAAGCCTGTCTCATCTTCACGCAGGGCATTGGCACCTTGCGACGCTAATTGTACCCCGTCTGCGATCAGAACGGTGTCATAGCCACCAGCTTCGCGCATCTGCGTCGCTGCGCTGATGACCGCGCTGCTGCCCCGGTCGTAACGGCGTGTCTGAGACAACAGACCTCCGTAGTCCCGCAATGCATTGTCGAGCGCGCTGGCTGCTCGATCACCATAGTCGCCACTGGGCAACAATGCGGCAAACCGTTCCGCCCCGCGCGAACGGGCGTAGGCGACAGAGCGCGCGATAGACTGTTCCGGGATGTGACCCATCACAAATGCATCTGGCCGCGCAACATTGGTGTCGTTGGAGAACGAGATCAGCGGAACGCCCGCGCGGGCAGCCTCGTTACGCACCGCGGGAACATTGTCTGCCAGCATCGGGCCAAGGATCAGTCGATTGCCATCTGCGACCGCTTGGGCCGCAGCTTCGGCCGCACCACTGGATGTATCGTAGGTCGTGATACGGATATTATCCGCGCTGGTATCGAGGATCGCCATGTTGGCCGCATTGGCAATCGATTCGCCAACCGCGCCGTTGCGACCGGACAAAGGCACCAGAATTGCTATCCGATGGCGTGTTTCGTCTGTGGGAAGCGCTGTTGCGCTTGGTTCGGGCGTTGGACCGGCTACTGGCTCAGTTGTGGCAGGACCGGTTTTGGGTATGACCTGACACCCTGCCAAAAGCAGTGCTGTGGCGCCCACAACCAGATTGCACCGATTAAACAAATTACGCTTCATACTTGCCGACCCTGTCTCGACTGTTCCAAAGAGCATCTTGTGAACACAATCGCCCCTGAACAAGCCCTGTCTGAACCTCTTCATCCGGGGCTGTACATCGTCGCCACGCCGATTGGCAATCTTGGCGATATAACGCTCCGTGCGGTCGATATACTGAGCAAATGCGATGCTGTCGCCTGCGAAGATACGCGGGTGACGGGCAAGCTGCTGAAGCGTCTGGTCACTCATAAACCATTGATTCGATATGATGATCACGCGAGCGAGGCGGCGGGTTTGGCAATTGTCGAACGCGCCCGCAGTGAAGCGATTGCACTGGTCAGCGATGCAGGCACACCTTTGATATCCGATCCGGGATATCGTCTGGTGAAGGCTGCCCGCGAAAGCGGCGTTGCGGTCACAACTTTGCCAGGCGCGTGTGCTGCAATCGCTGGGCTCACTATGTCCGGGCTGCCCAATGACCGCTTTCTGTTTGCGGGATTCCTGCCGACCAAGGAAAAAGCGCGTGCAGACGCACTTGCGGAATTGGCCAGCATCCACGCTACGCTGATATTCTACGAAAGCGGACCGCGCCTGGTGAAATCGCTGAATACGTTGGGGGAACTGTGGCCCACCCGCGAAGTGGCGGTCGCGCGCGAGCTGACCAAGTTGTACGAGGAATGTCGCAGCGGGACAGCGACGGAACTGGCCGATCATTATACTGCCAACCCGCCCAAGGGCGAGATTGTGCTGATGGTGGGTCCGCCGGTCGAGAACTCTTGCGATGCTGATCCGGACGTGCTGCTGCGAGAGGCGCTTGCTACGATGAAGGCTTCTCAGGCTGCCGCCAGGGTATCGAAGGCGACCGGGCTTGACCGTAAGGCGCTATACGCTCGTGCCATGGAACTGAAGGCCGAATGAAGCGGCCCGCAGCGACCAGAAAACGTGCCGAGCGAGCTGGGCGGCAAGGCGAATTTCGCGCCGCCATGTTTTTGCGGCTGCAAGGCTGGCAAATTTTGGCTGAGCGGGTGAAAACCCCGCTGGGCGAGATTGATCTGATCGCGCGGCGAAATAGTGTGGTCGCATTCACCGAGGTTAAATGGCGCAAACTTCGCGAAGACCTTGATCATACGATTGATGAATACCGGCTGCGTAGGGTTGCCGCAGCGGCAGAAGCGGTTGCATATCAATATGTTCGCGACGGCGATGATATACGAGTTGACGTAATCCTGCTTGCACCCGCGAGCATCCCTCGCCACATCACCAATGCATGGATGCCCTGAGTAGGGCGAGAATTAGGAATACAGAATGAGCCTACGCGTCGCCGTTCAGATGGACCCGATCGAAACCGTCAACATAGACGGGGATTCGTCCTTTGCTCTGATGATGAGCGCGCAGGAGCGCGGATATGAGGTATTTGAATACCACGTTGAGAGCCTGACGCTGGATGCAGACGATCGGCTCTATGCCGAATGCCATCCGGTCAAACTTCAACGCGTTAAGGGCGACCAGGTGACCAAGGGCGCAGCGCAGCGGCTCGACCTGGGCAAGGATATCGATGTTGTTCTGATGCGGCAGGACCCGCCATTCCACATGGGCTATATCACCGCCACGCATATGCTCGAGCGAGTTAAGGACGAGACGCTGGTGGTCAATGATCCGGTCAGCGTGCGCAATGCGCCGGAAAAGGTGATGGTGCTGAACTATCGCCGCTTTATGCCGCCCACGCTGGTGACGCGATCAGTCGACGAAGTGCGGCGTTTTATGGCTGAGCATGGCGCGGTGGTGGTGAAGCCGATCCACGGCAATGGCGGTAAGGCGATTTTCCGCGTGCCCGTCGATGGCGACAATCTGTCTGCACTGTTCGAAGTGTTCAACCAGACCTGGCCCGAACCGCATATGGTGCAGCCTTTCCTTCCCGAAGTGGCCGAAGGGGACAAGCGCATCGTGCTGGTCGATGGCGTGGTGGCGGGCGCGATCAACCGCCGGCCGGGCGAGGGCGAGTTTCGTTCAAATCTAGCCATGGGCGGCAGCGCCGAAGCAACCGAGTTGACCGAGCGCGAGCAGGAAATCTGCGATGCGATGGGACCGGAACTGAAACGGCTCGGGCTGACATTCGTCGGCATCGATGTGATCGGCGGCAGATACCTTACCGAGATCAACGTCACCTCACCGACCGGGATTGTTGCGATTGATAAGTTCAACGGCACCGATACCGCCGGAATGATCTGGGACGCGATTGAGGCGCGATTAGCTTAGGTCCGCTCAAGATTTAGCCGATCTTGCAGCCAAATGTCCGCAATTGGGGTGGAAAGCGGACATACGTATCATATGCGAAAATCGCATTGAATCCTTTAGGCGGCCGGTCACGTTCACAGGGGGGACAGCATGCTGGGTATAGCGTTGGCTCGGTCCGCGAGTGCTGTGGTAAGAAATCGGGAGATGGCAAGATGTTGCGAAGCAAATCCTTTATGCCCCATCAAGTTGTTAGATGGCTTTTCTTGCTATTTGCTTCAGTCATACTGTTTGCTCCCGCCATTGCGATGCAGTTCACTAGCGAGGTTAACTGGGGCCACGAGGATTTCGGCGCCATGGGGTTGATCCTATTCATTGCGGGAGTCGCATTGGAGGTGTCAGCCCGACATTCGAAGACAGACCTTCAGAGGGGACTGGCAGTTGGCTTCATTGTATTTGTGTTTCTCGCTATCTGGGCCGAACTTGCGGTAGGTATTTTCTGATCAAAGGACTTTTTGCGGCGATATATCGTAAGTTCATTCACTACCTGCCTGGCCGGTTCTGCTTTTGACCTTGGCTGTTCGCTTCGTCCGCTACTGGGTCGTTAGCGGACAGTCCGCTTTCGTCCCCTTTTCAATCTATTCAGCCGCTTCAGCCATTTCCGCTCGTTGTGGTCCGCGGATAAGGCCGCCGGGTGTCTCGCCGGTCCATTTGCCGTCGCGGAAGGTTACGTGGCCGTTCTTGATCGTGCAGACATAGCCATCCGCCTTTTGCAGCAAGCGCTTGCCGCCGGCGGGTAGGTCAAATGCCAGCCACGGTTTGCCCAGCTTCAGCTGATTCATATCAATTACATTGAGATCCGCCAGATAGCCCGGCGCGATGATCCCGCGATCTTCCAGCCCATAGAGCCGGGCGGTGTCCCAGCACTGGCGCTTGATCGCATTCTCCAGGCTGATCTTATCCCCGCGCTTGCGATCGCGGACCCAGTGCTCAAGCATGAATGTGGGTGAAGCGGCATCGCAAATCGTGCCGCAATGCGCGCCGCCATCGGACAGCGAATTCACTGTGTCATCGGCGTGTTGCAGCGGGTGGAGGAAATCGAGATTGCCATCCGCATAGTTCAGGATCGGCAGGTAGATGAAACCCTTGCCATCGTCCGCGCACAGCATGTCATAGGCATATTCCTGAGGGTCGATCCCGGCCGCTTGAGCGCGGGCATTCACGCTGGCTGACGCATCCGGTTCGTAATCAAAATCGGGGTCCATTTCGTACTGGAGCGCCCAACCTTGGGTGATCACCATAACCACGCCGATAATGTCCATTGGCGCTTCGGAATAATCATTGGACTCGCTCAGCAATCGCGCTTTGAACGCCGGGTCGAGCAGCCTAGCTTTTTGTTCCTCCCACGGAAGTTCGCTGATCGCTTGCCAGCTGGGGCGATACACGAAGGGGTTCACAGTACCTTGCCATGCCATGATGATGCCGTTGCCGCGCAGCGCAATCTGCGCGACGATGTTGGCGCCATTGTCATTTTCTGCACGCATGGTTTCGATCTGCTCTTTGAGCGGCATTTCCTTGGCGATGGATTCCAGCGCAGCGAAGGTGACGGGCAGGCCGGTCTCGCGGCTGAGATTGCCCATCCATTCGAACTCGTTCCACTCGCGGTTGAGATCGCTCGCCATTTCGAAAACGCCATGGCCTGCGCGGCCCATAGCACGGCCGATCTCGATCAGTTCTTCCTTCGTCGCAGTCGTGCCGGGTACGAGTTCTCCATCGACCGATTTGTGCAGCACTGTACGGCTGGTGGAGAAGCCAAGCGCGCCCGCGCGAACGCCTTCCTCTACGATCCGGCTCATTTCTGCGATGTCTTCATTTGTCGGAACGGCGCCGGGCTGTTCGCGGTCACCCAACACGTAAGCACGCACGGCACCATGCGGCACATGCGTGCCCACATCGACCGCGCGCGGCATTTTCTCCAGAGCGTCGAGATACTCAGGGAAGGTTTCCCAGTCCCATGTAATGCCTTCGGCAAGCGCGGTTCCGGGAATGTCCTCCACCCCTTCCATCAGGCTGATCAGCCATTCGTGCCGGTCTGGCTTGGCAGGCGCGAAGCCTACGCCGCAATTGCCCATCACGACGGTTGTCACGCCATGCCAGCTGGAAGGGGCCATTTCCGGGTCCCAGGTGGCTTGGCCGTCATAGTGGGTATGGATATCGACGAAGCCCGGGGTCACAACCATGCCGGTCGCGTCGATTTCTTCTGCTGCATTGCCAGTCACATCGCCGACTTGCGCGATCAAGCCATCTTTGACGGCGACATCGCCTGTAAAGCGGTCCTCGCCCGTACCATCGACAATGGTGCCGCCGCGAATAATCAGATCGAACATGGCCATCGAAACTCTCTCCAATTTCTGTTTGAAACATAGCACAGCGAAACGCCTGATGCTATGCTCGCACAATGGACAGGCAAACAAGCTGGGAGCCCGCGCCGGATAGCGGGATTGCGATAAAGTGGCTCGAGGCGAACGGGCTGACCTTTGAGGTCGCTGAGGCAGGGCAGGGCGACAAGCTCGCGCTGTGCCTGCATGGCTTCCCTGAGCTGCACTTTAGCTGGCGACACCAGATGCCTTTGCTGGCGGAGATGGGGTACTGCGTGTGGGCACCCAATATGCGCGGTTATGGCGAGACGACACGCCCGCCGAACAAGAAGGACTATCGGCTCGACAACCTGACTGCTGACGTTGCAGCGCTGATCGATGCCAGCGGCGCGAAGGAAGTGACGCTGATAGCGCATGACTGGGGCGCGATCGTTGCTTGGCAGTTTGCGATACAGAAGCTTCGCCCGCTGACCCGGCTTGTGATCATGAACGTGCCACATCCGCTGTGCGCGCGGCGCGAACTCAAGACCTGGAAGCAGCTGAAGAAGAGCTGGTACATCTTCTTTTTCCAGTTGCCCAAGCTGCCCGAGATACGGCTGGGCCAGAACGAAGCCGCGGCGATCGGCCGACTTTTTCGTGAGACTTCGGTCAACAGGGAGCGCTTTACCCGAGAGGAAAGCGAGCCCTATCGCAAGGCGGCGGCCAAGCCCGGTGCGTTGACTGCCATGTTCAATTATTACCGCGCGCTGCTGCAGACGCCCGACGCGCGCCAGATCGGCGATGGCAAGGTGCATGTGCCGACGCTGGTCATCTGGGGCGAACAGGACGTGGCGATCGACATTGCCTGCCTCGATGGCACGGGGGACTATGTCGATGATCTGACCGTGCGCCGCTATCCGCATGCATCACACTGGGTGCAGCAGGACATTCCGGATGAGGTGAATGCGGCGCTGAAAGACTGGTTGCCGCCGGCCTAGTTCTTCGCGCGGATCATCGCTTCGACATCGACGAATTTCTCGCGCGGGGCGCCTTCGCGCGCGGCGCGTTCTTCGGCCTCTTCGATCTTTTTCCAGTCGCGGAATGTGACCACATCCAATCCGCGCTCTGCAGCGATGGCATCAAACCCCTCGCGGCCCTTCTTGTCCGCCCGCCCAAGCGTGCCCGCATCGATATCCTCTGCGATCTTCTCGACGACGCTGTAGCCGTCTGGGCGATTGGTGCCGATGGTGCCGGATGGACCGCGCCTGGCCCAGCCAACGCAATAGATTCCGGGCAGGATGCGCCCTTCGTCATTGGCAAACTTGCCCGCGCGTTCGTCAAACGGCACGTCGGGAATGGGGGAGGAGCGATAGCCGATGCAGCTGACCACGATATCGGCCGGCACGGTGTACATTTCGCCCGTTCCTGTCGCGCGGCCTTGATGCACTTCGGTTCGTTCAACCTTTACCCGCTGAACCTTGCCATCACCTTCAAAGCCTTGCGGGCTGGCGAACATATCGAAATGGATTTCGATCGGTTTTTCGGCATGCACACTTTCAGGAATGGCTGCGAAGCTGCGCAAATGATTGACCGATTTTCGCAGGCCCGGTTCCAGAAGCATGTCTTCCTCTTCTTCGGGCAAGTCATCGCGATCAACCCGGGGCGAGGCACGTTCGAGCGCCGCCAGCTCACCCAACTCCTTAGGCGTCATCATGATCTGATGCGGGCCGCGGCGGCCCAGGATTGTAATGGCCTTGACGTTTGAGGCTATAAGGCTTTGCAATGCGTGCATAACGATGTCTGCGCCTTCAAATTCCGCTTCGGTCTTGGACAATATCCGTGCGACGTCGAGCGCCACATTGCCCATTCCGATCACGACCGCATGCTGGCCAGAGAGATCTGGGTTGAGGTCGTTAAATTGCGGATGGCCGTTATACCAACCGACAAAAGCAGCGCTGTCGAAAATGTTGCTCAGATCCTTGCCGGGTAGATCCAGTTCGCGATCATTGGGCGCACCTGTTGCGAGAACGACGGCATCATACAACTGCATCAATTCGGGCACGGTAACATGCTCGCCGACTTTGACGTTACCGATGAAACGCACATTCTCGTTGAGTGCAGTCTTCTCGTAACGGCGCGAGACGCCTTTGATCGATTGGTGATCCGGTGCAACGCCAAAGCGGATAAGGCCATAAGGTACGGGCAGCATGTCGAAAATGTCGACTTGCACTTCATCACCCCAAAGCTTCTGCGCCGCTTCTGCGGTGTAATAACCTGCCGGACCTGAACCGATTATCGCAATGTGCCGCATGATGAACTCTCTCCCCCCATGCGGCTCAATGACTTAGGCCGCTTTTGCTTTCTCTTGCTGCTCCGGCTCGTCAAGGAAGCGGTGAATAGCTTCGACGCATTCATCACTGTGGCTGAGCAGGAACAGATGCCCGCCGCCACGCAGAACCAGCAATTCACTGTTCGGAATGAGTTTGTCGAGGAACCAGCCATTAGTGAGCGGCACGATGTGGTCTTCGTCGCCCATCATAATCAACGTCTTCTTACGCATGAACGGTAAAGCGGGCACGCTGGTCCAACCAAGCATTGCCATCAATTGGTAGAAATATCCGCGCGGGGAAGGGGGCTTTAACCGATGGATGTGCTCCATCTTGTTCATCGCCTTACCCAATGCCCCGCCGTACAGCGTCTGGAAGTGCTCTTCCATAAAAGCAGAATCGATATAGCGGCGCGGATCCGCCATCTTGCTGAGCGAAGCGGGATTTCCTGGCATCATGATCATGCCCGCTGTTGTGGCGGCCAGGATCAGGCGGCGCGTGCGGCCGGGGTGCTGGATGGCGAAATGCTGTGCCATGGCGCCGCCCCAGCTGACACCCATCAAATCGACCTTGTCGACGCCGAGCTTGTCGAGAAGCTGCGTGGTCGTCCAAGCCATAGTGACGGTGTTGTAAGGGACAACCGGCTCGGGTGAGCCGCCAATGCCCGGCATATCGAACATGATGAAAGCGCGATCAGGCAGCGCCTCAGCCAATGGTGCGACCGCTTCGATATTGGCGCCAATGCCGTTGAAGAACAGGATCGGCAAGTGCTCGCTTGGCTGATCCAGTCGCCAAGTCGCAACACGCAGCGTTCGCCCGCCAACGCTTTCCATCGTGATGGTTGCATCGCGCATCGCTTCGTCGAGCGCCTCATCCAGCACTTTTTCGCGTTTGTCCGCCAAATTTCAGTCCTGTCCTGCGACCCCTATAGGGCACTTGGGTTATCTTTCTTCCACTACGTAGAGACCGGGGGCCGGGTCCAGAGGTTTATACTCTTCGTTCCCCAGTTCTGTTGGAGCGGATTTCATTTTGCCGGAGCGCTTTTTCATCCATTCCATCCAGTACGGCCACCAGCTACCGGCCACTTCCTCCGTGCCTTGCAGCCATTCGTCAGCGGTTTCAGGCAGCTTGCCTTTCTTCTTCTGAACAAAGTATTTGGCCTTGGGATTGCCCGGAGGGTTCAGGATCGCCTGCATGTGACCTGACTGCGAAAGCACATAGGTGACGTCCTTGGAGCCAAACAGATTGGTCGAGCGATAGGTCGCCTTCCATGGGGTGATGTGATCCGTCACGCCGCCCAGAATGAACATGTCAGACGTGGCCTTGCTGAGATCAATCTTGTGGCCAGCCATCTCGACCTCACCCTTCTTCGTGAAGGCGAGCGTTTCGAACAGGGTCAGGAAATCGCCCATCAGGCTGGCGGACAGATTTGTCGCGTCAGAATTCCAGTACAGAACGTCAAACGCGGGTGGATCTTGCCCCAGCAGATAGTTGTTGATAACATAGTTCCAGATCAGATCATTGGGCCGCAGCCATGCGAAACCGCGCGCCAGATCATCGGCTTTGATGATGCCTTTTTTCGCTGCGCGCTGTTTAGCCAGCTTCATGCCATTCTCAGATACCAGAGAACCGGCTTCGATATCGCGCTCTTTCGGGTGGAGCACGCAAACCATCAGCGTCAGCGAGCCGAGGATGTCATTCTTTTGGGCGGCCAGTTTGGACGCGAGCACGCTGGCGGTTTGGCCGCCAGAACAGCCCGCGGATACATTGACCTTCTTCGAGCCTGTAATGTCGCTGACCGCTTGTATCGCTTCTTCGCAAGAGCGGATGTAATCATCCATGCCCCAGATGCCCTGTTCCTTGGACGGGTTGCGCCAGGAGATAACGAAGGTCTGAATACCGTGATCGACCTGATATTTGATTACTGACTTCTCCGGAGAAAGGTCATTGATATACATCTTGTTGATCTGCGGCGGGATTGTCAGCTGAGGGATCTCGTGCACTTCATCCGTGGTCGGCGCGTAATGCACCAGCTCGAACATCTCGGTGCGGTGTACGACAGAGCCCTTTGATGTCGCTATATTCTCGCCCAGCTTGAATGGCCGCTTGTCGACCTGGCTGACCATTCCCTTGTTTTCGGTGATGTCCTTGTATGCGTTTTGCAAACCCTTGATCAGCGAAAGGCCACCACTGTTGATCACCTGCTTTTGTGCAACCGGGTTGCCAACCAGTGTGTTGGTGGGGGCCAGGCTATCGATGATGATGTTGGAGATGAAGTTCGCGCGGTCTCGCTCGAGATCATCCAGCTCCAGTTCCTGAAGCCAGTTCGACATACCCTTTTGCACGGCAAGATAATATTGCGCGCCGGCCCGGAAAAACGGGTTGTACTGCCAGGCCGGGTCCATGAAGCGCTTGTCTTTGGGATCGGGTGCGAGATCGGATTTGCCGGTCATGATCTTGACCATGTCTTCGCCCATGGTTTGGGCGTGTTTCATCAGGCGCTTGGGGTCAGACGCACTTTCGCGCAGCAATAGCGCGACGGCACCTACAAAATCTTCTCTTGCAACGCCGATGAGCGGCCCCAAAGCATTGGTTGACTGTGCGGCTTCCTTTTCGAGTTTGCTACCCTGCGACATGCTGTACCCCGGCAAATGCAAAAAGACGTCAAATTTGAGCGTCCTAGATGACGCTACGGAAGCAAATTGGCAAGTTCTCGAAATAGCAGGGAAACCGGATCAACTTGTCGCGACCGCCATAGTTATCGGTTTGGCAAGAAATTTCCTTTACCTGCGATATCCAGAAACACGGTCATCCACCAAATGATCAGGCAAGAGCAAAGTTAAGTTGGCGAGGCCGCTTTCAGCTTTGAGAGAAATAATTGCCAATCGTCGGCAAGCCGTTGAGGCTGCGCGCAAGGCGCAGATGGTTGACAGCTTTGAGATTGGGGGGGGCTGGGCTATTTTTGGTCGATGGACGCGCAATGCAATCTGGATTATCTGACCCCGGCTGCGTTCAGCAATCTGGGATGGAACCACAAAGCTGTAACAGGGACGCCGATAAGCAACCACTTGCTGCCTGCCGAGGATCCGGACAAGGGCAATGAACGCC
>Ga0255771_1005507_pt1 | contig 11003 bp, 7 predicted proteins | sample 011ome_19_FD_179969 | JGI IMG/M metagenome (GOLD analysis project Ga0255771, IMG submission 179969) | Coastal salt marsh microbial communities from the Groves Creek Marsh, Skidaway Island, Georgia - 011510BT metaG (version 2) | ecosystem: Environmental > Aquatic > Marine > Intertidal zone > Salt...
CGTTATAATCCGTCCAGTCGATTGGAATGATACGGGAAATGGTGCGGGACGCGCGTGCGGCTTTCGCCGGTAGAGAAATTGTCTTCTCATGCGCTTTGATTAGCTGGCCTGCGGCACTTCCCTGCTGTTTAAGAGCGCGCATCATAGCGACCAAATTATTATCTCGTAAACGCTCTAACGCACGTATCGTCATTGCCCCTGACTGGGCATCAGACTGACTAGCAATTTTTTCAACAAGCTCTTCGGTTAGCTCAGGCACATCCGTGAGCTTGGTCCAAGGCCATTTCAGAGCAGGCCCAAATTGTGAGAGAAAATGTGCCATCCCTGCCTCACCGCCAGCGATGCGATAGGTTTCAAAAAGGCCCATCTGTGCCCAGCGCAAACCAAACCCATAGCGGATCGCATTATCAATTTCTTCAGTGTTTGCTATGCCGTCCTTGATCAGCCACAGCCCCTCGCGCCAGACTGCTTCTAAAAGGCGGTCAGCAATATGGGCATCAATTTCCTTTCTTATATGTAGTGGAAATAGCCCAACCTTTAAGAGGGTTTCTTTTGCCGCGGCAATTTGACCGGGGCCAGTTATAGGACTTGGTACAAGTTCAATCAATGGCAAAAGATAAACCGGATTGAACGGATGACAGACCATGATCTGTTCTGGACGAGGACTACCTTCTTGCAATTCGGATGGCTTGAACCCTGAGGTGGAAGAGGCTAGCACTGCGTCCTCTGGGCAATTGGCCTGAATTTCAGCAAATACCTTTTGCTTCAGCTGAAGCCGTTCCGGCACAGATTCTTGGATATAGCTTGCATTTTGCACGGCCTGAGCAATTGTGTTGCACAGACGTATGTTACCCTCAACAGGTAGACTTGTTTCATAAAGCATCGGCAAGGCATGACGAGCATTAACCAATACATCGCTGATTTTGCGTTCTGCCTCGGGATCTGGATCGTAAAAAGATACGTCCCAGCCATTTAAAAGGAATCGTGCTAGCCAACCCGCTCCAATTACACCGCCACCGATAATCGCAATTGTCTTTGTCATTATCCGCTCCTTAGCCGTGTGGCGCACGCTTTATCAGTTTGAGCTGCTTACGCACCTCATCGGGACCAATCACGCGAGCGCCCATTGCCTCAATAATGGTCTTTGAGCGGGCGACCAGCTGTTGGTTAGTAGCCAAAACACCTTTGTCCAGCCAAAGATTATCTTCCAGCCCAACTCTAACATGACCACCGGCTAAAACAGCCGCTGCAACATAAGGCATCTGATGACGTCCCAGTGAAAACGCAGAGAAGGTCCAGGTTTCAGGCACGTTATTGACCATCGCCATGAAGGTGTTGAGGTCATCTGGTGCACCCCACGGAACACCCATGCAAAGCTGAACAAGCACATCCGGTTTTAGCACGCCGTCAGCAACCAGTCGCTTGGCGTACCATAAATGGCCAGTATCGAACGCCTCAACCTCGGGCTTCACCCCGAGCTCAGTCATCATCCGGCCCATTTCCATCAGCATGCCTGGGGTGTTTGTCATCACATAATTTGCTTCGGCAAAATTCATAGTTCCACAATCAAGTGTGCAAATTTCGGGCAGACATTCCGCCACATGCGCAACACGTTCCACTGCACCGGCCATGTCGGTGCCTGCCGCCAGTGGTAGAGGGTTTTCTGTGCCGCCAAAAATCATGTCCCCGCCCATGCCTGCTGTCAGGTTCAACACTACATCCACCGCTGAGTCACGGATCCGGTCCGTAACTTCACGATAATAGGCAAGATCACGGCTCGGCCTGCCTGTTTCTGGGTCACGCACATGGCAATGAACAATCGCAGCTCCTGCTTTGGCGGCAGCAATGGCGCTTTTAGCAATTTGTTTAGGGCTGCGCGGCACATGTGGACTTCGATCCTGCGTCCCACCGGATCCTGTGATTGCACAGGTAATAAAAACCTCTTTATTCATAATTAATGGCATTTGGCTCCCCCCTTTGGTCAGTTTAAATAATCACCTTTCAGTTTTATTGTAAACGGCTGTAAAGATAACAGTATAACTCCGGCACAACCGACCCATCTGCCGAATGAATTGACCATTTATCGTCTATGCTTTAACACGTTTTAGGCCTTAAGCTTACAGGGATGCACCATCATGCTCTGCGTCTTTAACTGGAGCAAAGGCTAAGCAAATTGACTTTTCTAGGATCGCTTCGGCGTGGAGATTGCTCTTCTGGAAAACCCTTGCCTATATCCTATGTTTCAGCATCTAAAATTGTCGCGCGAAGGGCTTTCTTATCAATTTTTCCAACACTCGTTTTGGCAATTTTGTCAACGATATCTATTCGGTTAGGCGATGCCCATTTTGATATAACACCAGCGGCAATTGCCTCTTTATATGCTGCCTTTATCATCTCTTGAATGATGGGTTTGCGATCAGATGCGGCGATCTGGCTTGACTTATCTTGTACCACCAGCAACATGGGACGCTCACCCCATTTTGAGTCAGGAATACCAATCGCTGCAACTTCAACAACACCCGGGACGGTTGATGCGATGCTTTCAAGAGTCAAAGATGAAATCCATTCGCCACCAGATTTTATAACATCTTTGACGCGGTCCGTAATAATAAGGTTACCTTGTTCATCAAATCTGCCCACATCTCCCGTATGCATATACCCACCTCGCCAAAGTGCTTTTGTTGAAACTTCATCCTTTAGGTATGCCTTGTTCAACCACGGAGCACGGGCGACAATTTCCCCAACACTTTTGCCATCACGAGGAACATCATTCATTACCGTATCGACAACGCGCAGCTCTACCATTGCCGCGGGTTGCCCAGCTTTTAGCCTCGCTTCAATGTCACTCTCATCATTTGGATCTAGATGCGCGACCGTCAAGAAGGGGCACGTCTCAGAGAGACCGTAAGCGGAAAATAAATTGATGCCTCTAGCTAATGCCTGTTCTGCTAGCCCTCGCGGTAATGCTGAACCGCCGATAACCACTTTCCAATTTGACAGATCAGCTGAGGCTGCGGCATTGCAACCCAGTAACATATGTAGAACGGTTGGAACACAATGCGAAAACGTAACCCGATGCTCACAGACAAGTTTCATCAGCCTGTTTGGATCATAGCGGCCTGGGTAAATTTGTTTTAAGCCAAGCATGGTTGCGGCATAGGGAAAGCCCCATCCATGCACATGGAACATCGGTGTAATCGGCATATAAACATCACGACCATGAAAGCGATTACTTGCCGACATTGGTCCCAATGTTGCCAAAATACCCATCGTGTGCAGAACAAGTTGGCGGTGTGAATAAGCAACCGCCTTTGGATCACCAGTTGTACCTGTTGTGTAAAATGTTGTTGCCCGTGTGTTTTCGTCAAAGTTGGGGAATGAGAAATCTGAATCGGCTTCTAAAAACAATTCATCAAGCACCGCTTCAAGTTGAAGGGTTGTATGAGGCAATTCACGATCTGGCGTATCACGCATTATGATCAAACGAACATCTCGTTTGACTTGTGGTATGATTTCCTCAAGCAATGGCAAAAAATCAACATGAACTAGAATAATATCATCTTCTGCGTGGTCGATCGTATAGGCGATTTGCGACGGCGAAAGACGTATATTCACAGTATGCAATGTCGCGCCCAACATTGGCACCGCAAAAAAACTCTCGAGATACCTGTGCGTATCCCAATCCATTATTGCGACGACACTACCGTGTCGAACGCCGAAGCGTCTCAATATCTGGCCAAAGCGACTAAGGCGGTTGATAAATTCAACATAGCTGTAAGAGCCAAGCCCATCGCTGATAATCTGCTGCTGCGGTGCTTGCTGTATGGGACCGTTAAGCAATGTTCTGATAAGTAGAGAAAATTCAGAACTCAATTGTCATTCCCCCTCAACAACAATAAAAGCCATCAATAAACCATTACATCTGGGAACGTGCTATGACAATTATTTACATAGAGGCTCGTGATAATGACGAACAGGTTGATGCACGCCGAGCAAAGGGAAAATGATCAGGTCAGTATCTTAAAAATCTTTTATTTTTCGGGCTTTAAAATTCAAACATACTAATGGTTAAAGCTGCCTATCGTTGCTTTAATTGCCAGTCTGGGTGTCTAAAAGGCCTATCATTAGCCGGGGCTAAAAGCGGTTTCCCCAAAATGTGATCAGCGGCTTTCTCGCCAACCATGATTGATGGTGCGTTCAAATTGCCGTTGGTGATACGCGGAAATAACGATGAATCCGCACAAAACAGATTCGTTGTGCCAATAACACGGCAGTCTGGGCTGACTACAGCCAAGGGGTCATTTTTGGCACCCATTCTACAGGTCCCGCACGGATGATAGGCTGACTCAGCTTCGTTCTGAATAAATGCGTCCAAATCTGCATCCATTACCGCGTTCGCACCCGGTTGAATCTCGTGATCGTAAAATGGACGCATCGCCTCTTGCGCCAGAATTTCACGGCTAAGTCGCAATGCCTTGCGAAATTCAGGAAGATCATCTGGGTGAGAAAGATAGTTGAATTTTATTTCAGGGGGTGTGTTTGGGTTTGACGATTTAATCTTCACATGGCCTCGTGACTTGGACCGCATTGGCCCAACATGAAGCTGGAACCCATGGCCGGCCGCTGGTGCAGTGCCATCATAGCGAATAGCTACTGGCAGAAAATGATACTGAATATCAGGATAGGTAATGTTTTTGTCTGATCGGATAAATCCAAGTGTTTCAAACTGATTCGAGGCGCCTAAACCAGACTTGAAGAATAGCCATTGAGCAGCGATGAGGGCCTTTGAGATGGGATTGAGGTGTTTATAAAGTGTTACCGGTTTTCGGCAAGCAATCTGAAAATAAACCTCAAGATGGTCCTGTAGATTGCCTCCAACACCCTTTCGATTGGCGATGACCTCTATCTCAAACCCTTTAAGGGTATCGGCACAGCCAATGCCGGACCGCTGCAAAATTGTTGGACTTGCAATCGCACCTGCACACAGGATCACCGCCTTTTGAGCGATAATATCTTGGCATTTGCCCTTGCGCCAAACTCGAACACCAACGGCGCGTCTTCCTTCAAAAAGAATTCGGTCTGCCAAAGTTCGGGTAAAAAGCCTGACCTTTCTTTTTTTTATTGCAGGCTTCAGATATGCGTTGGCCGTGGACCACCGGCGGCCTTTCCAAACCGTCATGTCAGCTGGCCCAAATCCTTCCTGACGATAGCCATTATAATCAGCAGTTACTTTATAGCCGGCCTGCAGGCTTGCTTCAACAAAGGCATGATGGAGCGGGTTATCGCGTGGCCCTCGGGTAATATGCAACGGCCCATCATTGCCTCGCCACGGAAATTCGCCGCCATGCGATGTTTCCATACGTCGGAAATATGGTAGGACGTCAGCATAGCCCCAACCAGCTGCCCCAACGTCACGCCAGTGATCATAATCTAAGGGGTTGCCCCGGACATATATCATCCCATTAATGGAAGACGACCCTCCAATCACTTTGCCGCGCGGGCAAACGAGCGAACGGCCGCCAAGGCCTGCTTCGGGTTCAGATTTGTAGCCCCAATCATAGCTAGACATGTTCATTGGATAGGATAAAGCGGCTGGCATCTGAATGAAAGGGCCAGCGTCACTGCCGCCAAACTCGATAACAGCGATTGAACCTTGCCCTGCAGTAGCCAACCGATAGGCAATGGCCGAACCGGCGGATCCAGATCCGATGATCACATAGTCAAATTGATATGGTGTCGCTGTAGAGGTCATCAATGGTTCATCTATGTTCCTGTAAACTATTACACACAACCTAGCCTTTATCCTTCCGAAAGCTCAAAAGAAATCGAAGCGGATGACTTTGATTGCCCCATAGTTGGATCCAAAGATAGGATGCCTTTAATTTTACAATCATTGGTATAGTGGTTACAAAATTTTTGACCAGGACAGAGTTTTGAATTTTGGTTGGGGGAAGGTGCGATGAGACGTTTTGCAGAGCCTGCGCAGGAAATAGATATCATCCATGAAACAGATGTACTAGTAGTTGGGTCTGGCCCGGGTGGCCTCGCCGCAGCATTATCTGCCTCACGCGCAGGGGTAAAGACAACCCTTGTCGAACGCTTTGGCTGTTTTGGTGGAAACATAACAACTGTGGGTGTTGAGGGGTTTGCATGGTACCGACACGAACAGACTGTTGAGGCTAATGGAATCGGCCGTGAATTTGAAGAACGCGCAAAGGACATGGGGGCGGCCGTCCCTGAAAGCCAGAGCTTATCTTACGAGCTTGACAGCGAAGGGTTTAAATTGGTTGCCGACAAGCTGGTTCAAGAGGCAGGAATTCACCCCATGCTTCACCGGATGTTTGTAAAGCCTATAATGCAAGGTAACGAGATAGTTGGCATCATCACAGAATCAAAGGCTGGGCGAGAGGCGTTGCTGGCGAGAATTGTTATCGACGCAACGGGTGATGCTGATGTTGCTTACCGCGCCGGTGCACCGACAACGAAACCACCAAAAGAAGCACTTCAAGCTGCAAGTGTTATGTTCCATTGCGCTGGCTTGGACAAAGCCAAATTTATGGAAGATGTAAAGGCTAACCCACAGACATATGCAGACTGGTCAACTGGAGAATGGTCAGTTGAGACCGATGGCAAAGAAGATAAAATGTTCTCGCCTTTCCTAAAAAGACCATTCGAGCAAGCCCGAATAAATGGCCTTATACCTGCGGACTTGTCAACCATCTCAGGTACTTGGGGTGCGGTTCATGATACTGGCGAGATGACCTATATGAACCTTGTTCATCTAGCTGGCTGCGATGGGACTGACCCGGATGACCTGACCCATTTTGAGATTGAGGGGCGCAAGCAAGCCATGCTAGCAATCGAGGCTTTGCGAAAATACGCCCCTGGTTGTGAGGCCATACGGTTACGTAATTTTGGTATGACAATTGGTATCCGCGACACAAGAAAAATTGATGCGCATTATAATATGCAAGAAAATGATGTACGCCATCAGGCACGATTTGACGACAGCATCGGTATTTATCCTGAATTCATTGATGGCTATGGTATTCTAATCCTTCCAACAACGGGCAGATATATGCATATCCCTTATCGATCATTAATTCCAAAGTTGGTAAAAGGCTTGTTGGTAGTTGGCCGTGCCACCGGCGGAGACAAAGTCGCGCATGCCGCAACACGCAACATGGCTTGTTGTGCAGTTTCTGGACAGGGGGCAGGTGTTGCAGCAGCTGTTGCGTTAAAATATAGTCGGGATCTTGAAGAAATTAACATCAGTCTTGTGCAAAATGAGCTACTGCGCCAAGGGGTCCGTATTAATTAGGTTTGGGTAGCTAACTTAAAAGTTAGGCTTTCGTAAACATGATTGTTCCAGCAGGATTTTCGGGACGATTATTCAACCGGTGGCAACATCTAAATCCGTTCCGGATAATCACTCATCACCATATCAACACCCAAATCAAAAAGATCTTTGGCATCGCTTGGATCATTGACAGTCCAGGCCCGTATTTTGATACCTTGTTGATGAAAAAGCATCACGTCAGTTGATGTGGAGATCAATTTGCGATCGAGGTGGACTGCCTCTACTGCCAGATTGGTTTTCAGGAAATTTAAATTCTCCGGGAAAAAACTATGAATACTGGCAATGCGGATGTGTGGGGCAAAAACCCTAAAATAACGAAGAAAATCTATGTTAAAACTTGATACAATAATCGTTACTTTTGGGCCAATCTGCAATGACGCTGCGAGCAGCTCAGCTGAGCGATATTCGCGATTACCATGGCATTTCATTTCAAGAATCAGTGCCATATCATGCTTTTTTGCCCAAGAGAGCAATGTTTCCAAACGCAATACTTCTTGGCCAACAAATTGGCCTCCTTTCCAAAGACCCGCATCGGCATTCTCGAAGTCTTTCCATTTAGCATCCGAGATCAGTTTGTTGCCGGCAACGGTCCGGCCTTGAACTTCGTCATGGAAAACAATTAAGGTTTCATCAGAAAGCATGCTGATGTCAGTTTCAATCCACTTTAAGCCCGCATGCCTCACAGCGTCAAATGCGATGAGAGTGTTCTCGGGGTATTGTCCTGACATTCCCCGGTGCGCTATGACCCTTTGTGCTTTCATCTCGGGGCTAAAGATTTTCCCTGTCGGCAGCATCTTATCGGCTTTATCTTCATTAAGTGCGAATGATGGCATCATTTCAGGCGCGAAAGCGAAAAAAAACACTGCGAAAGCGAACCCGGCTTGAGCTCCACGATAGCTCAATTGGATCAGATAGTTGTAAATTTTTTTCAATATGCATATGAATTAAGTTAAACAGCCTCATTTTATTTTGTTTTTCGCCCGGCTTTTAATTTAGCCTTCGAGCTGTATCATTGCGATGTTCCTACTTTTGGATCTGGGTTTTCGGTATGTCCGTCAACCGCGATAACCTGGCCAGAGATTCGGCCAGCGACATCAGAAGCAAGAAACACAGCCATTGCGGCAATGTCATCCACAGTTACAAAACTACGCATAGACACGCCCGCTTCGTAAGCACGGCGTACCATTTGAGGTTCAGTACCTTTCTGGACTGCTTCTTTAAGGAGCACGTTATCCATTCGTGGCCCGTCTACACAGCCAGGTGCAATCGCGTTCGCGCGGACACCGTAGGGGCCTGCTTCCATAGCCAGGGTTTTCATAAACCCATGTATCGCCCATTTGCTGGCACAATAGGGTGACCGATACGGAAACCCATATAACCCTGCGGTGGAAGACGTGAAGATGACTGCGCCTTTTCGCTGCTGCTTCATGATTGGGAGCGCACCTTGCACTGCGAGAAAGGCGCCTTCCAGATTGACCGCGATACAATCCCGAAACGCCTCGATTGGCTGATCTTCTATGAGAGCGGTTGGGCCCGATATACCCGCATTAGCACAAAGCACATCAAGGCCAGTCCATTCTGTCAAAATACGATCAAACAAATTCTGCATTGCGGTAGCATCGCGAACATCAACTCGATCGTATCGCCATCTTGCTGAGAAATCAATTTTTGAAAGGGGTAATATATCGATCACCCATACATTTGCACCGGCCGCGGTAAAGGCTTCTGCAAGGGCATGGCCGATGCCTGAAGCGCCAGCTGTGATCAATACTTTTTGACCATTCATTCTGTCATCCTCTGTTTTTTATATTTGTTGCACCGCTGTAATTAAATTGCATCAATTAATATGAAGGTAAGTCGCTGGCGCAAGTCAGTTCCGTAAGAAAGGAGATGAAGAAAAATTAAGCGTGGCCAATGCAATCTTGAAAATGATCAGTGAGAAGAAAAAATAACGAAAGTTAAAGATTAACTGGCGTGTTCCGGACCGTTATGCAAACATTTTTGTCGTTTAGAGCAGGAGACACTTAATGCGTAACGATCCATTTTTCCAACCGGTGTCGGCGCTTGAGATGCCGCGCTTTGCTGGAATGCCAAGTTTTATGCGGTTGCCGCACCTCAGTATGGATTCTTCAGAAATTCATCGTGTTGATATGGGGCTTGTTGGTGTTCCTTGGGATGCGGGCACTACTAACCGACCTGGGCCTCGACACGGACCTCGTCAACTTCGGGACCTTTCAACAATGATCCGTGCGATGAACCCAGTAACTGGAATTAATCCGTTTCTGATGGTAAACTGTGCTGATCTCGGCGACGTTGGCCCTAATCCTATTGATTTACAAGACAGCCTTGAACGCATAACAGCATTTTACGCTGATTTAAAACACCGCAACATCACACCAATGACTGCTGGTGGTGACCATCTGGTGTCATTGCCAGTTTTGCGTGGCTTGGTAAAAGATAAGCCTCTCGCGATGATACATTTTGACTCGCACACAGATTTGTTTGATAGCTATTTTGGGGGGTTTAAATACACACATGGCACGCCCTTTAGACGGGCCATTGAGGAAGGTCTACTGAACCCAAAAAAGGTTGTGCAAATTGGTATTCGCGGCACAGCATATAATTACGATGATATTGAATGGGGCGAGGCGCAAGGTGTGCGCATCATCCGTGTCGACGAGCTATTTGATCGCGGAATTCCTTCGGTGATGGAAGAGGCGCGTGCCATCGTCGGAAATTCTCCGACATATTGTTCTTTTGACATTGATTTTGTAGATCCAACCTTTGCCCCTGGCACTGGAACGCCAGAAATTGGCGGCCCCAATTCTTTTCAAGCACAACAAGTTATTCGCGCGTTGAGTGGCGTTAATCTTGTTGGTGCGGATCTTGTTGAAGTTTCGCCGCCTTTTGATCCCTCTGGTGGCACTGCGTGGCTGGGTGTGTCCTTGATGTTTGAATTGATGTGTGTTTTGGCAGAGGCAATCAATAAGCGCCGTTAACGGCGCTCCAGATCAGACCAGATCTCTGTTACCCAGCTTTTAATTTTTAGAGCTTCTTCCCAACGGTTGGACAATTCCTGGCCAGTCGCATCAGTCATGGCATATTCTGGCGGGCCGAGTTCACACAGGAAAATACAGTTACCGTATGGGTTGCGTTGGCGCCAGCTTATCAATCCGTCACGCCACCATTTTTTGAATAATTCGACCCATTTTTGATGTTGAGGAAAATCCAACTGAAGTTGGATTTGCTGGCGGCTGGCGACACGCCCTTGAAAACTGTCTGACCTTTCAATAATGCGATGGATCATCCCAGCATCACGGTCGGCGAGTGGTAGCTTGAATTCGCGATCAACGACAAAATGCGACAGATCCGCACAAAGCCGCATTTCCGGTACCGCATCCAGCAAACATAAAGTGGCGTATAGGTCGTTGGTTATGCAATTTCGGTGCGTTTCAAACTGGATTGGCATGTCCAGCTTTTCAGACATCTCCACCCATTTGCGTATCACCGGGATCATTCCATCAACAGACAGCGGCATCACTTGACCGATCACATCTACAAAGGGTGCGCCAAAATCTTTTGCCATTAACAAGTTGTCATGCAGCGAGTCGATGGTTTTGGGAAAGGCAACGATTAGGGGGGT